>ERZ1740067.569-NODE-569-length-29138-cov-5.639652_pt1 | contig 29138 bp, 47 predicted proteins | sample MGYA00581736_ERZ1740067 | MGnify/ENA primary metagenome ERZ1740067 (study PRJEB43018, sample SAMN04849236) | marine metagenome | isolation source: floating plastic debris | place: Pacific Ocean | collected 2008-08-27 | study: EMG produced TPA metagenomics assembly... | reverse complement strand
ATGCACCCAACGAGTGCCGGCCCACCTGACAAAAAGAATCGGCCGGGGGGCAGGAGGACTGGATCTCGCTATTCGGCTGCCGCGGGGGACTTCTCAGCCGGGACTGGGTCCAAAACCGGGCCGCCACTCACACGGGCAGGACCTTTGTGCACATGGGTATAGGAGTAATCGATACCCATGCCATATCCGCCGCCGTGCTCTTTGAAGATGGCCATCAGCTCATCATAAGTCTCACGGCGTGCCCAGTCGCGTTGCAGCTCAAGCGCGACCTGGATAGTGGTCACCGGCACGACGCCCGCCTGGATGAGGCGTTGCATGGAATAGGACTGAGCGGCGACTGATGTGTCCCCGGAGGCGTCATCGACCATGTAGATTTCGTATCCGCCTTCGTCCATCGCGCTGAGTGAGAACATCGTGTTGCAGATCCCCGTCCACAGGCCCGCAACAATGACCTTTTTGCGACCCGACTTTGAGAGCACGTCGCGGACCTTTTGGTCATCCCAGGAGTTCAAGCTTGTGCGTTCAAGGATGGGTTGGTCGGGAAACACCTCCAGAACCTCAGGATAGGTGTAACCTGAAAAGGATTCGGTCTCGACGGTCGTGATCGTTGTCGGCAAGCCATAGAGCTTCGCCGCCTTCGCCAGCATCACCACATTGTTTTTCAGGATCTGGCGATCAATTGACGCTACGCTGAAGGCCATTTGTGGCTGATGGTCAATGATGATGAGCTGACAATTGTCAGGCGTCAGAATGTCGAACTTCGGGTTGGTGGACACGGAAGAAACTCCTTTTTCGGCTCCTGATGTGCAATCGCGTCTGGTCTTAATCATCGGCAGCCTTCGGACATGGCTGGCCTGGAAGGACATAGTGGTTTGCAATTCCGTGTGTTTCTTTCACGGATGTGCGCCGTTTTTCAGATTTGTGCGAAAATGCGCCTGACCATGCTTGAGCAGGGCGGCCAAACGAACCAAGTCACTGTTCATGAGCAAAGAAAAAGATGGCGGAGATAAATCACCGTCCAAGCGTTTCCATCTGAAAGCTGAAGAGAACCGGAAAGTTCTTTTTGACGGTCCTCCCGTAACCACGATGCCTGAGTGGGGCGGTGTCGCAGATGCGGGTCCGGTCAAGTTTGTGCTCCATCCGCCGCTCGACTTCGAACTTGCCTATCGGGTCCAGGAGTACGTGATATTTGTGCCCTATGCCCCGGCCTTTCTCGACATCTCGGTCAATGATGGACCGGTGCGACGCCTCATGGGGCCAGCGGGGTCTGCTTTCATCGTGCCACCGGGATGCCTCGTTCGAACGCGCATGGCGGAGCCGGTCGAGTTTCTGTGCATGATCGTTGACGCAGACTACGCGGAAGGCATCTTCCAGCAGGTAGCGAAAGACCGGGTCTGGGCCCCGGAGATCGTTGAAGCCTTCTCCGATGCGGGCTTCACAAATCTGCAAAAGGAAGTCCGACGTTCACTTCTTGGCGATCCTGTCGTCGAGCCCACTTATTTACGCGCGCTTACAGATGCGGTGCTGGCGCGCATTGGCTGCCACTATGCTGGCAGCGCTGTTGCCCTGCGGACATCCAATGAGACCATCTCTCCAGCGACGCTGAGGCGGATTTTGGCAAAGATTGACGCAGATTTGGCTGAGGACTTGACCGTCGCGGCGCTCGCCGACGAGGCAGGCCTGTCGCGGTCGCACTTTACGCGCGCCTTCCTGAATGAGACTGGGCAATCGCCCCGAGACTTCATTCTAAACCGCCGGGTCGCGCGCGCCCGCGAACTGCTCTCATCGACAACGATCCCGCTCGCGGACATTCCATCACTGACCGGCTTTTCGAGCCAGGCCCACCTCTCCTCAGCATTCAAAAGAATCGTCGGCGTCAGCCCCGGCCGCTACCGGCAATCGTTCGGCGGGACGCCCGAAAGCTAGCAACCGCGCTTGCACTCGGCGTCGAACATAGTTTTCGACAGCTTGGGAGTGGCGGAGGGGGAGGGATTCGAACCCCCGGGACCGTGAAGCCCAACGGTTTTCAAGACCGCCGCATTCGACCACTCTGCCACCCCTCCGCATTCAGGGTGCTGGCCTGCGAGGACAGCTTTAGCGGTGTGAGACGGTTTTCGCAACATCAATGGTCGTGTTTGTTTTTGGCTGATTTCCGCGGGTGTTGCCGGCCTGCGGCACAGCGTTAACGGCGTTTTTCGGCGCGATTTGATCCATAGGCATTTCGCGGCAACAATGCCCGGTATTGCTTGCTTTTCCGGGGGTGCCCGTGCATTGAACCGGGTATGAGAAGTGAACACGGCTGAAAAGGCCGGGCAACGTCATCTACTACGCATGCGCGGGGCGCGCTGTGGCACCAACACAGCGATGCAGAACGCAGGCCCAAGGGGAGTTTTTGAATGTTCGAATACGATCTGGTGCAAACATGGATTCCAGCGTCCGTCATTGCCGCGCTGTTTCTCCTGATTTTCCTGGACAGCATGTGGATCGCCCGGCGCGACCGCAAGGCGATGGAAAGATCGGGCGGTGACGGCGGCCCGAGTTCCGGTGGTGGTGGCGGTGGTGGCCGCGATGCGCAGGCCAAATGGCATGAGCAGAACAAAGCCAACTACGCGCAGCGTCAGTGGACAGAAAAGAATCGCGAAATCCTGCGCAACAAGAACGGCACCGCAGCTCAGGCTGTGGGCGCCGCTCCTGCAGCATCTGTCGCCATGGGGGGCTCCTCAGCCCCCCATGACGCCGGAACCCGTGGGGGCTATTGGGGACCATGGCTGGTGCTGACGAGCCTTATCCTCGGTGCGGGCGTCGCCTTCTACACAGTCTTTCCGATGCTTCAGAACCAATAGTGCCGATCCGCTTCCCCCGACCCGTTCCCCAAGTCTGAACAGACGTCAGGCGAACAGCGGAAGATCGGGCAATGTTTCTGCCATCGGCAGAGCGAGTATGGCTTCAGCCAGCTGCTTCGGCGCGGCGATGCCCCCAAACTCCATCAGACCAATAGACTTTTCCACAACCTCCGGCGGCGTCAGCGGCGCCTCGGGATCACCCTTGGCGAAGCTACGTTCTGCTCGATAGGTGGTACCATCGGTCATGACGACTTCAACCGCGCTTCCCCAATCAACCGGATAGGCGGAGGCATAGGGGTCGATCACCTGGATCGATATGCCGGATGCCAGCCGCCGCGCCTTGAGGCGGGCCGCATCATCAAACGAATTGAGCGTGACCTCACCATTCTCCAGCGCCGTGGCGATGCAATGTTGCAGAGAGAATTTTGCTTCGTACTCACTGTCCGCATGGGCGCGATCGCAGACGTCTTCGGCGGCTTGATATGTCTCGACGGTAACGGATCGGAATTCGTCCGCACTCGCATGTTTCAGCTTCTGAGACAGCTCCAGAGACGCATCAATCGCCGGATGGGTGTGGCGGCAGGACGGCCACGGCTTCATGGATGTCTGGACCAATTGCCAGGGACCGTCCGGGTCTGACATTACCTGTGCAGGGTCGCCATCGGGGCAGGCGGCGGCAAAGAAGCCTCGGTCACCTTCAAGAATGCGGGGCGGGCCGGTGAAGCCCAGAGCTGCCAGGTCTGCGGACTGAACACCTGCCTGCGCCGCATGGCCTGCATGGAGGTGTTTCGTCATGGCGCCGGTATCCAGAAACTCCCACAGGCCCGACGACTGACTGCCGGCATTGCCAAGGGCATTGACGGTCTGGTCTTCATCGAGATTGAGCAGAGTGGCCGCGGCCATGGCTGAGCCGTAGGGGCCACAGGTCGCGGTGTTGTGCCAGATGCGGTAATGCGCCGGTCCAACGCCCATGCCGACCCGTGTCGTCACCTCGAAGCCTTCGAGGATTGCGCGCAGGAAGTCAGCGCCATTTGCATCTTCCCGCAGCGCCATGACCCAGGCAGCAGGCGCCACGACACAGCCGGGGTGCACCACGGACGCGCGGTGGAGGTCATCGGTTTCAAGAATGTGGGTGAGAGCGCCCATCAACAGGGCATGGGAGCCCGTATCGAAGGGCGTGCCGGGTCGGCTTGGACCGTTGCCAGCCCAGCGCAGCAATTTGCGGCCTTGCTCGCTGGCGCACCCGCCAAGCGCGTTGGCAACGGCATCGAGCACAAAGAGGGCTGCCATCGCCAAATCGTCACTTGTGGCCGCCTTGGCACGGGCATGGCGGACCAGCTGGCGGGTCAGGGAAACATCTGGGTTCATCAAATCGTAAACGCCTCGTTTACCAAATTGCAGGCATTCTAAATGTCTGAGTTTTGGGTGGAATCGCTGCCGTTGGAGCGGCCGTTACACCGAGTATGAGTTTTCTCGACAAATCACGGGGATAATGGGGCCATGAACGCGATGATGTCACGCACACTTACGCCGCGCTTTCGTACACCGATGGCACCGCGCCTTCGCGCACTGATGGTCGGCCTTGGCGGAATGCTGGTTCTTGCGGGCTGTGCAGAAACGCAATTGGCCGGAGCGGTCATGAAGGAAGTCAGCCGCAGCGAGGTGCCCAGCGGGCAGGGCGGCTACTGGAAAGTCGGCAATCCCTACCAGATCGCTGGCGAATGGTATTACCCCAAGGAAGATGAGCGCTACGACAGCACGGGCATCGCGTCGTGGTACGGCCCCCAGTTCCACAAGAAGATGACCGCCAATGGCGAGATCTTCAACATGTACCAGGTCTCCGCCGCACACCCGACACTGCCGATGCCGGTAATGGCGCGGGTGACCAATCTTGAAAATGGCCGCCAGATCATCGTCCGCGTCAATGACCGCGGACCGTTCGCCCGTGGCCGTGAAATCGACATGTCCATGCGGGCAGCAGAACTGCTCGGCTTCAAGGAGCAGGGCACGACGAAGGTCCGTGTGCAATATCTCGGCAAGGCGGATGGCTGGACGGGTGAACAGGGGCTGCAGACAGCTGCAGCACAGCCTGCACCGACACCTCCACCGGTAGCACCTGTTGTGGCTCAGGCGGCAACACAGATGCAGCCCGTTGAAGATGATGACGACACCATCGCCACGGCTGGCCTGCCGTCGGCGCCGGGCCTTCCGTCTGCACCGGTCGACCTCTCACTTCTGGCAGGCGGCGCTTCTGCCGCCGGAGCTGCCGCGGGAACTGTGCCTGCCGCTTCAGCGCCCAACGCACCGGCGGCACAGACAACCGCGATGGCACCGGTCGTAGACAACTTCTTTGTTCAGGCCGGGTCGTTCCGCAGCGCGAGCAATGCAAATGCCCTGGCGTCCCAGCTTTCCGACCTTGGCCCTGTAGAGGTTTCCGAGTCGGTGGTGAACGGCACACCTTGGTATCGCGTGCGCGTTGGGCCGGTGAACAACGCCCAGGGTGCCGACGGTCTCCTCGAATCAGTGATCTCACGCGGCCAGAACGGCGCCAAAGTTGTTATCAACTAGCGCCAAACGCTGCCTCAAAGGGTGACGTTTACGTCAAATCCCTGATGCCCTCTGGCACAGGCTGCCAAGACGCGGTAATCCAGTATCTGCCTGTTATTTGATGGCGCCGGTGATGCGCCTTCGTGCTGGATGGAGTCCCGCTTTCTATGATTGCCCCCCTCAGCTCTTTACGCTTTTTGCCCCGTCTGCCCGCACTTGTTTCCGCCGCGCTGCTGCTCACTGTTTTGCCAGCGCGTGCCATCGAAACACCTGCGGATTATGTCTCGCTCATGGATTTCGACAGCGGCGAGATCATCTACGAAAAACAGGGCAACGACTTGATGGCGCCCGCATCCATGTCGAAGCTCATGACCATGGTGATGCTATTTGATGCACTAAAGGATGGTCGGGTGACGCTGGAGGATGAGTTCGTCATCTCCGAAAACGCATGGCGCAAGGGTGGTGCCGCATCCGGCTCGTCGACCATGTTTGCCGAGCTCAACAGTCGCGTGCCCGTTCGCGACCTGATCTATGGGGTGATCGTGCAGTCCGGCAATGACGCCTGCATCGCAATCGCAGAAGCGCTAGCCGGATCCGAAGAGGTCTTTGCCGAGCGCATGACCGAGCGCGCGCGTGAAATCGGGCTTGAGACATCCACCTTCAAGAACTCGACCGGCTGGCCCGATGATGGTCATCTGATGACGGCCAACGAGCTGGCCATCCTGGCGCGCTATCTGATTGAGACGCATCCGGAGTTTTATGAAATCTACTCGGTGCGCGACTTTGAGTGGAACGGCATCAAGCAAGCCAACCGTAACCCGTTGATCTACATGAATATGGGTGCTGATGGCCTTAAGACGGGCCACACATCTGTATCAGGTTATGGGTTGACCGCGTCCGCTGTCCGCAACGGGCGCCGCCTTGTGCTGGTGGTGAACGGCCTTAGCTCCGAACGGGAACGCGCCAACGAGACGCAACGGTTGATGGACTGGGCATTCCGCGAGTTCCGCAAGTATGACTTGCTGAGTGCCGGTCAGGTTTTGGAACGTGCCCCTGTCTGGCAGGGAACAAGCCGGACAGTGCCGCTGGTACTCCCTGCTGATGTTGCGCTAACCATGTCGCGGGATGCCCGCAAGGGCATGGAAGCCAAGGTGCGCTATGACGGGCCCCTGTCGGCTCCGATCGCCGAAGGAGATGTGCTGGGGCAACTGGTCATCACCGGCCCGGGGCTGCCGACACGGACCTATGACCTGCAGGCGGGCACATCGGTTGACCAACTTGGGTGGTTCGGAAAAGCGATGAGTGCGCTGGCGCAACTCATTTCCGGCTGATGGGACAGGGCGGACAGGGCGGCCGGTTCATCACCTTCGAAGGCGGCGAAGGCGCCGGTAAGACCACGCAGATACGCCGGTTGATTGACGCGCTTGGATCGCGCGGCGTTGAGACCGTTGCCACGCGCGAACCGGGCGGTACGAAAGCCGCCGAAGAAGTTCGTGCGCTGCTTGTGCGCGGGGCTGCGGACCGCTGGACGCCCCTCTCAGAGGCCCTGCTGCTGAATGCTGCGCGGGTAGACCATCTGGAACGGCTGATCCGACCGGCACTGGCCAAAGGTCAGTGGGTGGTCAGCGACCGGTTTGCAGATTCAACAACGGCCTATCAGGGCCGCGCGCTCAAGCTGGGCGCGGATGTCACCGGAACCTTGGAACACCTGACCGTGGGCGAAACTCGACCCGACCTGACATTCATACTGGACCTGCCCGTGGCCGACGGGCTTGCCCGCGCGCGGGCACGTGAGGCAGATGCAAATGCAGGTGAAGACCGCTACGAAGGCTTTGATGTGGCATTTCACGAGACCCTGCGGCAGGCCTTTCTGGACATTGCCGAGAGCAATCCGGATCGTTGCGTAATCATTGATGCCACGGAGCCTCAGCAGAATGTTGCTGAGGCAATCTGGCAAGCCGTCGCTCAACGCTTTGCGGAATTGGAGACGTAGATGGCGCGCTCTCCAGAACCCGCAGATGTCCCCCAGCCGGATCAACTGGAAGGCTTTCCGCATCCGCGTGACACAGAACTCCTGTACGGCCATCACGCCGCAGAGGAGGCACTGCGCGAGGCGTTCATGGCGGGGCGGCTTCACCATGCGTGGCTCATCACCGGGCCCGCGGGTATTGGCAAAGCAACACTGGCCTATCGGTTCGCGCGCTTTTTATTGAAGTATGGCGATCCGCGACTTGCGGAGGCAGCAGGTGTTGAGACCCTGCATTTGCCGCCCGAAGACGATGTCTTCAAACGTGTCGCCTCACGCGGGCACGCCAATGTGCTGACCCTGCGCAAGCCGTGGAATGACAAAACCAAGAAATACATGACCGTCCTGTCTGTGGATGAAGTGCGTCGGACGCACGACTTCTTCGGCATGAAGGCGGGCGAGGGTGGTTGGCGCATCTGCATCGTGGATAGCGCGGACGATATGAATGCCAGCGCCGCAAACGCCCTGCTGAAGGTTCTTGAGGAACCACCGGCCCAGACGATCTTCATGGTCCTGGCAAACCATCCCGGGCGCCTACTGCCAACGATCCGCTCGCGCTGTCGCACACTACCTTTGAAGCCCCTCAGTCATGACCAACTGCTGTCTGCGGTGCATGGGCATCTGGGACACATGGCCGACGGGGACATGGAAGCGATCGCCAAACTTGCCCAGGGCAGCGTCGGGCGGGCTTTGCTGCTGGCTGGTGGTGGGGGCATTGAGCTTTACCGCGAGATGCATGATGTGATCGTCAGCCTGCCCAAGCCGGATGTGCCGGCCGTTCATGCGCTGGCGGACAAGCTGGCGCGGCGCGGCAATGATCAAGCATACGAGATGTTTCGCGAGCTTCTGTCTGACTGGCTGGTGCGGCTCGTCCGCCAAGGCGCTGGCGGACCTGCAATGATCGATGAAGTGATTGCAGGGGAGGCCGACATCATGAATCGCCTTGCGTCCGGCAGCTCGCTTGATCGCTGGGTGGAGGTATGGGAAAACACCGCGCGCACCGCCGAGCGAGCGGAAGCGCTTAATCTCGACCGGAAACAGGTGGTTCTCGGCACGTTTGCAGCGCTTGAAACTGCAGCGCGCGGATAGTTTCCTTTATCGCCCCCCTGTTTCACCAAAGCTGAAAGCCACCGCCATGTCAGGCGACAAGAATTTTTATGTCACCACCGCCATTTCATACCCCAATGGCGCGCCGCATATCGGCCACGCCTATGAAGTGCTGACGACGGACGTGCTGGCACGCTTCAAGCGGCTTGACGGCTATGACGTGTTTTTCCTGACGGGTACGGACGAACATGGTCAGAAGATGGTGGAAACGGCAGAGAAGGAAGGCATCAGCGTTGACGAACTCGCTGACCGCAATTCAAAAAAGTTCAAGGAACTGCCGTCGGCGCTCAACTGCTCCAACGATGACTTTATTTCAACCCGCGAGCCGCGCCATGCCAAAGCCGCGCAGGAATTGTGGAACCGACTTGCCGCCAAGGGCGACATCTATCTCGACAAATACGAGGGCTGGTACTCGGTGCGCGATGAGGCGTTTTATACCGAAACGGAACTGACCGACGGCCCCAATGGCGAGAAGCTGGCACCCACCGGCACGGAAGTGACGTGGATGGAAGAAGAGAGCTACTTCTTCAAGCTCTCCGCCTACCAGGACAAGCTGATGGCGCTGTACGAGAGCAAGCCCGGCTTTGTGCAGCCGGACGCGCGGCGCAACGAGATCATGTCGTTCGTGAAGGGCGGGCTGAAGGATCTGTCCGTCTCCCGCAAGACTCTCAGCTGGGGCGTGCCGGTGCCGGGCGACGATGACCACGTTATGTATGTATGGATCGACGCCCTGACCAACTATCTGACTGGTGTGGGCTTTCCAGACACGGACCCTGATCAGCTTGCGACGTTCTGGCCTGCGGACCTGCACGTCATAGGCAAGGACATCCTGCGGTTCCACACGGTCTACTGGCCTGCCTTCCTGATGTCTGCGGATATCGAGCTGCCCAAGCGCGTGTTTGCGCACGGGTTCCTCTACAACCGTGGTGAAAAGATGTCGAAGTCGCTGGGCAACGTGCTCGACCCTTTCGAGATGATTGAAGAATATGGCGTCGACCCATTCCGCTATTTCTTCTGCCGCGAAGTCTCGTACGGGCAGGATGGCAGCTATGGCCATGAGGCCATGGTCAACCGCATCAATGCGGACCTCGCAAATGACCTGGGCAATCTTGCGCAGCGCTCCCTGTCGATGATTGGCAAGAACTGTGACGGCGTGGTGCCGACACACGGCGAACTATCCGCTGAAGATCAGGCCATGCTCGCCATGGTCGACGGGCTGCTTGATCCTGCTCGCAAGGCAATGGACGCGCAGGCGATCCACACCTATGCAGGTGAGGTCTGGAAGGTGGTTGCGGAAGCCAACCGGTATTTTGCTGGTCAGGAACCCTGGGCGCTGAAGAAGACAGACCCGGAGCGTATGGGCACCGTCTTGTATGTGACTGCTGAGATCATCCGGCAGATCGCCATTTTGGCATTACCGATCATGCCCGATTCTTGCGGCAAGCTGCTTGACCTTGTGGTTGTCCCGGATGACCATCGCACCTTTACAGCACTGGGTGCCGGCGGGCGCCTTGCCTCCGGAACGGCGCTGCCAAAGCCCGAAGGTGTATTCCCGCGATATGTGGAAGCGGAGGCCGAATAATGCTGGTCGATAGTCTTTGCCACTTGGACTATCCGGGTTTGATTGAAGATCTGGACGGCGTTGTCGCCCGCGCGGGCGAGGCGGGTATCGGACGCATGCTGACGATCTGCGTGAAGCTCTCCGAGTTTGAGCGCGTGCATGATGTGGCCAAGCGGTTTGACAATGTGTGGTGCACTGTCGGTGTGCATCCGCACGAAGCTGACAGTGAGACCGAAGTCACCGCCCATCGGATTGTTGCGGCGACCAAGTCACCAGATGTTGTCGGCATCGGCGAGACCGGCCTTGACTACTTCTACGACAACGCACCGCGCGAGGAGCAGAAGGCCTGCTTCCTCGCCCATATCGAGGCAGCTCGTGAGACGCAGCTGCCGCTGATCATTCATGCGCGCGATGCGGATGACGACATGGCGGAGATACTGGAAGCCGAACACGCCAAAGGCGCGTTTCCGTTTCTGTTGCACTGCTTTTCGTCCGGGCCTGATCTTGCACAACGGGCCGTTGCCATCGGCGGTTATGTTTCGCTCTCGGGGATCATTACCTTCAAGAAGGCGGATGACATTCGAGAGACGGTGACGCTGTTGCCGCTGGACCGTCTGCTGGTGGAAACGGATTCGCCCTATCTGGCACCGGTGCCTCATCGCGGCAAGACCAACGAGCCTGCCTTCACTGCGCACACAGCCACAAAGCTGGCGGAGATCAAAGACGTGACGCCCGAGGAAATTGCTGACGTAACGACAGCGAATTTTCACAGGCTCTTCACGAAAATCCCGCCGCTTGCAAGCTGATGCTGGTCGCCCTCGGCGGTGACCGCGGTCTGCTCGACGAAGATGCGTCGGCGCTCGTTATCCACGCCAATCCGGACGACCATATGTCCCAGCCTGTTGGCGGTGCGGGCGGACGGGTTGCATGTGGCGTCATCGGCGGGTAGTAGCCTTAGAGACCCAAGCAGAACTGGCGGTGCTTTGGTGACCAAAGCACCGCTTGTTTTGTGTCTGGGGCCTGCCTGTCCCACCTATTAATCATCTGCGTTGAGTTATGAGCGGATTTCTCAAAGTCACCATTCTGGGTTGCGGTTCTTCCGGCGGTGTGCCGCGCATCGGCAATATCTGGGGTGACTGTGACCCCCAGGAACCCAAGAACCGGCGGCGGCGCTGCTCAATCCTGGTGCAGAAGTCGGTGGAGCAGGGCGGGCCAACGACAAATGTGCTGATTGATACCTCCCCGGACATGGCAGAGCAGCTCAACATGGCCAACCAGGGCAAGCTGGACGCCGTGCTGTATACCCATGCCCATGCGGACCAGGCCCACGGCATTGATGATCTGCGCATGGTCGCCATGAACAACCGGGCGCGGGTGGATGTCTATATGGATGAAACCACCGAGTCCTGGCTGACGAGCCGGTTTGACTACTGTTTCAAGACGCCGCCGGGCTCGAGCTATCCCCCCATTCTCAATGCCCACAAGCTCATTGCACACGAGCCTGTGACCATTGATGGGGAAGGTGGGCCGGTCAGATTTGAGCCGCTTTTGCTGGAGCACGGGTCAATCCCCGCGCTTGGGTTCAAGATGGGCGGCATTGCCTATTCGCCGGATGTGAGCGGTGTACCCCAACAAGCCCGTGATGCGATCGCGGGGATTGATTGCTGGATCGTGGATGCGTTGCGGCGAGCGCCGCATCCGTCGCACGCGAACCTTGATCGATCACTAGAGTGGGTTGCGGAGGTAAAACCGAAGCTGGGCGTTCTGACCAACATGCATGTTGATCTCGACTATCAAACCTTGTGCAACGAGTTGCCTGACGGCGTCATCCCTGCCTATGACGGCATGGTGCTGGAGTATCCCTTGTGAGTGATGTCGCGAGCGAAACCGGCTGGAAAGGCGGGCTCTACCGCCAGGGCGACTTCGAGGTCTCGACGGACCGCCAGCGGCTGGCCCGGGCAGTGATCATCAACACCCTGTCTGAGACCTATTGGGCGGGTGATGTCTCTCCTGAACGCATCATGGAAAGCGTGGCGAACGGCTTTCCATTCGGGCTCTACCATGTTCCAAGCGGCCGCCAGGTCGGCTTTGCCCGTTTGGTGACTGACATGACCCGGTTCGCCTGGGTGTCCGACGTTTTCATTGTGGAAAGCTTCAAGGGGCGGGGGTGCGGGACACTGCTGATGCGCGCGATCCTCGACTACCCGCCGTTTGAAAACGTCTATAACTGGACCCTGGCAACCAAGGATGCGCACGCCTTCTACGAACAGTTCGGTTTCCAGCTCGCTGAAGGCAAGGATGCCACCATGCAGCTAAAGCGTCCCAAACGGCCGGCGGTCTGACAAAAAGGTCGTAGCCAGCAGCCAATACGTTGCTACTATGTTCTCATACTCATGGAGGGCATTTTGGACCAACGCATCAGCATCATCACTCTCAGCGTGTCAGACCTTGCAGCGTCACGCGCCTTCTATGGACGGCTTGGGTTCAATGAGGCCAGCATCTCGCAGGACGGCATTGCGTTCTATGCGATGGGGACATTCGTCTTCGCACTTTACCCGACAGACAAGCTGGCGGAGGACATTGGCGAAGCGCTCCCGGAAGCGCCGGCTGGTGGTGTGACTCTGGCCTACAACGTGGCGGACAAGAGTGATGTCGCCACCATTCTCGATGAAGCTGTCGCGGCGGGTGCACGACTGGTCAAGCCCGCCGAAGACGTCTTCTGGGGTGGTCACTCGGGCTACTTCGCTGACCCCGATGGACACTTCTGGGAAGTTGCCTGGAACCCGCATTCACCGCTTGAAGCGGATGGTTCACTGCGCGTGAGCTGATCCATGCTTCGGCCAAAATTCTCATTGAAATGACTTTTGGTCATATTTAACTATGGCTGCAATCAACAATGCTGTGCGGCGAGAGTGAGTCGGGCAGTCAGTGAATCAAATCAATGGATTGGGAGAGGGTGCTATGAGCGGACTTGAGGGCAAGGTTGCGATCGTTACAGGCGCATCAAGCGGTATCGGGGCACAGGTTGCGAAGACACTGGCGGCCGGTGGCGCGAAGGTCATGCTGGCCGCACGGCGTCAGGACCGGCTGGACGAACTGGCCGCCGAGATTGGGGCTAACGCGAAAACACATGTGACCGACGTCAGCAATCATCAATCAGTGCTGGACCTTGGAGCAGCTACAATTGCCGAATTCGGCAAGATTGACGTCTTGGTCAACAATGCAGGGCTCATGCCTCTGTCCTTCTTTGCATCGCGCAAAGTGGATGAATGGGACCAGATGGTCGACGTCAACATCAAGGGCGTGCTTTACGGCATTGATGCTGTGCTCACACACATGCTGGAGCGCGGCTCAGGACATATCATTAATGTGTCGTCGATTGCCGGCCACCGGACGGGTCCGGCGACCGGGGTCTATTCAGGCACCAAGTTCGCTGTACGTGCGATTTCAGAGGGTCTGCGCCAGGAAACCGCGGGAAAAATTCGCGTCACCATAATCTGCCCGGGTGCGGTCACCACTGAGCTTGCAACCACGATCACCGACGAAGCGGTCCTTGGCGGCATGGGCAGCCAGTTCAATTTCGAATTCCTGAACCCGACAGCAATCGCAGATGCAATCGCGTATGCCGTAACGCAGCCCGCGAGTGTCGCGGTCAACGAAATCCTGATCCGGCCCCTGGCCCAGGAGCGATAGCCTGCCTGGAGACCACCCGAACAAGGGTTGGCGCGGCCTAACAGTCCGTTAACGCCCCTGTGAGATGCTCTGCTGGTTGGGGATAAGCCTTATCCCCACGAAGGAGGGTGCCCGAATGGTGCGCTATGCAGGTGTGGTTGAGACCAAGAAGATCGACAGGCTGCTGACCAGTGCCGAACTGGATCGCGAAAAACGCCATGCGTTGAACGTGTTCCGGGATCGCATGGATCGCACGATCATGAAGGCCAATCAGGAAGTCCTGAGCAGCAAACTGCCAGACATCGACCTGGATACAATCACGCGTCTGTCGGTGCGGATTGCCGAGCTGCGCGCGAGCTATCTGTCCAAGGCACTGGCCGTTGCTGAAACGCCGGGCGTGCCATCCGTCGAAGCGCTGGAAGACCTACAGCGGCATCGCGTTGCCTTTGAAGAGCTCCGCGAAGCCTTTGAAGCCCTCGAACGTGTGATAGAGCGCGGCTACACCAAGGCCGTCTGACGGCTACGGTATGATTTCGTTCCCTGCGCCGGGTTACTCGATGCACGCTGAGACTTCAGCGGCGTCAGTATCTGCTTCCACGGATTGATCCTGAGCGGGCACCGGCTGGGGCTGGAACTTCTCGAGAATTGCATTCGGGCTACCGCCGACGCGCAAGATCTTCACACAGTCGCCCACCAATGCATGGGAGAATGACGTAACGGTAAAGGTGTCACCAGCTTCGGTAGGTGGTGCCCCGGGCATCCTCACTTGAGCTGGTGATACTGATGTTCATGGACTGGAGGGCCGTCAGCGTCGCCGCATTTGTCCTGTCATAACTGGCCGGGAAGGTCTGACTGCGGCCACTATCCAGCGCTGCTGATTTGACTGTGTTGGTGTTGGCACAACCGGCTGCTAAGCCGACAATGAGAAAACCCGCAGCGAAAATGCGGAAGAAACGATTGAACATGAAGCCCCCAATTGACTCGTAGATCGGAGGATATTGTTCGGCAGAGAATGCTCGCGACAAGCGATACTTAGTTGTAATTCTGCTCCATACAAACCAGAAGGGAATTCTCTACTAAAGCTCACTGTGACGGCCATCGCACAGGGGGTGCCTTGTTGGCGTGTTTGCACTGGCAGAAGAACACTTTGCGGCCTTTCTCCGCCACATACTCCATAGGCTCAAAATCAGTTCCCGCGTGGCTGCCGTCACAGAATGGCTGCGACTTGGAGCGGCCGCAGCGGCACCACCAATAGGATTCACCGGCTTTGACTTCGACCATGGCGGGTTCTTTGGCGGCAATCACGGCCTCTGAGATGGGGGTTCCTCACACGGTTTTGGATGGGCAGGGCACTGGCTGCGGCTATTGAGCTGCCGCTTCGTCCATGCCCGCGGAGATGATGGCGTCCATTGTGCTCGCTGCAAAGCGATGTTTGACGATGGTCTGATAGCTGTCCGAGTTGTACCAGGCCATGACATCATCCTTGGACGGGAAGCTCAGCAGCACGAAGCGTGTGGCTGACCAGGTGCCGTCAAGTGTCGTCGGCGCCTCATCCACGGCGAGCACGGAGCCCTTGAACTTCTGGAAAACCTCCATGAATCCGGCTTCATATTTGGCGTATTCTTCGCGGTCATGGATGGAGATGTGGCCAGAGACGTAGACGGTCATAAGCTGGGCTTCCTCAAAGGCTCATGTGTGATTTCCCTAGGAGCCTAGCCATCAAACCCCGATTTCACCACATCCCATATTTTCCATAATACATATTATGCGCATTTGTCATGCATCAAATGTAAGGCAAACAAAGGGTTTTCAACTATACAACTAGCGCGCAACCTGAATACTTTGGTGTTACCCCCCACATTTGTTGAATAATTTACTGGGGTTCGCCGTGCGCGATTTTGAAAATGCCTTCCCCGACGCCTCCGGTTCGCTGGAAGCGAAGGCCCTAGAGGATGCCGCCGACCAGCTGGAAGCCCGCGCACGAGAATTGCGCATGAAGGCCCATACCAAACGCACCGCCTCCGACCGCACCCGAGCATGGGCGCGAAACAAAAAGCAGATTGCCAAGCACGTAAAAAAGCTGATCCGCGACGGCATGGCCGATGACATGGCCGTGTCAAAAACCGCTCTGGCATTTGGGTGCCCACCGGAGACTGTCCGCTTCATGCTCACGCAGGCCAGCAAAGACCGAACGTATGCAGCCCGCGATCAACGCTATACGGAAGTCATGGAGAGAACGGCGCGCGGCCAGACCTGCAAGCAGATCGGCGAGGCAATGGACCTGCACCCTAAGAGCGTCAGCCGTATCAGAGCGGCCATGCGTGCCCGCTGGCGACGCCAAGGACGGCCCCTTTCCCGTGGACCCTCAGACGGCGAGACAGGGCCTCTGGCGTGGACGTGGGAACTGGCAGGCGACTAAAACAGCGTCGGCTCAATCCGCGCGCCTCTGGGGCACGCCTTCACGAATAGCCGGGTCCACTCCCTGCCCCGATATTCTTCGACGCCATCAATCCGCAGATGCATTGCGTCTTCCAGCTTGCGTAGATGTTCAGCCGCCAGAGCACACTCCCCGCGCTCGATCTTGGCGATGTAAGACCGCGTCAGGCCGGACGCCTCCGCAAGCCTTTGCTGGGACACATCAGCGACCCTGTGCGGCCTACCGGCACCCAGAGGCTTCCAGTGACGCTTACGGGCGATCTGGATGGTTTTCCCGAGACGCTCGCACCCGGTTTTCGCGCCGTTGTTCTGCATGGCAAAATGTCCCTGTTTAGATCTGAGCAGGGACAGAATCTTGAATCATGATTTTGCCCCTGTCGAGATCTAAACAGGGACAAAAAGTGGCCGGCAAAAAAATGCCCCTGTCCCTCGATCGGAGGAACAGGGGCATTTCAGATGCCGGCCGTCAATTTGTCCCTGTCAGCGCTTCTTGCGCGCCTTCACGACCCGGCCACCCTTCAAATACCGGTAACCCTTCTTGAGACGGCCCTTTGTCGTGACGCCCTTAGAGCGCGACCGTGACTTGCGACGTGCTGCCATTACCAATGCCTCCGTTTGGGGCGCTGCACGGGCTCAGGAGCCGCCTCAGCGCGTTTTATTGTGTGCTTGGCCTTCGCAGCCGTCTTAGGCTTCGCAGGCCGTTTGGTGGCGGTCTTGCGCTTTGTCGCCACCTTCTTCTTTGCGGCGGGCATTACCGGCCCTCCCGCTTCCACATCGCAGCGCCACCGAGCAGCACAGCAACAGCCGCGCCGACCCAGTTGCCCGTTGAAATCTGCTCGCCTGCCCCCTGGACTAGTCCGGCCACCTGCCCGGCCTCGTCCCAGTCAAGCACCTGCCCCAACCCAACCGTGATAGCGGCCAGCCCGGCATAGGTGCTTGGTTCGCGGAAGCGCTCTTTAAGCTCGTTCATGTCCGTTGCTCCTTTCGGCCCGCTCACGTTCTAACCGCTCGATCACGCGGGCGTGGTGATCGACCAGAGTTTTGAGTGCTGACATTTCGCTTAGAAGCTGGCCCAGACGCAGCATCGTGCCGCCCTGCCCCAGTCCGATTAGGGCAAGCAGCACCAGACCAGCCAATTCCGCAACGCCAGTCATCTAGATCACCTTGAGAGCCTTGGCGCCGACATACAGACCGACAGCAACCGCCGACCATGTGGCGATCTTTTTGACTTCAGTAACGCCGCCTGAGACATAGACACCACCGGCGAAGCCAGCGCCGGTCAGACCAATTAGCCATGGTAGTGCTGGCATGACTTACCCCACGAAAAAACGATGTGCGCCGATGGTTGCCGTCTGGCGCATGTTGCGGTTCCAAGTCGGATCGACCGCCTTGGTGTGATAGTGATTTGCGCCCCTCGTGCGGTCAGGCAGTTGGCCAGCAACAGCGAGCTTCGCAATGTCAACGCACTGCCGGAAAATGATGTTCTGATAGTTGACTGCCAGCGCCTTTGCGCGGTTCGGCTCACCCTCATTCCACATGCTGAATTGCCATGGCTGAAGGCATACATCTGCCGCCGTTGAAGGCCAGCGGCGATCCGCAACCCGGTTCATGATGACACTGGCAACGGCCTCTTGACCGGCCTTGCTTTCCCCGCGGGCTTCGCCCCAGAGCGTGCGAGCGAGAATATCAACGTCACGCGGAAGGTCCTTGTACGCGGCCCAAGGGTCCGGCGCTGGCGCGTCTGGAACAAGCACGCCACCACCGGGCACAAAGCCAGTGTCCGGTTGCGGCGCAGGTCGCGACGGCGGCTCTTGGTCAAAGGACGGCACAACAGCATCACGGCCAAACAGCCAATCAAGTGACCACGGATCAATGCCATCCGGCTTTGTCGCCTTTGGCACGGGAGCCGACCGGGATGGACCGGGGCGAGTGGATAGATACACACCGCCACCAATCACCAATAGCGCCGCTGCGGCGATAACAAGCTCAGTCATGCTGTTCCCCTTCGCTGCGCCAAGCGACATATGCAGCTTCAACCGTCGCCTGCTTACGGCCCTTTGCCTGCTTGGGGATGCCCTCCCCGTCACCGGCTTCTATGTGGTTGTCAACGACCCACTCACCGGCACCGTTCAAGGTGAACGTCACTTTTCCAAAACCCGGAAAGACGAGGATGTTTGTGTTTTCTTGTGTCATGGCAGCAACTCATAATTGATGTCGCAATTGTGCGTTGAGGCCCCAATGCGCGTCCAAGTGACCGCCATTCCTGGCGGCACAACAACCGGATCAAGCGCCTGCGCTGGCATCCCGCTTTCACACCGGATGTAAAGGCCCGGCCCGATACCAACGATGGACGCCTGACCCGCAGGCGCGCTCACGCGAGCACGATGAATGATCAGTCCACTGATGTTCGCAGCAGCACTGACAACTGTGGTTGTCCCCGCGCCTGCCAACGCAACCCCGTAATTGCTTGTTCCGACTTCATGCATCATGAGAACAACTCCGCAAGAGCCGTGACCCGAACGGCGAAAGCATTGGGATTGTGGACGTAGAGTTCAGCACCGGTTTCAAAGTAATAATCCGACAACGGACCAATGCGCACACCTCGCGGCAAACCTGAGTTCACGCCAGACACCCACAAGGGACCTGCGCCCGCGTTGGTGACGGTCACAGCGCGACGGTTCGCAATGTTCGCGTCATTGGACCCAAGCCCTAAGTAAGTTCCACCGGCACCAATGGAGACGCTGTATTCAGCAGCGCTATCAGTTCGGACAGGATCAACAGCAAAGGGAAGGTTGGCGGTATCTGGCTTCACCGCAAAAGGACTATTTGCAGCCGTTGGCGCGACAGGCAGAGAACCGCCCAGGAGTGACAGGCGATCATCGTCCAGATCACCAAAGCCGAAACCAAAAACGCTATCCAGATCAACCCCGATGTTGCTCACCGATACGTAGGTAATCGTCTCTCCGTCCGCCGCGAGTTACTTCAACCCCAGATCAAAATACTCAGGCGCAGCACCCTCAAAGCGTACCTCGAAATCACTATGGCTTGCTGACAGGCAGCGCAGGAACGTGCCCGGAATGTCGAACCGCTCTTCCGTTCCGGCCAACACCGTTCGACCAATCGACGCATATGATCCGCCACCACTCATGCGGTTGCCCTTCCCTGCCAAGCAAACAGAGCCATCACGGCGATGACCATCACCATGGCCGTCTCAAGCCCCTTGTTTGCAATTTTCTCCGTGTCAGAGCGCGACCGCTCGATGACGTTGTTTGCTAGATCAAATGTGCTTTCAGACGTGACCTTGAGACCGTCTGACAGGTCCCGGCCCAGCCCTACAATCTGTGCGAAACCTGCTTGCAGGTCTTCTGAGAAGTCCTCCGCAAGCGCTGTGACGTTCGCCAGCGCCTCAACGGACATTTCATTGACCGTCACCACATTGCCGCTGCTAGAGCCGAGCGTGATCCCCGCGCCACCGGCAACACGATTGTCGATTGCTGTGGTTGAAACGCTTGTAGCGTTTGAACTCGACGAACTGGATGAACTGCGGCGGCTACTCACAACGCCCTCCGCATCACGATTTCAGACCGCTCCCAGCCCATGCCCTCAACCTTGCGGGACAGGCCTTCGCGCTGCGTATGAAAGCGAATGGAGACGCATCCATGCTCGCGCGCCATAGCCTCAAGGCCGGGCAACAAGGCGGCCACCATGTCCACCTTGGGAAGCGCCGACACCGCGCCCGCAATAACAAACTCGTCGCCGCCATCAGGTGCCGCCGCGTTGCGATCAATCCACCATCCAGCATGGGCGACAGGACGGTCATTCTGATCGCTATAACGGATCAGATTAACCCGCCCTTCGCGCACTTCGCGCTCATACCACTCAACGGCCATGATCGGATCATCACCCGGTGATAGACGGGGGTTTGACAACGCCTCACGGGCTTCGTCATCCCAGCCGATTGCGGCGGCGCTTATCTCAAGATCATCCATGCGAGCACACCTCCCGCGACCAGAAAAACGAGTGAATTGATCCCAACACCGGAACCGGCAAGCGGCGCGGTGTTGAAGTCGCCAAACTGCGCGGAGAAGCCCCCAAAGGCATTGTTCGGGTTGCTGTCAACGCGCGACAGGAGTTGCATTGGCGCTGACTGCTGTTGTGCCTTTTGCACCTGCTGTGCGGCTTGGGTTAGCGCTGGAATGGCGGCGGCGAACGACATAGGCCCTCCGCTACTTGATGAACTGCTTGAGCAACAGCACGCCGACAACAGCCGCACCGCCCCAGATTGCAATCATGCCAATGTTGAGACCGCCGCTGCCATAGGTCGCGCCGGGGTCAACACCGGGCAATGCACCCGGTGTAGCGTCCGCCGCCATCTGGGCGTCACGATTTATTCGAGCGATTTCAAGTTGCGTCTCAGCGCCCAGCCAGTCGCGGCCCAGCCCAACAATATCTTTGAAGATGTTGTCAAGCCATCCACTGTCCTGCGTCGTCTGTTGCGGCCCGGTCTGAACCGGCTCTCCCCAGATTTTCCAGATATCATCGTTCGTGAAGTACGACATAAAGCCCTCCGTAGGCGGACGGTTAGTCGCGCGCGCCAACCGTTTCCGTTAGCAGGTCGAAGCCCGTTGCCGCGCCCATGGTGAAGATGAACCGATAGTCCTGGACAGCATTGTTTGGCTCGCCCGGCTTGGTCATCGCGAGCACATCCTCAAATCGCCGCGACGGATCAAAGAGCACGTGCGTATAGCCAGACTGCGCAACGAGGTTCTGGTCATCCATCAGGTCGTGGAGATCAACCACCTCGGAGTTGCGCTTTTCTGTGTTGTCAACGAGCACCTTCACATCAGTGATGTTGCTGGACAGAGCATGCACGCCCACATAGGCATCAAGAACAGGCGGCATCCATACGTTCTCGCCCGTTGCTGTCACTGGCAGATTGAAGCGGCGGAACTTACGGATTGTCCCCATGGCTTCTTCGCCCTGTTGCCAGTAGCAAAGACACTCGATTGATGGGGCCGTGCGCCCAGCAGCAATATCAACCTCCACTTGGAACGACTGCACGTCGGCCATGCCCCAGCGGAACACATCCTCGCCAAGCGCCTGACGCCGCCACGGCTGCGCAAAGAAGATTGGCAGGCGACCATCAAGGAAGGTCTTGCCATAGAGCGCATTAATGGCGATCAGCTCCGCAGCCGAGTAACGCTGCTGAATTTTGCCATTGATCTTGAGGCGGATTTCAGTGATCGCAGCCTGCATGTTGGAAAGGGTTACGGCAGTGCCGCTCTCCTTGTAGATCAACACGAGCTTGCGATAGATGCCCTGCGCCGGAATTGTGATGGTTGCAGTCTGGCCAGCGGCCACACCGTTGAAGTTAGAAATCTTGAACAGGTCCGGCGTCATGCGCGCGTCTCCCCTACAAAGTCAGTGAGTGGCGATTAGCCGTCGAAACCTTCGTGCGCCATGGCGGCAACATCGGAGATCAGGGGAAGGCCAGCGCCCTTTGCCCAGCCAACAATTGCAGCAGCGATGATGACACCACCAGCGACAACGGCGAGGCGTTCAACAAGATCGTTCATGAGTTTTGCTCCGGGTCCGGATTAAAATACTGAGGCAAGACGAACTCTGTCAGCGCCCAGACGGCAACGCCTGCGACTACGGTTGTGATGACAGTGGTCCAATCAACTTTCATGACCGGCACGCCGCCTGTATTTGCGACCCAGCGCAACAGCAAACAGGCGTATCCGGGGGCCTACCCCCTATAGGGGTGTGCGTTCACCGTGACTTTTTGGTCACGTTTTCCGTCACTTTGCCCTCTGAGAAGGTCAGATAGTGGAAGCGCTTTAGCTGCCCGATCCGGTCAGCATCCCGCCCCACTTTTTGCTTCATGGCCGCAACGCCTGCCGGTTCATACAGGGCAAAGCAATGCGTGGTGGCAGCGTTGCTGCGAAAGCGGGTGGCCACGTCCTGCGGGAACTGCGATATGCCGACTATCTCAATCCCGGCATGGCGACCCTTGAGCACTAGACGCTTGAAGCCGGGCAGCGCTGCCGTCTGGGAATGCGCCTGTGAGTAACACTCGGACATCTCATCCACGCCCAGTCCGATCTTGTGCCCTACCCCGTTTTTTGAAGCGAAGTAGTCCGCCTGTGCTCCCCAGAGCATGTTTGACAGGTGGTGAAGCGCCAAGGCTTCGCTACCGCTGGGTGGCTCATAGGCAATGTGAAACCCTTTCGACCATGACGCCTTCATGATCGACGCAACCTGTTTGAGCGACGTTGCCTGCCGCCATCCCTTCGCACGTTTCCAGTCCCCTACGGGGTCCACCACAACGGCGGCAGGCATCGGCGTTAGCACATGTCGCGCCAACGTCGATTTGCCCGTATTGGTGGACCCCCAAATTGCGGTATGCGTGCCGTCCTTACTCATCGCGATTGATTGCCACCACAACATTGCCAGCAGGTGCGGACGGGGCCTTGTTCATTGGTTCGTCCGCCTGCGGAGCATCCTCCGGGGCCATGGCCTCGCGCTGCCGGGCTTCCATGCGGGCTTCCCATTCACCGCGCGCAGCCAGAGCACGCGGCACCACAAATGTACCGATGACGATGGTCCGCTTGAGCCAGACACTTGAAGGGTCCAGCAGAAAATGCAGCGCCGGGGTTTCCTCGACGATCTCAAAAAGGGCATCGGACGCGGCGCGGGCCGATGGATCGTCAGCCTCGACCTTGAGCGCTTCCAAAGGTTGCTCTCGCATCATGGCCAGCGCGATATTCGGGGCCGCGCACAGCCCCCGGAACATCTCAAAAAACCCATCGGCATCTATCAGGTGCCCGGCGTCGGCCTGCGGGGCGTCGGGATCGTCCGGCAGGGCTTCCGCCTCGAACTCTGGAACCTCGAAGTCCGGCGCGTCAGATACCCCGTCTCCGCTTTCTGGCGGGCTTTGGTGCAGGGTCTCCGGCTGGCTGTCCTGCGGGGTCGCCTCCGGGGTTTCCGATGGTGACGGGTTCGGTTTTTTCACTGGTGGCATCGGGTTTGGCCTCCTCTGTGCCTATGGTGGTCTCCGCCTGAAACTTCTTGAGCATGTCCCGTGACGGTTGCGGTCCGAAGGTGGCGGCGTGCCCGCAGCCCATGCCCTCAAGGTCGCCATTGCATCGGTAGTAAAGCCGCATATCCTTTTGCTGCTTCACCGCTACGCGGGAGCCGCAGCCGTCGCAGGCCCACTCGCCTTTGACAGCCCGGTTTGCTGGTCTGGTCACTTCAACACCTCGTTTGCTGATTTGCCCGATGCCGGATCGAATGCACGGCGTTGAGGCTTGTTTGGGGGATGGTGGTACATTGGCGACCAATCGCCGCCCGCCTCTTCCGGCTGGTAGTAGCTGCCCAGACCGTGCGCACTCAGCCATGCCTCAACGCCTTCGCGCCCATCGGCCTTGGCGATATCCAGAATGACGCCGGTCCATCCCTGCCCCACGATCTGCGCCCATGTGCCGTGATCGAAGTAGGCCAGCATTTCCGGCTGCGCATCGTCGAATACCTCGCCGGTTTCTGCATCGTGCAACGGCTCTTGCTCATCGCTTTCGGCAAGCTCTTGATCCGTTGCCGCATCCCGCAGGCCGTATTGCTCCCGCAGACCGCGTGAATAGGTCAGGTGGCGTGCGCCCTTGAAGGCTTCGCCATATTCGATGAACAGGCGACCGGCGCGCGCATCGTGCTCACTGGCCTTAAGCAAGTCCCAGACAGATCGACCGGCGGCATCCTTGTGGGCACCCTTTGCGATCTCGTGACCGGCACCCCACTTGGCGACGTACTCAGCGGCAACCGTGCCTGCGCTGGCGCGTCTGAAATGCTGCCCGTCCATGGTGGCGCTGCCATCCAGAGAGTGCACCACGTCGAGCCACAGCCATTGCAGCTGTGTGCCCATCTCTAGGTCCATGGCTACAGGCTTGTCCGTGAACAGGAGCACATGCACATGCGGATGCCAGCCACTTTGGCCGTGGGTGATTTCCAACGCCCGGACGGTCCCGACAATGCCGCGCGCTTCCTTCATGGCACGCCATGCGCGCCGGTTCTGTAAACGCTTCCATGCCGTTGCTACCAGCTTGCGAAGGTCCGCGCATTTGTCGCTCGATTTGTGCCGGATGGTCAGCGTGGCCATGTAAATCGCGCCGCCTGCCGCTTCATGGGCCGTTGCAAGCTCACTGACTTCATCAGCGCGGCGCGTGGCGATCTTTGTAGAGCACACTGGGCACGTCCAGATGCTCCCACAGGTGGCTAGGCCGCGAAAATGGACGCCACCGCCCTCGCCTCGCCAAAGCTCTACACCGGGCTGTGTGCGTCCGCGTCCACACTCAATCAGGCGTTCCCATCCAAGCAGGTCTCCGGCCCTGTCTCGAAGGGCGTGACGCTCTTGGCGGGCGGTGTCGCGGCTCTCTGGCGGCAACTCTGTTTGCGGGTCTATCAAGGTCACTTTCGAGGGGCCTCTTTTCGCGCTTCAGCCAGCTCGCAGCCGTCCCATTCAGGCACGACGACAACCGGCTTCGAGCCGGGGCAGGACGTGTGGTAGGGGTGCGAGCATGTGCCGACGAAAATCGTGTATTCGTCGTGCTTGATATCGACAGCATTCGCCCAGTGGCGGCATTCGCGACACATCATGACGCCCTGACCTTCCGACCATCGGTGCCCGTGTAGTGAGCGGAGCGGATGCTCTTGAGCTTGCCAATGGCCCTGCGGCGTTCGATGTCGGCCAGTCTGACAAACTCTGCCTTGTCGAACTCAATCAACAACTGGGTCAGCTCTGTACGCGCGCGAAGCATCGAAATGAACGGATTGAAACGCATCATCCTTTTTGCTCCGAACGCTGACGGTCTCGCCATTGGCCACAGAACTCTCCAACCTCAACCTGCGGCCAAGCCCACATGATCTGAGAATTCGGAGAGGGCGCATTGCGATGGCAACGACCAAACGCCGTAGGGGGCTCCGGCTCGAAGAAGAAGCAGGTCGCGCACTTGATGGGGCGACCGGCATTGGATGTACGAGGGTTCAAAACTCACGCCCTCCGGCCAGCACGCGCGGATTGAAATTGTCCACTGCGCAGATCGACGCCGTGTCGCGTGAGATGATTTCCTTCGTGCCGTCTTTGTGGTCCATCCAGTGTTCGCAAACGCTGGCGTTGCCGGGCCACTTCTCCCGCATGGTTTCCTCAACACAGGGGCCACACAGGCCGGTTATGTCCACCGTGAGCACCGGCTCGAATGCCGGTAGTTGCTCGTAATAGACCAACCGGGACCTGCCCTCATGTGGGTATGGAATGCCACATGGCCGGATCGGAGGTTGCCACCACTTGGGGGTGATAATGTCCGTACACTGATCTGATTTCACGATGCCCTCGCACAGTCATGGTTAATCCGCACGTTGGGCGTGTTACCGGGGCCAGATTGGGTCCACCCCGGCAACACATGCCCGGCTGTGCGAAAGCCGCTCTATGCAACATTGCGTCGAGCGCCCTGAGGATGGATCGGGAACACGGGCAGAACACAACCCCGCCGTTTTTCTTGTTAAGATGCCGACTGTTGCAGGAATGCGACTCATCTTTGTGCGAAGGCGAGCCATGAATATTCAACAATTACTTGACCTTGCGCGCGTTGGCGCGCGCGTCAGCAGCGACCGTGCACTAGCGCAGCGAATCAACCTTCGCAGCATTGGGAACATCAGTTATTGGCGGTCAGGCAAGGGCCTGCCCTCTGAGGACTATGTAATTAAGCTCTGTGAACTGGCTGCGATTAAGCCTGAACTGGGCCTCATACACCTCAACATCTGGCGTACAGAAGGCGGGGCACGCACAACATATATACGCGCGCTCAAGATGTTGGAGGATCAAGTTCGGGGTGACACAAGACCAAGTGTAGCGGCGGAATGATCCGCACCCGGACGGAGTAACCGGGGAAGTCACCAAAGTACATATTATGCGATAAATGGACATCTGACTCATGATGTCAGCAGAGGCCGACCTGCCGCTATCGCGTCCAATGATAGCTGCTATTGTGAGGCACTCGCGATTTGATCTGCGCTGTTTTCCCCTCCATATCAAGGCTGACCATCTCCATGTCCGATACGATCCTCACGTCAGAAGCCGACCTTCGCGACAGCTATGCCCTTCCGAATGATGCGGTGCTGGCGAAGGATATCCGGCATATTGATGCGCACTGCGCGCGCTTCATCGAGCTGTCGCCGTTTTGCGTGCTGGGCACCTCGCGCGCCGATGGTCTGGGCGACGTCTCCCCTCGCGGCGGGGAACCGGGCTTTGTGCATGTGCTCGACAAGACGCATCTGGCGATGCCGGACCGGCCGGGCAATAACCGGCTCGATTCACTTACCAATGTGGCGCACAACCCGGCCATCGGGCTGTTGTTCTTTCTGCCCGGTGTGAACGAGATGTTGCGGGTGAACGGCACGGCGTCCATCAGCAAAGACCCGGAGTTGATGGAACGGTTTCTGGCAAACGGGCGCCCTCCTCTGTCGGTCCTCGTGGTCGAGGTCAAAGAGGCCTATCTGCACTGTGCCAAGGCCGTGAAGCGCGCGGGACTGTGGGACCAGGATGCGCAGATCGAGCGCAAGGATTTTCCAAGTCTTGGACAGGTCATGCGGGACCAGTTGTCACTAGACATCGAAGCTGAGCTGATTGATCAGGCACTGGATCAGGACGCCAAGGACAATCTCTACTAGCAGCCCTGCTTGCAGGAGGGCCCCCTTGTGGGCGGCTCGCAGACGGGTCATCCTAGCGAAAGTGACCCGCGGTCGATTTCCGGCGGCGCATTCCTTTGAGACAGCCTTGCGAGATGACCGATGCCCCTCCCCGACCTTCCTGCCTTTTCGTCCGGTAACACTGTCGCCATTACCGGCGGCGCGAGTGGTATTGGCCTCGCGTCAGCACAACAGTTTGCCGCTGCAGGACTGAATGTAGCTTTGATTGATCGTGATGGGGACGCCTTGGCGGCCGCAGCGGATTCCGTTTCCGGCAGCAAGGTCGTGACCCATCAATGCGATGTCAGCGACGCAGCAGCAGTGACGGCGGCGGCGCGCGCAATCACGTCAGAGCTCGGCCCGGTTTCGGTGTTGATGAACAATGCAGGCGCAGGCATGAACCCGGGCAAGCCCTGGGAGAATGGTGACGGGTGGCAGCAACTGCTTGGGATCAATCTGGGCGGCATCATCAATGGTGTACAAGCCTTTGTGCCGGGGATGATCGAGGCTGGTGGGCCGGGCGTGGTGATCAACACGGGGTCCAAGCAAGGCATTACCCTGCCGCCTGGCAACAGCGCCTATAATGTTTCCAAGGCTGGGGTGAAGGCGTTCACCGAAGCTCTGGCGCATGAGTTGCGCAATCTGGAAGGCTGCCGGATTTCAGCGCATCTATTGATCCCCGGGTTTACCTACACCGGCATGGTCCAGCGCATCCTGCCGGAGAAACCGCCGGGCGCGTGGACGTCCGAGCAAGTGGTCGACTTCATGTTTGAAAGCCTGGCACACGGTGACTTTTATATTCTGTGCCCCGACAATGTTGTGGATCGCCCGATGGACGAAAAACGCGCCGCATGGACTGTGGGTGACCTGATCGAGAACCGGCCCGCCCTTTCTCGCTGGCACCCGGATTTTGCGGATGCGTTTGAAGCGTTTATGAAGAGCTGACCCAGATATCAGCCGGACTGCATCTCATGCCTCTTAAAATCGCCATCGTACCTGTCACGCCGCTTCAGCAGAACTGTTCGCTCCTATGGGATGACGAAACAATGGTGGGCGCGATCTGCGATCCCGGCGGTGATCTCGGCCGGCTCGGTGATGCGATTGCCGAAGCGGGCTTCAAACTTGAAAAAGTGCTTCTGACCCATGGGCACCTTGACCATGCCGGCGCCGCAGGCGAGCTGGCGAGAACCCACGGCGTGCCCATTGAAGGGCCGCACAAGGACGACCTGTTTTTGTTGGAGACGTTGCCCGAACAGGCGGAACGCTATGGCATGCCCAAATACGATCTGTTCGAGCCGACACGCTGGCTTGATCAGGGCGACACCGTCACTGTCGGGGGGCTAACGCTGGATGTCCTCCACTGCCCGGGGCACACGCCGGGGCACATCGTCTTTCATCACGCCCCGTCGCGCATCGCGCTGGTGGGTGACGTCATCTTTCAGGGGTCTGTGGGCCGCACGGATTTTCCGCGCGGCAATCATCAGCAACTCATCGACTCCATTCGGGATCGACTGTTCACGTTGGGCGGCGAAACGGGATTTGTACCGGGGCACGGCCCCCTTTCGACCTTCGAATATGAGCGGCAGACCAACCCGTATGTCTCAGACCAGGTGTTGGGGCTCGCGTGAGCACGCATCCGTTTGACCTCACCGGCCGAATTGCTCTCGTCACTGGCGCGGCCCGCGGGCTTGGTCTGGAGATGGCGCGGGCGCTGGGTGCCGCCGGGGCACATGTGTATGTCGGGGGCCGTGATCCGACGACCGTTGGTGCCGCTGTTGAGACGCTCGTGACCGAGACCATCAACGCGACGCCCCTGCCCTTTGATGTAGCCGATCTCGATGCTGCCACGACCGCAGTTGACCAGGTCATCCAGGACACCGGCGGCATCGACATCCTCGTCAACAACGCAGCAGCGCGCGACAGGCGCGACCTGTTCGAGTTTGAGCGGGATGCGGTCACCGACCTCCTGCATGTGGACCTGGTCGCGCCATTCGAACTGTCCCGGACGGTGGCCAAACACATGGGCGGTAAGGGCCGTGGGCGGATTATCAATGTCACGTCCATTGCCGCGCAGATTTCGCTCAAGGGCGACCCGGTCTATGGCATGGCCAAAGGCGGGCTGGCAGCAGCGACCCGTGCACTTGCCGCTGAGCTGGGCCCCAGCGGAATTACTGTCAACGCCATCAGCCCCGGCTTATTTGCGACGGAG
>ERZ1740067.568-NODE-568-length-29163-cov-8.045348_pt1 | contig 29163 bp, 24 predicted proteins | sample MGYA00581736_ERZ1740067 | MGnify/ENA primary metagenome ERZ1740067 (study PRJEB43018, sample SAMN04849236) | marine metagenome | isolation source: floating plastic debris | place: Pacific Ocean | collected 2008-08-27 | study: EMG produced TPA metagenomics assembly... | reverse complement strand
AACCACACCGATTGCAGGAACAGGAACACCACGATGATCAGCATCTGGCCGGCCTGGAACACCGGCTGGGCGACCATGTCGCCCATCAGCCCGCCCATCGGCTCGGCCTCGGATGTCACCATGCTCACCAACTCGCCCTGCGAGGTCGAGCGGAAGTAGTTGCGCGGGAACCGCAGCATGCGGCTGATCAGCTGAAACCGGAACCGGCGCAGCAGGCGTTCGGCCGTGACACCCTTCATGGTGTTCAGCCGCATCTTGAGCAGCCCATGCGCCAGCACCGCCCCCAGATAACCAAAGCACAGCGCCAGCAGGAACTGCACCTGCGTCAGGTCATAGCCGAACGTGGGCACCGTATCGCTGGTTGCACCAATGGCGTCGTTGATGATCCGCTTGGGCAATTCCAACGTGGCATAAAGGAACGGGAACGTCACAAGGGTCAGCGCAAGCAGCATCAGCTGATCACGTTTGGAATGCTTCCAGATGAAAGCGAACAGGGTGGAATCCATGGTGCGTCCCGCTTGGCGGCGCGTCAAATCAAGCTGAGCTTTGCAGCCCACGCGCGTCACCGTCCGGCAAACCTAGGACTGCTTCGTCTTGTTTACAACCGGCAGGGGCGCTTGCAGGCCCGCAGGCCAAAAGCTATTGCGGTGAGCAACGCGTTACCGAGGGAGTAGCCCAGATGCTCAAAGGCAAGTTCGACAAATCCAAATTGCCCAGTCGTCATGTGACCGAAGGCCCAGAGCGGGCACCGCACCGGTCGTACTACTACGCCATGGGCATGACGGAGGAGGAGATCCACCAGCCGCTGATCGGTGTGGCCACTTGCTGGAACGAGGCGGCGCCGTGCAACATCGCCCTGAACCGTCAAGCGCAAGCCGTGAAGATGGGGGTGAAATCGGCCTATGGCACGCCACGCGAGTTCACCACGATCACCGTGACCGACGGCATCGCGATGGGCCATGAAGGCATGCGGTCGTCGCTGGCCAGCCGCGAGGCAATCGCCGACACGGTCGAATTGACGATGCGTGGCCACAGCTATGACGCGCTGGTGGGCCTTGCGGGGTGTGACAAATCCCTGCCTGGCATGATGATGGCGATGATCCGTCTCAACGTGCCGTCCGTGTTCCTTTATGGCGGGTCGATCTTGCCGGGCAAGGCGCCTAACAATCCGGTCGTGCCCGAAGACTACGCCAACCGTGACCTGACCGTGCAGGACATGTTCGAGGCCGTGGGCCGCCATCAGGGCGGTAACCTCTCGACCGAGGCGCTGGACGTGCTGGAACGTGTCGCCTGCCCAAGCGCGGGCGCCTGCGGCGGTCAGTTCACCGCCAACACCATGGCCTGTGTGTCCGAGGCGATTGGCCTTGCCTTGCCCAACTCCTCCGGTGCGCCGGCCCCCTATGAGTCCCGCGACCAATATGCGGAGGCGTCCGGGTCGGCGGTGATGAACCTCATCGAAAAGAACATTCGCGCCCGCGACGTCTGCACCCGGCAGGCCTTCGAGAACGCGGCGCGCGTCGTCGCCTGTACCGGCGGCTCCACCAACGCGGGCCTGCACCTGCCCGCCATGGCGCACGAGGCGGGCATCGACTTCTTCCTCGAAGACGTCTGTGAGATTTTCCGCGACACCCCCTATTTCGTCGACCTGAAACCGGGCGGGCAATACGTGGCCAAGGACCTGTACGAGGTGGGCGGCATCTATGTGGTGATGAAGGAGCTGCGCAAGGCCGGTCTGATCCATGAAGACTGCCTGACAGCCACTGGCTATTCGATCGGAGAAGAGCTGGACAAGATCGCCCTCGAGGCCGACGGCAAGGTCATTCATGCCATCTCCGAACCCATCACCAAGACCGGCGGCGTTGTCGGCCTCAAGGGCAACATCGCCCCCGAAGGCGCGATCGTCAAAGTCGCGGGCATGGAGGCGCAGCACCAGCGTTTCGTGGGCCCCGCCCGCGTGTTCGAATGCGAACAGGACGCGTTCGAGGCTGTCCAGAACCGCGCCTACGAAGAAGGCGAAGTGATCGTCATCCGCAACGAAGGCCCAGCAGGCGGCCCCGGCATGCGCGAGATGCTGGCAACCACCGCAGCCCTGTCCGGCCAGGGCATGGGCAAGAAGGTGGCGCTGATCACCGATGGGCGTTTCTCCGGCGCGACGCGCGGTTTCTGTGTGGGTCACGTGGGGCCGGAGGCCTACAAGGGCGGGCCGATTGCCCTGCTCAAGGATGGCGACGTGATCACCCTGGATGCGATCAAGGGCGAGCTGAGCGTCGACCTGAGCGATGACGAGTTGGCAGAGCGCAAGGGGCAATGGGCCGGACCGCGTCAGACGATCTACGAAAGCGGGGCCCTTTGGAAATACGCGCAGCTTGTGGGCGACACCTATCTGGGCGCGGTCACGCATCCCGGTGCCAAGGCCGAGCGGCATGAATATATGGACCTCTAAGGTCGGTGCTGCAGCGCTGGTTTGTCTGACCCTCGCTGCCTGCGAAGACGGATTTGGGTTGCCCGGCGCAGGTCTGCCCGATGATGGATTGCGCAGCGCCACGCTCAGCCGTGGCGCGGTGATGCTGGTCCCGCCGCCGGGGTTTTGCATCGACCGGCGCAGCCTGCGGGCACGTTTTGCCCTGATGGCGCGGTGCGACACGTTGGGCTCGACCGGCGCAGACGACGCGCCCCTTGCGTTGATCACGGTGACCACCGTGCCATCGACCACCGACGCTGCGTTGACCGGTGATGCCTTGGGCGCGCAGTCCGAAACCGTTCTCGACCGCGAAGACCGCAGCGGGCTGACCCTGATCCGGGTGCGCGGCACGCCGCCCTCCCCCGCGCTGCGCGAAACCTATTGGCGCGCGGCCAGTCGCGTCGGGACCGAAATCGTCGGCCTCGCCATCTACGAAGCCGAAGACGGCGCACCGCTGGGTCCCCAAGCGCCCCGCCTGCTGCAAGAGGCGATGCAGCGCACACAAGATCAGACTGTCGCGATGACCGTCGCCCGCGCGGACAATTCTGCAACGCCGCCCGACAATAACGCCGTCCGCGCATTTGCGGATGGTTCATTCCAGTGAAACCTTTGGCATAAATAATCAGCCGACGGACAAACCACGGGCCGCAAAGAGCACATGGCAGGCAAGAGCATCAGCTTTATCGAAAAGATGGCGCACAAACGGGTCATGCGCAGCTGGGCCCGTGCGGCACGCAATGCCGGGGCCACGGCGCTGAGCGAGCTGCGCAACCGCCGCAACTCCGCCCGCTTGCTGCGCACCCACCTCGACCGGCTGATCCACCGCGCCGACGAACGGCTCGCCCTGCCTGCCATTGGCTCGACCAGCTTTCCCAGGCCGCACAACGCCGACTGGTCCTGGCGTCCAGAGCTTTGGCGCGGCCCATTGGCGCGCCCGGGCATGTCGTCGGTCGAAACCAAATCGATGCTCGGCGATGAGGTTACGCTGTTCCACGATTGCGCGTTTTCCGAACTGACCTTGCGCCAGATCCGCAATCAGCGGGAAGAGGATCTTGCACCCTATGGCGTGCGCCTGGACGTGTTCAAATTTGACGGCTCGTTTCTGTCGCTGGTCATTGATCTGCCTCCAGAGGCGACCCAGGGCCTCAAGAAAACCCACCTCATCGGGGTGAACACGATTGTCGAGATGGAAAAGCCGATCGAGATTTTCGTGCGCCTCAACGTCAAGCACGGGCCAAACACCGAACAGATCGTGCGCGAGCTGCCCTTGAACGAAGAAGACGTGATGGTCGAGTTCGACCTCGCCTACTCCAAGCTGAACGAGAGGCGGGTGGAAAAGGCCTGGCTCGATCTGATTTTCGAAGGGCCGGAGATGAACCAGGTCACCTTGCGCGATCTCACATTCTCGCGTCGCCCGCGCGCCGCGCTGTGACGGAGGCTAGACGATGACGACGCTCACCCTCACCCCAACCCGCATGCGCCATGGCATCTGGGAAGGGATGATCCACCAATCCGGCAGCGGCGTGCCCCAGATCTCTGTCACGCATCTGAACACCGCGGTGCCGGATGTGCAGGTGTCCGAACAGGGCGACGGCGCGTGGTTGGTGCAGGTCCCGATCCCGGCGGAGGCCATTGCCGACGGCGTCCAGGTGTTTGTGCTGACCGATTCCACCGATGGCGAAACACTTGGCCATTTCACCCTGATTGCGGGCGAGGCGCTCGGCGATGACATCCGGGTTGAGATAGAGTTGTTGCGCGCCGAGCTCGACATGCTCAAACGCGCGTTCCGCCGTCACTGCGTCGAAACGGGCTGACCTCAGGCGCCTTTGAACCCCTGCAGCACGCGCCGCGTTGCAGCCACCAGCGGGTCATGCGTGTCTTTCATGATCTGCACGCGGTCGAACCGATCCGGATCGCTTTGCACCGCGTCCCGCAGGGCCTGTCCGAAGGCCATGCGCAATTCCGTCCCGATGTTGAATTTGCAGACCTTCGAGCCCTGTGCCAAGAGCTGTCGCTGCGCCAACGGAACGCCAGAGCCGCCATGGATCACCAGCGGCACGTTTGTCACAGCCTCAATGGCGCGGATGCGGTCGATGTCCAACCCGTCGCCTGCGTCTTGCTGCAGGTGCACGTTACCCACCGAGATTGCCATGGCATCCACACCGGTTTCACGCGCGAATTGCGCGGCCTCATCGGGGTCCGTGCCGGCCGATTGCTCGCCGCCGGAATAGCCGACAAAGCCAATCTCTCCTTCGCAGGAAACGCCTGCGGCATGTGCCATCTGTGCAATCGCAGCCGTCTCGGCGATGTTCTCGGCCAGTGGCTTGCGCGAGCCGTCAAACATCACGGACGAAAACCCGCTGTCGATCGCGATCCGGCATTCCTCGGCCGTATACCCGTGATCCAGATGTGCGACGACCGGAACCAAAGCGGCCTCGGCCAGATGGGTAAACATCTTGCCCAGGATCGGCAGCGGCGTGTGTTCGCGACAGGATGGCCCGGCTTGCAGGATCACCGGCACACCCTCGGCCTCGGCTGCGGCCACATAGGCGCGCATATCCTCCCACCCCAACGTCACGAGCCCCGCAACGGCATGACCGTCCCGCAATGCGGGATGCAAAACCTGAGCCAATGTCACAAGGGTCATTTGAACTTGGCCACCATATCCATGATGCCCGGGATCGTGTGTAGCTGATCCGCATGCGACGGCTGGAAATACTGTTTCAGCGACCGCTGCGACAGACCGCCCAGAATGGTGAAATAGTACATCTCATAGCCCGGCAGCACCGCGCACGGATGATACCCCTTGTCGATCAGCATCGTGGAGCCGTCGACGATGTGATAGGCGTCGCCTGCCTTGCCATCCTCACGCTGCAGCATCTGCAGGCCTGACCCGTGGTTCGGCTTGAAACGGAAGTTGTATGTCTCGTCGTGCCGCGTCTCTTCCGGCAACCTGTCGGTGTCGTGCTTGTGGCTGGGAAAGCCCGACCAGCCGCCCGCGCCCACGGTGAACAGCTCCGACACCAGCAGACGCCCGACCTTGTCGTGCTGGTTGGCGCCGAGGATATGCTTGATCTTGCGATGTGTCTTGGTGTCGTCCGAGCCGTATTGCACACGGTCGATCCCGTCCTCGCGCACATCGAACGGTTCGAGCACCTGATCGAATTTGGCGCCCGCCACGAACACCTCGGCTGCGTCGGATACGCAGGTCATGCGGGTTTTGGCCGCCACGGGGACATAGACCCCTTCGGGCTCGCCATCCCAGACATCCACACCCCGGTTACCCAATTTGGCAAACACGGCCCCGTCCACGTCCACATCGACCGTGCCCGTGGCAGGTACGATACAAGTCTCGTACCCGGGAACGGCATAGTCGAACACCTCGCCCTTGGTCAGCTTGACGATATTGAAATAGTTGAGCGGCACCAGATCGTGATCCACATCCACGATGGGCTGATTGCCGTTGTCATAAGGGGCGATATGCATGGCGGTCCTTTCTCAGACGTCCGTCGGGCCGGGATGTTCGGCGAGGAATGCGTCAAGCTGCGCGGTATCCGGCATCGCCGGGGCGCAACCCGGTTTCGACACAACGATGGAGGCCGAGGCCGATCCGCGCAACACCGACGCCCGCAAGCTGTGTCCGGAAGCGACCGACGCCAGCAGCCCGGAGATAAAGCTGTCGCCCGCCCCGTTCGGCTTGACCGCAGTCACGGGGTAGATCCCGGTGCGAAACTCTTCGCCTTCGGCAAAGGTCACGGCCCCCTTTTCCCCCATCTTGTAGATCACGATGCGGCCGGATCGCTGCGCAAGGTCGCGTGCTTTGTCCAGGCCCTTGTCGATGCCGCCAGCCATGAACCCGAACTCTTCATCATTGCCCACGATCATGTCACTCGCCTCGCCTGCCCGCGACAAGACCTCCTGGGCCACCTCAGGCGATGGCCAGGAATACGGGCGATAATCAATGTCGAAGATGATGGGCAGCCCGGCGGCCTTTGCGTTCTCGAACGCCCGAAAGGTGGACCCGCGCGATGGTTCGGACGCAAAAACCGTCCCCGCGGTGACGAGAGCCGAAAACCGGCCATAATCCACCGCATCGACATCCGCATCGGTCACCTGAAAATCCGCCGCACCGTTGCGATAGATCACGTTCTGAAAATCCTCGAGGCACGACTCGTAGACAGCCAGAGAGTTGCGATACTCACCACCCACCGCGCGTACATAGGTTGTCTCGACCCCGTACTGCTGCAGCTTGTTCACGCAAAACCGACCCACCGCATCGTCCGAAACGGATGTGACCAGCGCGGCCATCGACCCCAGCATGACCAACCCCGCGCAGGTGTTTGCGGACGACCCACCCAAATCGGCGTGGAACGTATCGGCGTGCTCGGATTTCGTGCCCACAGGGGCGGCAAACATGTCCATACCTGCCCGGCCAAAGACGACAAAGCGATTGCCCCGGATCCCGTCCATCAACGCGCTCATGGTCCCCTCCCGACAGTTCGGACTTGTGACAGGTGTAGACCTGCGTTAGTCGTTTTGCAACCGGTTGCAAAACCGTTTGATGGGAGGACATCGCCATGACCCAGATCGGGATCGGCATTGTCGGTGGCGGGTACATGGGCAAGGCGCACAGCGTCGCAATGTCCGCCGTCGGGGCGGTGTTCGACACCGCGCTGCGGCCCCGTCTCGAGATGGTGTGCGCCACGTCCGAGGCCAGCGCCGAGCGCTACCGCACGGCGTATGGCTTTGCCCGCGCGACCGCCGACTGGCAGGTGCTGGTCAATGGCCCACAGGTCGAGGCCGTCGTGCTCGCCTCCCCCCAGGAAACGCACCGTGCCATTGCCGAGGCGGCATTGGCCTTGGGCAAGCCCGTCCTTTGTGAAAAACCGCTCGGGGCGTCACTGGATGATGGGGCCGCCATGGTCGCGGCTGCCGACGCGGCTGGGGTCGCCAACATGGTCGGTTTCAACTACATCCGTACGCCCGCCAGCCAGTTCGCGCGACAGCTGATCGCCGACGGGACAATCGGCGACGTCACCTGGTTTCGCGCCGAACATACCGAAGACTTCCTGGCCGACCCCGCCGCGCCCGCGACGTGGCGCACCACCGGCGTGGCCAACGGCACCATGGGTGATCTAGCCCCGCATATCGTCAATGCGGCTCTGGCATTGATCGGCCCCATTGACCGCGTCATGGCCGAGGTGGAAACCGCGCATCATGCGCGGCCGGGCGGTAGAGTGACCAATGATGACCACGCACAGATCATGTGCCGGTTCGAGAACGGTGTGATGGGCCACATCTACGCCAGCCGCATCGCGATGGGTCGCAAGATGGGCTACGCCTACGAGGTCACGGGGACCAAGGGCGCGATCCGTTTCGACCAAGAGGACCAGAACGCGCTCTGGCTCTATGTCAACGACGGGCCCGAGGCGACGAGGGGTTTCACCAAGATCCTCACCGGACCAGCCCACCCTGATTACGAGCCCTTTTGCCAGGGGCCGGGCCACGGCACAGGCTATCAGGATCAGATCATCATCGAGGCGCGCGATTTCCTGCAGGCCATCGAAACAGGCAAACCCGTCTGGCCCACCTTTGCAGATGGGCACGCGGTCAACCGCGTGATCGCCGCAGCGCTGGCCGCATCAGACAGCAAGAGCTGGCAAAACGTCAGCGATTTCTAAAGGGACACCCGACATGCAAAAGCTCAAATGGGGTATGATCGGCGGCGGTGAAGGCAGTCAGATCGGCCCGGCGCACCGCCTTGGCGCACTCGCCGATGGCCATTTCACCCTCACCGCTGGCGCTCTGGACGCAGACGCGGCGAAAGGCAAAGCATACGGCCAATCCCTCGGCATGGACCCGGATCGCGCGTACGGGAATTGGCAAGACATGCTGGACGGGGAACGCAACCGCGATGACCGGATCGACCTCGTTACCGTGGCAACGCCCAACTCCACACATTTCGAAATTACCAAGGCCTTCCTCAAGGCGGGCTTTAACGTGCTGTGCGAAAAGCCGATGACCATGACCGTCGAAGAGGCCGAAGAGATTGTGCGCGTTTCCAAGGCGACCGATACACTCTGTGCGGTCAACTACTGCTATTCCGCTTACCCGATGGTACGCGAGATGCGGCACATGGTGGCCAGCGGGCAAATCGGCAACGTGCGCCTCGTGGTCGCAAACTTCAGCCACGGGCATCATGGCGATGCCACCGATGCGGACAACCCGCGGGTCCGCTGGCGCTATGATCCGGAAATGGCAGGTGTGTCCGGTCAGTTTGCGGATTGCGGCATTCACGCCCTTCACATGGCAAGCTTTGTTGCGGGCGATGAGGTGGAAACACTGTCGGCTGATTTCGCCTCGACCATAGCGTCCCGCACGCTCGAAGACGACGCAATGGTCAATTTCCGCATGTCGCGCGGCGCGGTCGGCAGGCTTTGGACTTCGTCAGTCGCCATCGGTCGTCAACACGGTTTTGACATTCAGGTATTCGGCGAAACCGGCGGCCTGCGCTGGGCCTCCGAACAGCCAAACCAAGTGCTTTATACGCCGGTCGGTGGCCGGACACAGATCATGGAAAAGGGCGAAGCGGGACTGTCCGAAGCGGCCGCTGCCTTGTCGCGTGTCGCCATCGCACATCCCGAAGGGTTCCCCCTCGCCGTGGCGAACATCTATGTCGATCTGGCCGCGGCGATCCGGGGCGAGGAACGCGATGCCCTGCCGCTGGCGCATGACGGTCTACGCTCCATCGCGGCGATCTATGCTGCGACATCCTCGGCCAGGGCCAACGGCGCCTGGACGGATGCACGGCCACCGACGTACCGCGACTAAGCGTTTCGTCTGGCAGATCACATGACAGGGGTCTGCGGCAAAGCCGCAGTGCGGCTCAGGACACGCGCGCCGGCAGTGCCCGCAATGTGCCACGTTCGACGATCTCGCAGTCAAAGACGCGCGCAACCGGCACCCTATCATCTCCGGCCAGCATTTCCTGCATGACGTCGACCGCGGTTGTCACGATCTGCGCAATGGGCTGACGGATCGTGGTGAGGTCAATGTTTTGCCATCCCGACATTTCCATATCATTGAGGCCGATGATCCCCACATCCTCCGGCGCAGACAGCCCACGGCTCTGGATGGCCGACAGCGCGCCGATCGACAGAACATCGTCGCCACAGAAATACGCCTCTGCCGGTCCATGATCCAACAGCCGGAGCATCTCGGCCCGGCCCGCATCAAAGGAATATGCACGCGCAAACGACTGGCTGACGATCACGCCGGCATGTCGGTCGAGTTGCGCAAGAAACCCGACCAGCCGATCCTGTGTGGACGTGGCGCTTTCTGGCCCGCCCAGAAACCCAACGCGCGTGTACCCACGCGCCACCAGCGTCTGCGCAGCCATCCGGCCACAGGCGACGTTGTCGATGCCGACCACATGCACCGGCGGCGCGCCAACCGACCGGCCAAACGCGTGGACAACCGGAACGCCCGCATCCCGAAACGCGTCCGCAAAAGCGGGCGGAAGCGTGGACGAGGCCACGACGACCCCGTCAACGGAATACTGCTGCAGCATACGCACGGACTGCTCGGGATCCGGTTCATCCGTCAGGTTCACCAACAAGGGGCGCAGCCCACAGTCCTGCAAGGCGCGGGTGAACCGGTCAAAGACCTCAAGGAAGATCGGATTGCGAAAGTTGTTCGACACAAGGCCAATCAGTTTGGTCCGGCCCGTCGTCAGCGATGACGCCAACGCATTGGGGCGATAGCCCAGTTCCCGCGCGGCACGCTCGACCTTGTGCCGCATCTTGGCCGAGACCGACGCCCCGTCGGTGAAGGTGCGCGAGACCGCGGACCGGGACACGCCCGCACGGGCGGCGACATCTTTGAGGGTGGTTGCCATGCGCTGCAACGTGCCCGAGCGGCGCGATGCGTGCAACCGGTTGCAAATTCGGGCTCAGCCCACCAGCAACTCTTCGAGCCGCCGTGCTGCCTCGCGCAACTTGGGTAGCCCCGCCTCGAGGCTGGTAATGTTGTGCCGCAGCTTGGGTGCATGGATCGACAAGGTGGTCAGCAATCGCCCCTGATCGTCACAGATCGGAATGGCCAAGGCGGCCATGCCATCCATGAATTCCTCATCATCGGTGGCATAGCCGCGCTCCGCCGTGTCCTTGAGCATCTGCTTTAGGCGGGCAGGTTCCGTTTCCGAATTGCCGGTCCGCTGTTCCAGGGGCACGGCGGACAACAACCTGTCCTGCGTCTTGGCCGGCAGGGAGCTTAGGTACATCTTGCCACTGGCGGTGCAGTGAAACGGCACTTGCGTGCCGATGGGCAGCTGGATGCGCAGGGGCCAGTGCGTTTCGACCCGGTCCAGATAGACCATGCCGTCGCGCCCGGGCGCTGCAAGGTTACAGGTCTCGCCCAATGCGTCCGCGAGATCACGCATGACACGCAACCGTTCCGTGCGCACGCGCTGGGACGATAGCGTGTTGGTCGCAAGCTTGCGCATGCGCCAGCCAGGCCCATAGCTGCGCCCATCGAGGCTGCGTTGCAGGTACCCTTCGGTCTCTGCGGTTTGCAGCAGGCGGTGAACGGTTGGCTTGGGCAAGCCCAGCAGCTTGCCCAGTTCGCTTGGCAGCACCGGCACACCAGCCCGGGCCACCTCTTCCATCAGTACGAGCAAGCGCAGGTTCGTCGGGATTTTGTCCGCCGTCTCTGGCTTGAGGTCATCAGGCATGGGTCGGCATTACCTCTCAGGCAAAAGCAACAGCGCCAGTTCCGGGGTCAGCGAGACGAGCACCCAAACCGACAGCAGCGCAAACAGGTATGGCACCGTATAACGCAGCAGACGGAAGTAGGGAACGCCGGTCACGCCAGACGCCACATAGAGGTTGAGACCATAGGGCGGCGTCACAAACCCGATGGACGCACCCACGAGGAAGATCACCGCAAAGTGGATCGGATCGACACCGACGGACGCCGCAATCGGCGCGAGGATCGGCGCCAGGATGATCGTTACCGGCAGTGATTCCAGCACCATGCCGCAGACAAAGACAATCGCCATCGCGGTGAAAAGCACCGGATAGTAACCGCCCATGGATGTCACGAAATCACCAATGACCTGCTGCGCGCCCAAGAGCGACAGGATCTGCTGCATCACGACCGAAATGGCGATGAGCGGGGCCAGGATCCCGGTGATTTGCGCTGAGCGCATGGTGATGCCGGGGATTTGCGGGACGGTGAAACCTTCGACCACCAGCATGGAGGCGGCGGATTTTTCCGTCCACTCCTTGGTCTGGTCCATTTTCAGGACCGTGCTGACGACCCAGCTGATCACACCCACGATGATACCAAAGCCCACGGTCACACCCGCCGCTTCGGTGGGCGAGAACTTACCGGTGTAAATACCCCAGAGCACCAGACCGATGGCAAAGAAACCGAGCCACGCACCAAGCGCTGTCTTGAACACGCGCAGCGGGTTGAGCGCGATCAGGTAGCCCCAACCATTGCGCCAGCAGATGATGAAACAGGCCAGCATCATGCCGCCCACCATCAACGCGCCGGGGATGATCCCCGCCACAAACAGGTCCGAGATCGGCAGGTTCATCAGGAACCCGTAGACGATAAAGATGATCGACGGCGGGATGATGATCCCCACCGTACCGCCCGCTGCCGCCGTCGCGGCAGAGAAGCGTTCGTCGTAACCGCCCTTGACCATTTCAGGGTGGAGCATGGAACCGATGGTGGCCGTGGTGGCCGAGTTCGAGCCCGAGATCGCTGCGAAAAGGCCACAGGCCGCAAGTGACGCCATGGCCAGGCCGCCACGGATCCACCCCAGACAGGCATAGGCAAAGTCGGACAAGCGCCGGGCAATCCCGGAGCGGTTGATAAGGTCACCGGTTAGGATGAAAAGCGGCATGGCGAGCAGGGCAAAGCCGTCGGTGAACACGTCCTGCAAGGCGGCACCCATGTTCAGCAGCTGTAGCTCAAGCACAAAGGACATGCCGATCACCCAATAGGCGATGACGAGAAACACCGGCACACCCATCATGAACAGGATGGTGACCGCGATGGAGATCAGCGTGATGATGGTTGGATCGCTCATGCATCACCTCCGATCACGGCCGCTTCGATCATTTCGTCACCGTTGCGGAACTTGCGAAGGTCCTGCACGAAATTCTCGATGACGCGCGCCGTCAGCAAGATAAAGGCTACGGGCACAGTGCCCAGGAACCACCATTGCATGACGTTGTCGGTGCCCAGCATGATGGCAAAGTTTGCAGCGGCGCGGACGGTTTCCTGCGCTGTCGTGACCACGACAATCCAGGCAAAACCGAACCACAAAATGGCGTCCAGCACCAAAAGGCCCAACTGGATGCCGCGCGGGGCCACTTTGCGAAATTCGGCGAAGGCAAGGTGCGTGCGCAGCTTGACGTTATAGCTGCATCCGACCCACGTCATTATGAGGAAAAGGAACGGCGGCAGGGTCGTCGACCAGGCCGGTTGACCGCTCAGATAGAAGCGTTGGATGACACCGGCAAAGATGATGTAGCCGATGGCAAGGTAGGACACGACCATCACGGTCGGCTCGAGGTTACGCTCGATGATCGGTGCGGCGCGGTAGATCGCAGCGACGGCAATCCCGCCAAGCAGTGTCACGATAAATCCAAGCGGCCACATTCCCGAATTGCCGCGCAACACGCTTTGCAATTCAAAGGAATCACCGGTCATCAGGGCGGCGATTATCTCGCCCATACCCGTGATCATTTCCATGCTGCACCCTCCCTCGTGCCTGGTTTCTCCGGCCCGGGATTAGTTTTGTCCGGGATACGGAAATCCATGCCGCAGTGCTGCGGCATGGATGAATGCCCCGGCGCCGTACGCCGGGGACGTGTTGTGATGAGGTGTCCCGCGCGCGGCGCGGATTAGCCTTTCCACCAGCGGCGGGGCTCGACGTTTTCGGCCAGTGTGATGTCGTGCTCGCGCACGGTGTTGTAGATGTCCTGGTATGTGTCGATGCCACCGGCCCAGCCGTTGATCCGCTCGCGCCATTGCTCCCAAAGCTGGGGCTGGAACTCGGGCGAACACATCTCTTCGGCCTTCTTGATCTCGGCATCGGACAGCGCCGCGACGCGGACGTTGTTCTTGGCAAAGATCGTTTCGGGGCCTTGGTGCGGATGGCTGAAGCCGACGGTGTTGACCAGTGCCGCCTCGTTCGCGGCTTGGACGTGCACCTGCGTCAGGTACGACGCTTCCATCACGGCATCCTGCAGCTCACCCGACAGGTTGTCGAAGCTTTGTGCATTCATCGCCGTATGCTCGGTCCCGCAGAAGAAGCGCAGGTCGACACATTGCGACACCACCGGCGACATGTTGGCGTATGCCACGGCCGAGGCCCATGTTTCCGCGCCGTCGATCAAGCCTTGTTTCAGGCCGTCCAGCGTTTCTTCCCATGCGACCGGAACCGGGTTCAGGTTCAGGGCGTTCATGGCGATGCGCCCGAGCTGTGTGCCGGTCACGCGATTCTTGGTGCCCGCCAACTGCTCCACGCTGGTCACGGTCGGCTTGTCCTGCCAGCTGAGGCCCAGCTGGATACCGCGCAGTTCTGCGTGCGTGAACAGGAACTTCAGCCCGTGCCGCTTTTCGAACGGATCACGCAGGATCCGCTGCGATTCCGGATGGTACATGAAGTAATACTGGTCGGCGCGGCTGCGGAACATATACGCATAGTCGAGCACGTTCAGATATGGTGCGCCACCGGCAGAGTTCTGTGTGGACGCCGCATAGATGTCGACGATGCCCTGCTGCGCTTTCTCAACGCAGGACAGCTGGCCACAGATCTGGTTGTTGCCGATGAACTCGATGCGAATCTCGCCATCTGTCCGCTCTTCGAGATCGCGGGCAAACTCGAGACACCCGGCGCGTTCGATCAGTAGATTTTGCTGGTTGAAGCCGGCCGCGCCGAATTTCAGCACATGCTTTGGCTCTTTCGAAAACCGCTTGGTGTACGTTGATTCTGCTGCCGAGGCGAGATTGGCCAGGCTCATGGCCCCGCCGAATGATCCCGCCGCCAGCAAGGTCGAACTGAGCCCGTAAGTCCCGGCAAGGCGGAACAAATCCCGGCGCGAGATACCACTCAGGTTTTTCGTCAATTTCATTGCATTCCTCCCTAGATAGCAAATTATTGAGACGTTTTGTTTCAAAAAACGCTAGAGTATTTTATGCATTCTGCATAGGCTTTTTTCACAGCATACACGTGGGAGGGAAAAATGGAGGCAGATTTTGTCGTGGTCGGTGCAGGCTCTGCCGGCTGTGTGCTGGCCAACCGCCTCAGCGCTGATCCCAAGAACAAGGTGGTCTTGCTGGAGGCGGGCGGACGCGATCTGAACCCGTGGATCCACATTCCGGTGGGTTACTTCAAGACGATCCACAACCCCTCGGTCGACTGGTGCTACAAGACGGAACCGGATCCCGGCCTGAACGGACGGTCCATCGAATGGCCGCGTGGCAAGGTGCTGGGCGGGTCGTCGTCACTGAACGGCTTGCTGTATGTGCGCGGGCAGCCCCAGGATTATGACCGCTGGGCACAGATGGGCAATCGCGGCTGGGCCTGGGACGATGTGCTGCCGCTGTTCAAGCGGTCCGAACGGAACGAACGGGGCGCAGACGAATTTCACGGGGATCAAGGCAACCTGTCCGTGTCCAACATGCGCATCCAGCGCCCGATCACCGATGCGTGGGTCGCTGCGGCGCAATCGGCAGGCTACAAGTTCAATCCCGATTACAACGGCGCGGATCAGGAAGGAGTCGGGTTTTTTCAACTGACGGCCCGCAACGGGCGGCGCTGTTCGTCTGCGGTCGCTTTCCTCAACCCGGTCAAAAGCCGGGACAACCTGACGATCGTCACCCACGCGCAGGTCGAAAAGATCGAATTGCAGGGCAAGACCGTCACGGGGGTATCCTATCGCGACCGGGGTGGCAGATGGCATACGGTCAAAGCGAACAAAGAGGTCATCCTGTCCGGCGGCTCCATCAACTCGCCGCAGCTTTTGATGCTGTCGGGTATCGGCGAGGCGGAACAATTGCAGGGACACGGGATCGACGTCGTGGCCGACCTGCCGGGGGTGGGCAAGAATATGCAGGATCACCTGCAGGCGCGACTGGTCTACAAATGCAACGAGCCGACGCTGAATGACGAAGTGTCGAGCCTGATGGGTCAGGCCCGGATCGGGCTCAAATACCTGATGTTCCGCGCGGGGCCCATGACGATGGCCGCCAGCCTCGCCACCGGTTTCATGAAAACGCGCGACGATCTGGAAACACCGGACATTCAGTTCCACGTACAGCCCTTGTCCGCGGAAAACCCCGGCAAGGGGGCAGACCCGTTCTCGGCCTTCACCATGTCCGTGTGCCAGTTGCGACCCGAGTCCAAGGGCGAGATCCGGCTGCAAAGCAAGGATGGCAAGCGCTATCCCAAGATCATACCGAATTACCTCAGCACCGAAACCGACTGCCGCACGGTGGTCGAAGGGGTCAACATCGCCCGCCGTATCGCGCGGCACGCGCCGCTGACCTCGAAAATCTCCGAAGAGTATCGCCCCCACGCAGACCTGCCGATGGATGACTACGACGCCACGCTGGAATGGGCACGCAACAACACCGCGTCGATCTATCACCCCACAGGCACCTGCAAGATGGGCAGCGACAAGGCCGCCGTCGTGGACGACAGACTGCGCGTGCATGGCATCAAGGGGCTGCGCGTCGCGGATTGTTCGATCATGCCCGAGATCGTGTCGGGAAATACCAACGCGCCTGCGATCATGATTGGCGAAAAGGCATCCGACCTGATCCTCGAAGATATGGCGTAACGCCCAACCCTCAGCCAAGTGATTAACGTGTGACAGAAAATTCTTCTCAACACCCCTTCGGCGGTGTTTGGTGAGTTGACGCACGCCCCCGCGATGCGCAGAGTTATCGTGCATTTGAGGAAGGCTGTTATGACTGTCACCAGCGACGACACTGAACAGGATCGAACGATCCCGCCGCTGCGCGCCGTGCGATACGACCGCCCCATCGATCTTTACCGTGAGATTCCCGAGGTCGGCGGCTTTACCAAGCACAGGCCGGATGACCAAGAGGACCCGCTAGGCTTTTTCGAACGGCTGCGGGCGTCCACAACGCCCGAGGACGCGATAACCTACACGGCCTTTGCCACGGAACCGCAGGTTGCGATCAACTGGGGGGTCGAGGCGATCCGGGTGAGCCTGCCCGACCTGCCCCCGGATGAGCTGCAATTGATGAGCTGGATCAGCCAATGGCTGGACCACCCCAGTGCCGAGAACCGCTGGCGGACGATGCAGGTCGCCCTGTTTGCGCCGCGGCGGTCGGCGACGGTCTACCTGGGTCTTGCGGTGGGATGGTCCGGCGGGGCGCTTGCGCCCAATGATCCTGTCGCCGTGCCCGAGTGGCGTTCACCCAAAGCGGTCAATGCCGCGATTCTGCGCGGATTGGGTCAGGTTGGGCTCGAACATCGGTCGGTTTGTCTTGCACGGGTGCTGGACCTCGCCGCCGGGTTGTTTAGGGTGTATTGAGCCCAAAACCTTGCACGAGATGGGAAACTGCTAAGCGATGACCACGCTGACGTTGCGCATTGAAAACCATGCGACGCTGGACAATGGCGGGCCTGTGTCTCTGACCCTCACCGACAAGGGTGCGCAGATCGGGCGCAAGGCAGGCAACGACTGGGTCCTGCCGGATGCCTCGCGCCATATCTCGGGGCACCATTTCGACATCAGCTTTAAGGGCGGTCAGTTCTTTCTGACCGATGTGTCGAGCAACGGAACGTTCCTGCATGGCGAGCGGTACCGCATCGATGGGACGCACCAGATCGCTGATGGCGACCGCTTTACAGTGGGGCATTATATTCTGTGTGCGCAGATCACGGTGGACACGCCTGCCGCAGAAGCTGTCCCGCCCGCCGCACCGGCACCGGCACCCGCCCCTGTTCCCCCGGCCTTTGCCCAGCCTGCGATGCCGGAACCGGCGCCCGCCGACGAGTTTGATGACGTCTGGGGGGATGTCGGCGGTGCCAGTGGCGGCTCTGGCCTGCAAGCGCCGCCCAGCGGCCAAACGCTGACACCCAGCCCGTCATCCGGCGTGCAGGCGCCCATGCCTTATTCCAGCGACGCAAGTGGGGCGGGTGCGCAGCAGCCGGACTTCAGCCGGGCAACCTCAGCCCCCGGGGTTGCGCCGACCACGCCACCGCAATTCGCGATCCCGGGCGCGGGCGCAATTTCCACGCCGCCTGCTTTTCAAACACCACCCGCTCCGACGCCAGAGCCGCAAGCCGCCGCAACGCACCCCGTCGCGCCGCCAACACCAGCTGCGCCGCCACCCATGCCGGCACCCGAGCCCATCGGCTCCGAAGGGTTCGGGATTGGCCAGCCCGCGGCCCCCGCCGCCCAGCCCGCCTATCCTCAGGCCATGCCGCAACAGCCGTCTGGCGCCGGGGCTGACGCGTTCCTGCGCGCCTTCATGGAAGGGGCGGGGATCACCGACACCAGTCAATTGCAGATCCCACCGGAGCAACTGGGCCGCATCCTGGGCAAGGTTGCACGCACCGGCACCAATGAGCTGATGCGCATGTTGCAGGACCGTGCCGCGGTCAAATTGTTCGTCAGCAACGAAGACCGGACGATGCGTGTGGCCACGGGCAACAACCCGATGAAATTCATGATCGACGCCGATCAGGCGTTCGAGGCGCTCTTCCTGAATCCCCGCGACGGCTACCTAACGGGCGCAGACGGCTTCGAAAACGCACTGAGCGACATTCGCCGTCATCAGGCCGCGGTGATCGCAGCGCTGCAGCCTGCGCTGGCCGAGATGCTGGGGGGGCTATCCCCTGACGATATCGAAGGTGATATCGGCGGGGGCATCATGGGCGGTGGCAGCCGCAAGGCCTGGGACGAGTTCACCAAACGCTGGGAAGCGCGCGCCGCCCAAGGCGAAAACGGAATGCTGGACGCGTTTATCAAAGCCTTCTCGCGCCACTATGCCGACGCGCTGCGCAAGATGTAAGCTGCGGAAGACCGGGGGAATGGGACGATGAGTTTGGACTGGATCACGACGCCGGTCACGCAGGATGCGCCAGGCGGGCCGGACCTGTGGATGGACGACGACCCTGAATTTTCCGAATATTATTTTGATGCCCAGGGGCGCCTGCCCGAGGCGGATGATTACGTCAAACTGGGCCTCGAGATGGGCAGTGGCGGCAAGGCCGAGGACCAGATCTTTGACCCCAAGTCGGTGGATCTGAAGGCAGAACTTGCCACCATCGATGGCCTGCTCAAGCGGACGCGGGACGTGCGGCTCCTGACGTTGCGGGCGCAATGGTCGGCGCTTGCGGGCAATATGGACGCGCTGGCCGAAAGCCTGGTTGCGATGGCCGACCTTCTGGAAGCGATGACCGAGGACGCCCATCCCGGGCTCGAGGATGGACCGGCCGACCGGCTCGAGGCAATCAACGACCTGACGCAAGTGGGGGCGATGATCCTGCCCTTGCGGTACTATAACATCGCCAACAGCGGCGCGTCGCGCCGTCGGGTGATGGTCTGTCAGGGGGAAATGACCCCGCATGATGGCGAGGACGATCTAAGCATCGACGACATGGTCGCCAATCTGATCGACCGGGGCGAAGAGACCGAGATTGTCCATGGCCACCTGTCCACAGTCCTCGACGCGGTTGGCCGCATTCAGACCGCCTGCCTCACGGCCAGTAAGCCGCACACGCCGCAGCTGCAAAACCTCACCAACGAGGTGAACGCGGTGTTGGGCGTGATCGCCTCGGCCAATCCGGAACTTGCCGGAGACAGCGGCACCGATGAGGACGATGCCGCACCGGCGGCGAGCGGTGCTGCAAGCGGTCCGGCCCCCGTCGCAACAGAGGTCAAGGATCACGACGAGGCGCGCCGCCGCCTGGTCGCGGTCGAGACATATTTTGGGCTCAAGGAACCGTCGTCGGCCTGCGTGCTGCTGGTGACCCAGGCGCGCTTGCTGATCGGAAAATCGCTGATTGATGCGTTCGATATCCTTGCGCCGAACTCCGCGGACCGCGCCAAGGTTGATTTCATCTCGGACAACGGTTTTGCGCTGGCGCACGCTCAGCTGCGCAACCTGGCGGATGAAGTCCTGATCGAAGAGGTCGACAAGCCCGAGCCGGTCTGGGAGCCAGAACCCGAACCGGAGCCAGAACCAGAGCCGGAACCGGAAATGCACGAAGAGGACGGCGCCGCGGACGAGACGGACGCCGCAGACATGGACGCCGACGCCGATGTCGATGTCGATGTCGAGACCGAAGCGGAGCCTGAACCGGAACCGGAGCCCGAGCCCGAACCACAGCCAAAGCCAGAACCGACGCCTGTCGCCCCCGAAGTCTTTGTCGTCCGCAACTCCGGCGACGCCGGCGCTCAGATCAAGGCCGTTGAGACCTATTTCAGAGCGGTGGAAAAGTCGTCGCCCATCCCGATGCTGCTGACCCGGGCGCGCAGCTACATTGGCAAGGATTTCGAGGCATTGTTGCGGGAATTCGTACCAAAGTCCGACTACTGACGGTTGGACGCGATCCAGACCCGAAAATCAGGCCCCGCGGGCAATTTTTTTCGCAAAAACCGCAAATTGTCTTTGGACACCGCCGAATAATCCGTCACCATCCGTGTTGTTCAGGGTAAGACCTGTCAACTGAAGGGTGCACAAGGATGTTAAGCGTTGATAACCGATTCGCAAAATGTCAATGGCGCGATTCAACCATTGATCGGGCATGAGCACCGCTGCAACCTAACCTCAAGACTTTTCGGGAGTTTCCAACATGGCATCTGATACCGGCACGGGGCACATTCGCCGCAACCGCCCGCCGCGCGTTCACATTGCTTATACCGACCCCATCGACTCGGAAAAGAACGTCGAACTGCCCTTTGTGATGGGCATCATGAGCGACCTGTCGGGCAACAGCCCGGGCAAGGAAAAAGCACCCGTTGACCAACGCGAATTCGAAAAGGTCACGGCGCACACGCTCGACAGTTATATGTCGCAAAAGATCCAGCCGGGTGTGTCGGTGATGGTCGACAACAAGCTGAAGGGCGGCGACGGCCAGAAGATGGGCGTGAACCTGCGCTTCAATTCGATGGACGATTTTGAGCCGGCCAACATAGCGCGCCAGGTGCCCGCGCTCAACGAATTGCTCACCGCCCGCCAGCAGCTGGCTGACCTGCTGCTGTACATGACGTCGAAGCCGAAGGCGCAGGAGCAGATCAAAGAGCTCTTGAACGACCCGGAGAAGCTCAAGGTTCTGGCCGAACAAGCCAAGGCCGAGGCCGACGCCAACAAAGCCGCGGATGACGCGGGCCAACCATCTGAGGACAACGCGTAAGCGTGTTCCAGTTCACGACGGGGAGTGAATACATTGGCTGAAGAAGCACAGGTACAGGACGGAGCCCAGGGCGCACTGAGCGAACTGGATGACTTCTCCGCAATTCTCAAACAGACGATCAATCCGACCACTGAAAACGCCGAGCGCGCCATCGACAGCGCATTGTCCACCGTGGTCCAGACTGCGATGGCCGATCAATCGCTGATTGATGAGGATGTCATCGACACCATCAACGCGATGATTGCCGGGCTCGATCAGGAACTGAGCGGGCAGATCAATGAAATCCTGCACAACGACGAATTCCAGCAACTGGAGTCGTCCTGGCGCGGGCTGGCCTACACGCTGAACAACTCGGAAACCGGCGCGTCCCTTCAATGTGAGGTGCTCAACACCTCCAAGAAGGAACTGGCGGGCATGATGAAGCGCTATCCCGGGGCCAAATGGGACCGGTCGCCGCTGTATCGTCAGATTTACGAGCGCAAGATCGGCACCCTGGGTGGCGATCCGATGGGCGCGATGGTTGGCGATTTCTACTTTGACCATTCGCCGGCGGACGTTGCCTTTCTCACGTCGATGTCGAAGATTTCCGAAGCGGCGCTGGCGCCGTTCCTGTCCTCGGCTGCGCCACGTTTGCTGGGCCTCGACACCTGGAACGAGCTGTCGAACCCGCCCGACATCGAAGAGCTGTTCACCGCGTCGGACTATGCCGGCTGGAACTCTCTGCGCGAAAGCGAGAATGCCCGCTTCCTGGGTCTGACCCTGCCACGCGTCCTGGCGCGCGCGCCCTATGGGCCGGAAAGCACGATGACCGTGGACGAGTTCAACTTTACCGAGGATACGGATGGTCACGGCGGCGAGAAATACTCGTGGATGAACGCCGCCCACGCCATGGCGGTAAACATCAACCGCGCCTTCAAGGAACATGGATGGACCGTGCGCATTCGCGGCGTGCAGTCGGGTGGTGAAGTTGCGCAATTGCCGACCCACCACTTTGACACCGGGTCGGGCGAGAAAGACCTCAAGTGCCCCACCGAAGTCAGCATCGACGACCGCCGCGAGGGCGAGTTGTCCAAGGTTGGCCTGCTGGGTCTGGTCCACCGCCAGAACACCGACAAGGCTGTGTTCCTGGGCGGTCAGTCGCTCTACAAGCCCAAGTCTTACGTCGATCCCGAGGCGCCCGCATCGGACAACATGTCCTCGCGCCTGCCTTACATGTTCGCCGTCTCGCGCTTCAGCCACTACCTGAAGGCGATGATCCGCGACCAGATCGGGTCCAGCAAGGACAAGGATCAGATCCGTCAGGACCTGCAGACATGGATCGACCAATATGTCACCCTCAACCCCCAGAACGCATCGGAACGTGAAAAGGCCGAAAAGCCCCTCGCGGATGCGAAAGTTGAGGTTGTCGAGGATGAACTGAACCCCGGCTACTACATGGGCAAGTTCTTTCTCAAACCGCACTTCCAGATGGAAGGCATGGATATCGGGATGAGCCTGGTGTCCAAAATACCCCCGCCCAAGTAATGGGTAACCCCGCCAAGTAACCTACCGTTTGATCAAGGAGATAGATCATGGCAGTCGATATTTTCCTCCACCTGGACAAAATCAAGGGCGAGTCGGTTGACGACAAGTACGCCGGTGAAATTGACGTTCTTCAGTGGTCCTGGGGCATGTCCCAGTCCGGCACCACGCACCTCGGGCCAGGCGGCGGCGCCGGCAAGGTCAACGTGCGTGACCTGACGCTGACCAAATATGTGGACATGGCCACACACGACCTGATGAACCACTGCGCCAGCGGCAAGCACATCGCCGACGGCTTTATCGTGGTCCGCAAGGCGGGCAACGTGCCGCTCGACTACTTCCGCATCGACATGAAAGAGATCATGGTCTCTTCCTACGAAACCGGTGGTTCGGGCGACGGCATGGACCGCGTGATGGAAACCGTGACCCTGAACTTCGCATGGTACAAGGCAACCTACGCTTCGCAAAAGGCAGACGGTTCCAAAGGCCCCGAAGGCAAGGCCGGCTTCGACATCGCCAAGAACAAGTCGGTTACCTAAGCCGAACATATGCGGTCCGGATCCCGTCCGGACCGCATTTCCCGCGCTCATTGAAGGCCCCGATACGCATTCATGGCGTCACGTTCATCCAGCACCAAGACACCGCGGCAGCGCGCCACGCGCAAGGTCCACGAACGCTCGCGTATCTCGCTGCTGGATGTTTTCCGTCAATCGTTCCGGGAACGCGATTCTGGCAAAGGCCAGCAATCCGAAGTCGAAGCGGGCGGGATGAATACCGTTTCCAATGTTTCCGGCCGGTCCAACGCCCGCCGCCTCGGCGTTGACGAAGAGACGTTGCGCGAACATGTGCGCGAGCATGTGGCCACGCTGATGAACACCATCCGCCTCGATGCAGCTGTCGACCTTGAGGACGCGCCCAACGTTGCGCAGTCGGTAGTCAATTACGGCTTTCAGGATCTCAGCAACCTGACCCGCGCCGAACTGACCGGACACAGCATCGCGAAATCCATCAAACAGTCGCTGTCGGATCACGAGCCGCGGCTGGTCAAATCAACGATCGACGTTAAGGTGCAGGTACTGGACGGTGACGACTACCAGCGCGTCGCCGTGCATGTCACGGCTGACCTCATTGCCGACCCTGCCGACATCCCGGTTGAATTCAGCGCGGATGTGGACACGGGCGCAGGTAAGGTTGTGCTGAACGCGAAACGGATTTGAGTCGATGAAACAGGCCTTTAAGGACGCGTATGAGCGCGAATTGCTGCTTCTGAAAGAGCGGGCCGCCCTGTTTGCCAAGGAATATCCCGGCCTCGCGGACCGTCTGGGCGGTCTGCTCGAGGAAAACCTCGACCCGTCGATTGCCGGATTGCTCGAAGGCTCCGCCTTTCTTGCCGCCCGGGTACAGTTGAACATCGATCAGCAGTTCCGCACCTTTTCGACCGAACTGCTGGAACAGGTATGCCCCGAGATGATCGCGCCCGTGCCCGCCGCGATGCTGGTGCAAGGTCACACACCGGAAAAACCCGCAGAGATCGCGGGCGGACGCACCATCAATGCGGGGTCGTATATCGAGGCGACCTTTACCGAGGCGACCCGGCGCATCGCGTGCCGGTTTCGTCTGGCCGAGCCGATCACGTTCTGGCCCCTGAAAATCGCCGCTGCCGAGTATCACGGCACCGCCACCCCGATGAACGCATTGGGCTGTGACGGGCCGGGATTGGAACGCACGGGGTCACGCACGTCGGCGGGCCTCGTGATGATGCTGGAACGCAACGATGGCAAAAAACTCGACGGGCTGAAAACGGATGTGCTGCCAATCCACTTTACCGGCCCGCAGCAAGAGGCGATGGCGCTTTACGCGCAGGTCTTTGGTCGGCTGACACGCGCATCGCTGCGCTGGGAGGACAAGGGCGGAACGCCGATCTTTCACAATATCCCGTTGGATGAGGTCGAACAGGTTGGTTTCGATACGGACACGCCGCTTTATGGTCGCGATGAGCGGTTGTTTCCCGGCATCAGCACATTGCTCGAGTATTTTTCGTTCCCGCGGAAATTCCTTGGCTTTCGCATCCGAAACCTGAGCCACCACACCAAGGGGATCGACAGCAAATCCGCGCAAGTGGTGCTGGAATTCGACGCGCCCGACAAACATCTGACCACGCATTTTGACGCAAAAAACCTTGCCCTGTTTTGCGCGCCAGCCGTCAATCTGTTCGAGGATGACGCCAAGCCGATAACGCTGGACAATCGCGCGCACCAGATGCCGGTCGCACCCAATCGCACTCCTGCCACGCATTTCGAGGTGCAGCGGGTGCTTGACGTTCGCGCGCAATACGATGCCGCACGGGACAAGGTGCAGGTCCAACCGCTATACGGAATTCCACCTATCGGCAGCGCCCCGCGCGAAACGCTGTACTACACATACAACCGGCAGCGGCGCGCATTGAGCCAGTCTGAGCGGCGGGTGGGTGGCACCCGATTTCGCTATGAGGGCACGGAGACGTGGATCACATTTTATGCGCCGCCCGAAGCCGAACCGGCCAACCTGCTTTTCGTGAAAACGCTGTGCTCTAACCGGCACCTGCCCGAAGTGCTGCCGATGAGCGAAGCGACATTCCACCTGCTGGATGATCGCATCATCACGATGAAACCAAAGGTGGGCCCGACCAATCCACGTGAAGCCGTGGCCGAGCTTGAGGCCGAGGGCCCTCATCGTATGACGGCCGGTGACAATTACTGGCGTTTGATCTCACTCATCTCGCTCAGCTATCGCGGTTTCGTCGGCCCGGATGGCAAGGGCAACGTGGAGGCGCTGCGCGAGGTCATGCGCCTATACTCGGACGTCTCGGACCAGCTGACCGAAGCACAAATTGGCGCGCTTGCGGATGTCAGCGCGCGTCCGCGCACGCGCACCATTCAACGCAAAGACGGCTTCCACCCCGCGCGCGGCATGGAAGTGACGCTGAAATTTGACGAAGACCTGATGGATCCTGCGATGATCGTGACACTCAGCGCCGCACTGGATCGTTTCCTGAGCGACTATGCGGCGATGAACACGTTCACGCAATGCGTTGTCACGAACTCCAAAGGCAACGTGCTCAAGGTATGGCCACCGCGCGGTGGGTCGGGTCCGCTTCTGTGAACGCCAAGACCGAAGCAGAGCGCAAGACGCGACGCGCAACCTGGGGCTTTCTCCAGTCGCTGCGCCACCTCGAACGTCGTGCCGGCAAAAAACCCCGCATCGGGCAAAGCCGGCGCATCAGTCAGGACATCGTCGATCTGGGTCAGGACCCCTACACCGGCTTTGCATATGATGAGCTGAGCGAGGCGGCGGTCGAGGCCAAACGCCCCCGTGTGCGCCCGCGCTTTCTCGGTTTCTTTGGTCCGTTCGGCCCCCTGCCCCATTCCATCACGCGCGAGGTAGACCGCTGGACGCGCCATGGCGACAACGCCTTTGTCCGCTTTACCGACATCTTTGTTGCGCGGTTTCAGCAGCTGTTCTACCGGTCATGGTCGGACGCCCGGCCAATCACGCAATACGATCACCCTTCGGGCGGAGAGTTTCCGCGCCTGATGCGTTCGCTCACCGGCGACGCGCCCAAATGCTTCGATGATATCTCTCCCGTCGATGATGTGGTCCGCCTGCGCTACACCGCGCTTGGCATGGACCGGGTGCGCAGCCCCGTGCGCCTGCGGCAGATGTTGCGCGCGCATTTCGGTGTCGCCATCCGGATCGAAGAGTTCGTGACCGGTTGGCTCGAATTCTCGGACGATGACCGATCGGTCATGGGGGTGCGCGGCATGCGCCTAGGCCAGGACCTTCGGGTGGGCCAACGCGCCCCGTCCATCAGTGAAAAGATCGTGGTGCACGTGGAATGCAGCACGATCGAAGAATACCGCAGTTTTCTGCCGGGTCGTGACCGCCAGGCAGAGCTCAAGGATCTCGTGCTGGGCTATCTGGGAGCCTTTTTCGAGATCGACGTCGCACTGTGGTTGCCGCGCCCCGAGGTGACACCCGCCCATCTTGGCGGGACACGCGGGTTGCGGACAGAGTTGGGCTGGACCAGCGCCATGCCCATGCGCGAAGGTGGCGACGCACAAAGCGCGCTGGTTCGGGCGACGCAATATAAAATTTCGATGGAAGTGTCTTGAGACAGAGGGATTGGGAATGGTTGCCGAGATTCAGGTAGAAAAATATGCGGGCAAACTGAACCGTACGGGATACGACGCCTTTATTAAGGCGATGAGCTTGTCGCGCGGCGAAGGGCATCGGCATGTGGATGTGCTGCACTGGCTGTATCACATCGTGTCGAACAAGCAGTCGGATGTGTCGGTGATGTTGGGCGCGTTGAACCTCGACCGCGCCAATGTGCTGCGCGACCTCACAGACGCGCTTGGCAAGCTCGACAAGAACGTAACCGAGATCCCGGCGATTTCCGACAGCATGGCGAGCATGCTGAAAAACGGCTGGGTCTATGCCACGTTGCTGTTTGGTGAGGTTCAGGTGCGGTCTGGCCATGCGCTTGTGGCCCTGCTGTCCTCCTCCGAACAGAAACGTGTGCTGGAGCGGTTGTCGCCCACGCTGGGGTCGCTCTCTGCCGATCAGCTGTCCAAGGAGGCTGGCAGCCTGTTTGCCGACAGCGAAGAAGAGGACATGCGGCCGATGGATGGCTCCGGCCTGTCTTCGGGGCCCGCAGCGGCGGGCGAGGACGGGCCCGGCGCCTCGACAGCACTAGGGCGTTTTGCCAAGGACATGACCGCAGCTGCTGCGACGATGGATCCCATCGTGGGCCGCGACGATGAGATCCGCCAGATCGTCGACGTGCTGTTGCGCCGCCGCCAGAACAACCCAATCCTCACAGGTGAGGCGGGCGTGGGCAAAACCGCTGTGGTCGAAGGCTTCGCCCAACGTCTCGCCGCCGATGACGTGCCGCCGCTTTTGCAGGGCACCAAGCTCTACGAGCTTGATATCCAGTCGATGCAGGCCGGTGCCTCGATGAAGGGCGAATTCGAACAGCGCCTGAAATCTGTCATTGACGAGGTGCAATCCTCGCCGACCCCGATCATTCTGTTCATCGATGAGGCGCATACGCTGATCGGTGCCGGTGGTGCCGCAGGCACCGGTGATGCGGCCAACCTGCTGAAACCGGCGCTGGCGCGTGGCACGCTGCGAACCATCGCGGCCACCACGTTCTCCGAATACCGCAACTATTTCGAAAAGGACCCGGCCCTGACCCGCCGGTTCCAGCCCGTCGACGTAGACGAGCCGGATATCGAACGCTGCTGCTTTATGCTGCGGGGCATCCTCGACCCGATGGAGGCTCACCACGGCGTGCGTATCTCGGACGAGGCGATTGTGGCCGCCGTGTCCCTGTCCGCGCGCTATATCCCTGCGCGACAGCTTCCGGACAAGGCGGTATCGCTGCTCGACACGGCCTGTGCGCGCGTAGCGGTATCGCAGGCCTCGACACCGGCCCGCATTGGTGACCTGCGCCAGGCCATCCGCGCGCTCGAGACCGAGATTGCGTCGAAAGAGGCAGAGCGCGAGCTGGGATCCACCAACGAGGACCGCCTGACCGAAGCCGCCGAAGAAAAGACCAAGCTCGAAGCCGAACTGGTCGAGTATGAGGCCAAGTACGGCGCCGAAAAAGAGCTGGTCGACAACATCCTGAGCCTGCGCAAGTCGATCGCCGAGGCCAAGGGCGAGGACGCAAGCGATGTGATGGACGCCCGCCCCGAAGAGGAGGCGGAGGCAGATATCGAACCAGCCGCTGACGCGGACGCAGCCCATGCCGAACTGGCCGCCAAAATGGCGGAGCTCGAAGGCGGCAACCCGGATGACCGCATGGTCTACGCCCATGTGGACGCGCAATCCGTCGCCACCGTAATCTCGGATTGGACGGGCATTCCAGCGGGTCGGATGGTGCAGGACGAGCTGGCCGCGGTGCTGACCCTCGCCGACCGGCTGCAAGAGCGTGTGATTGGCCAAGATCACGGACTGCGCACCATCGCCAAACGGATCGAGACATCGCGCGCCGGTCTTGCGAACCCGGAAAAACCCATCGGTGTCTTCATGCTTTGCGGTCCGTCCGGCGTCGGTAAAACCGAAACCGCGCTGGCACTCGCGGAAACACTATACGGCGGCGAACAGAACATCATCACCATCAACATGTCCGAGTTTCAGGAGGCGCATTCGGTGTCCCTGCTCAAGGGCGCGCCTCCCGGCTATGTCGGCTACGGCGAAGGCGGGCGGCTGACCGAAGCGGTGCGGCGCAAGCCATATTCCGTCGTCCTGCTCGACGAGATCGAAAAGGCGCACCCGGACATTCACGAGCTGTTCTTTCAGGTGTTCGACAAGGGCATCATGGAGGACGGCAACGGCCGCCCGATCAACTTCAAGAACTGCCTGATCCTGCTGACGTCCAACGTGGGCACCGAAGTGATCATGGAGATGGCCGAAGGTGGCGAGACGGAACCCGATGTCGAAGAGCTGGCAACAGCTCTCAAACCCTTCCAGCTCGACGTTTTCCCGCCCGCGCTGCTGGGCCGGATCGTGTCGATCCCATATTTCCCGCTGGGCAAGGCCGCATTGGCGGACATCACCAAGCTGAAACTGCGGTCGGTCGCCAAACGGCTGAAGGCATCACACAACGCAGAGATGGTCTATGGCGATGACGTGCTCGACCACATCACCGAGCAATGCAAAGATCCCGACAGCGGCGGCCGCATGATCGACAACATCATCACCAACTCGATCCTGCCCG
>ERZ1740067.567-NODE-567-length-29166-cov-6.018241_pt1 | contig 29166 bp, 33 predicted proteins | sample MGYA00581736_ERZ1740067 | MGnify/ENA primary metagenome ERZ1740067 (study PRJEB43018, sample SAMN04849236) | marine metagenome | isolation source: floating plastic debris | place: Pacific Ocean | collected 2008-08-27 | study: EMG produced TPA metagenomics assembly... | reverse complement strand
GCGTTGTCTTGCCGTGGTCCACGTGAGCGATGATTGCGATGTTGCGCAGGTCCATGAGGTCAGCCTTTTGAAGGGAGTTGCGCGCCCCATACTACGCACATGCAGCATTGGCTAGGGAAAAGGTGGTCGTCAGCTGCCCAGATACCGATCCTTGCGGTGATTGATCGCGATCAACACGTTTATGACGACAGCACCCAAGAGCGAGTAAAGCACGATGCTGGCTGGAAAAAGTACGAAGGCGACCGCAAAGATGATCAGATCAACGCCAAGCTGGACCCAACCGGCGGGGAAATTTGTGCGGTCCTGGATGAGCAAGGCCACAACGCCCAGGCCGCCCATGGACCCGCCATGCCGGAAAATGACCAGCAGGCCGGTCCCGGTAATCAAGCCAAAGATCAGCGCCCCAAGCGCGGGATCGAGCCGTTCAAAGACGATGCCCATCGGGATCAGTTCCGTCAGCACGGCAAGGGCTGCGACACAGCCCAGGGATTTCAGCGTAAAGGCACGGCCCATGCGGGTCCAGGCGAGCCAGTAGAAGGGCAGGTTGATCAGCAAAAAGATCACGCCGAAGCTGTAGCCCGTCACATAAGACAGGATTGCCGCGATACCCGCCATCTGGCCCGTGATCAGGCCCAGATGTGTCAGGATGGTCAGGCCCAACGCACAGAAAAACACACCTGTTGACAGACCTTGCGCGTCTTCAAGGGCGCTGTGTTTGACCGCTTTGGGGTCGGGAAAAGGGACGCGGGCTGGCATAGAGAGTTATTAGGGCAGAAAGACTGACCTTACCAGCATAATCACATCGCTTTGTTCAGGTTCTCGTCGATCTTCTCAAGGAAGCCTTCGGTTGTCAGCCACGCCTGATCAGGGCCGACCAGCAGCGCGAGGTCTTTGGTCATATGGCCGCTTTCGACAGTATCCACGATCACTTTCTCAAGCGTGTCCGCAAAGGCAGTGAGTTGTGCGTTATCATCCAGCTTGGCGCGGTGCTTGAGCCCGCCCGTCCAAGCATAAATCGATGCGATGGAGTTCGTTGATGTCGCCTCACCCTTCTGGTGCTGCCGGTAATGGCGGGTGACAGTGCCGTGGGCAGCCTCAGCCTCCACGATCTTGCCATCCGGCGTCATCAGTTGCGAGGTCATCAATCCAAGCGAGCCGAAGCCCTGCGCCACGGTATCGGACTGCACATCGCCGTCATAGTTCTTGCAGGCCCAGACGAACCCGCCGTTCCACTTCATCGCGCAGGCAACCATGTCATCAATCAGGCGGTGCTGATACTCGATGCCGGCTTCCTTGAACTTGTCCTCAAACTCTTCCTCATAAATGCGTTGGAAGATTTGCAGGAATTGACCGTCATACTGCTTGAGGATCGTGTTCTTGGTCGACAGGTAAACAGGCCAACCGAGGTTCAGACCATAATTCAGCGACGCACGCGCGAAATCCTCGATACTTTCGTCGAGGTTATACATGCTCATATAGACGCCTGAGGTCGGGGCGTCGAATACCTCTTCCTCGATCACGGTGCCGTCTTCACCAACGAACTTCATCGACAGCTTGCCGGGGCCGGGGAATTTCATGTCGGTCGCGCGGTACTGGTCGCCATAAGCATGCCGCCCGATCACGATGGGGCGCGTCCAACCGGGTACAAGCCGCGGCACGTTCTTGCAGATGATCGGCGCGCGGAAGACAACGCCACCCAAGATGTTGCGGATCGTCCCGTTGGGCGAGCGCCACATCTTCTTGAGCCCGAACTCTTCAACCCGCTGTTCATCGGGCGTGATCGTGGCGCATTTCACGCCAACGCCCACCTCTTTGATCTTCTCGGCCGCGTCGATGGTGATCTGGTCGTTGGTGCGGTCGCGTTCCTCGATGCCCAGATCATAATACAGCAAGTCCACATCCAGATACGGCAGGATCAGCTTTTGCTTGATGAAGTCCCAGATGATCCGGGTCATCTCGTCGCCATCAAGTTCGACGACGGGGTTGGCGACTTTGATTTTGGACATGGAACCTCCGGTGGGGTGGATGCGTGGACACGACGCGCAACGCGTTGGTCTAGCGTGTGTTCTCGGTCAGGCGGCGTTGAACATACTCGCTGACGTTGCCGATCATCGTGTCCATATGCGGGTCTTCAAAGAAGTGGCCTGCACCTTCAAGTTCCTGATGCGTGATCGTGATGCCCTTCTGCTCGTGCAGCTTGTTCACCAGCGTGTGCGTATCCGCGGGTGGGGCCACACGGTCGCCGGTGCCGTTGATGATCAGACCAGAGGACGGACAAGGCGCCAGAAAGCTGAAGTCATACATGTTGGCCGGTGGCGAAACCGAGATGAAACCTGTGATCTCGGGCCGGCGCATCAGCAGTTGCATGCCGATCCACGCGCCGAACGAAAAGCCTGCGACCCAGCAATGCTTGGAATTGTTGTTCATGGATTGCAGGTAATCGAGGGCAGAGGCCGCGTCCGACAGCTCCCCGATACCTTGATCATACTCACCTTGCGACCGGCCCACGCCGCGGAAATTGAAGCGCAGCACCGTGAAGCCCATGTTATAGAAGGCATAGTGCAGGTTATACACGACACGGTTATTCATCGTTCCGCCAAACTGCGGGTGTGGATGCAGGACGATGGCAATCGGTGCGTCTTTTTCTTTTTGGGGGTGGTAGCGGCCTTCAAGACGACCCTCGGGGCCGGGAAAAATCACTTCGGGCATGGGTGTCCCTTGTTCTATGTTGCGTCACGCAGGCCTGTCGGGCGCTTGACGGGAATTGGCTGTAGACTTAGAATGGTTCTAAGATTGCGGCAGGCGGGCCTTTCGGCAGTGCAGTGCAGTTAATCTGGCAGCTTTGAAACGTCAATGATCTTGCAAGGGATGGGCTTATGAAACTTGGCACAAAAGGGCGCTATGCAATGGTGGCGCTGGCCGATATCGCGCTTCAACCCGACGGCGATCTTGTGACATTGGGCGAGATCAGTAAACGGCAGGATATCTCGCTTCCGTATCTTGAGCAGCTTTTTGTAAAGTTGCGTCGCGCCGATCTGGTGATGTCGGTCCGCGGGCCGGGCGGTGGATACCGTCTGAGCCGCGATCCTGCGCAAATCCGCGTCGTCGACATCCTCAGCGCTGTCGATGAAACAGTCGATGCGATGCACAAAGGGGCAGGGGCGTCGGGTGGGCTGTCGGGCAGCCGCGCGCAATCCATGACGAACCGCCTTTGGGAAGGGCTTAGCGCCCATGTCTACGTGTTTCTGCATCAGACCCGGCTATCGGATGTGGTGGCCAATGAACTGACACCATGCCCGGCCGTGCCCAACCTGTTCGAGATTGTCGATACCTGACATGACCCGGATTTATCTGGATCATAATGCGACGGCGCCACTGCGGGCCGAGGCGCGGAACGCGATGATTGCGGCGATGGATGTCGTGGGCAACCCGTCCAGTGTGCATGCCGAAGGGCGGGCCGCCAAAAGCATCGTTGAAAAGGCGCGCGGTCAGATTGCTGAAGCAATGGGGGCGATGGCGGCTGATATCGTGTTTACCTCAGGGGCCACGGAGGCGGCTTCGCTGGCTTGTGCGGGGCGCGACCTGAAAGGCGCGGATATTGAACATGACGCGGTTGCCGCGTGGATTGATCCGGCGCTGCCTGTCAGCGCTGAGGGCGTTGTGCAGGTCGATGATCCCGCGCAGACAGCACTTCAAAGCGCCAATAGCGAGACGGGGATATTGCAGGAACTGCCCAAAGGTCTCGCTGTCAGCGACATGACCCAGGCCTTTGGAAAGGTGCCGCTGGCGTTTGACTGGTCCGGTGTCGGCATGGCGCTCATCTCGGCCCATAAACTTGGTGGACCCAAGGGGATCGGCGCGCTGGTGATGCCGCGCGGAACGGACTTGACCGCGCAAATCAAGGGCGGCGGCCAGGAAATGGGCCGCCGGTCGGGCACCGAGAACGTGATTGCGATTGCCGGTTTCGGGGCTGCGGCTGAGGCGGCCCAGCGTGATTTAGAGGCTGGAAAGTGGTCGCAAACGGAAGAATTTAGAAATATTCTAGAAATAACTCTAGAAGACTCCGCGAAAGCGACTATTTTTGTCGGGAAAGGGAGTGACCGACTCCCGAACACCAGTTGTTTTGCGGTGCCCGGCTGGAAGGGCGAAACGCAAGTGATGCAGATGGATCTGGCGGGGATTGCGATTTCAGCGGGGTCCGCGTGTTCCAGCGGTAAGGTGCGCGCAAGCCGCGTATTGCGTGCGATGAGGTATGACGACGCCACAGCCAGCAGCGCGATCCGCGTGTCGCTGGGGGTGGAGACGACAAGACAGGATGTGGAGCGGTTCTGCGAGATCTGGCTCCGGCATTACGATAAGTTTCGCGCGCGTGCCGCGTGACATGACAAATTTCGCGCCAGAGCGGCGTAGATGAGGAGAGATCAGATGGCTGCGTTAGACAATGTGGAAGTCAAAGAAGGCGTCGATCAGGAGACCGTGGAAGCGGTCAAAGAGCTTTCTGGCGCTTACAAGCACGGCTGGAATACCGATATCGAGATGGAGTATGCGCCCAAAGGGCTCAACACCGATATCGTCAAGCTGATCTCTGAAAAGAACGAAGAGCCTGAGTGGATGACCGAATGGCGTCTGCAGGCGTTTGAGCGCTGGGGCAAGCTGTCCGAACCGAAATGGGCGATGGTGGATTACCCTGAGATCGACTTCCAGGATCAGTATTATTACGCGCGTCCCAAAAGCATGGCGGAAAAGCCCAAGTCGCTGGATGAAGTCGATCCGAAGCTGTTGGCGACCTATGAAAAGCTGGGCATCCCGATGATCCTTGCTGGCGTCGAAGGGGCCGAAAACGCGCCCGCCGACGGCCGCTAAGTTGCGGTGGATGCGGTGTTTGACAGTGTCTCGGTCGGCACGACGTTCCAGAAAGCACTCGCTGATGCGGGGGTCATCTTCTGTTCGATCTCAGAAGCCATTCAAGACCATCCTGAGTTGGTGAAGAAATACCTCGGCTCCGTGGTGCCACAGTCGGACAATTACTATGCGACGCTGAACTCGGCGGTCTTCTCGGATGGCTCGTTTGTGTACGTGCCACCAGGCGTGCGCTGCCCGATGGAACTCAGCACCTATTTCCGCATCAACGCCGAAAACACAGGCCAGTTCGAACGCACGCTGATCATCGCCGACAAGGGCTCATACGTGTCCTATCTGGAAGGCTGCACCGCCCCCCAGCGCGACATCGCGCAGCTTCATGCGGCGGTGGTCGAGATCATCATCGAAGAAGACGCCGAGGTGAAATACTCCACCGTTCAGAACTGGTATCCCGGCGATGAGAATGGCAAGGGCGGCATCTATAACTTCGTCACCAAACGTGCCGATTGCCGAGGCGACCGCGCCAAGGTGATGTGGACGCAGGTCGAAACCGGCTCTGCCGTCACATGGAAGTATCCGTCCTGCATCCTGCGCGGGGACGACACCCAAGGTGAGTTCTATTCGATCGCGATTGCCAACAACTATCAGCAGGCCGATACAGGCACGAAGATGGTGCATTTGGGTAAGAACACCAAGTCGCGGATCGTGTCCAAGGGAATCAGTGCGGGCAAGGCACAGAATACTTATCGCGGCCTTGTATCGATGCACCCGAAAGCAAAGGATAGCCGCAACTACACCCAGTGCGACAGCCTTCTGATTGGCGACAAATGCGGGGCGCACACGGTTCCCTATATCGAGGTGAAGAACAACTCTTCCCGCGTGGAACACGAGGCAACGACGTCCAAGGTGGATGACGACCAGATGTTCTACTGCCGTCAGCGCGGCATGGACGAAGAAGAGGCTGTTGCCCTCGTCGTCAACGGCTTCTGCAAGGAAGTGCTGCAAGCCCTGCCGATGGAATTCGCGATGGAAGCCCAGGCGCTGGTCGCCATCTCGCTGGAAGGCTCGGTTGGCTAATGGCTGCGGCCGTACCTCATAAGCCTGTGCGCACGCGGATCGGGTTCGGTCATCCGTCAAGGATGGTGCCCGAGACGCGCGAGGTGACGCTTTTGATCCTCGCGCATCTGTTGGTGTTTCTGCTGGCCATGGCCCATGACGAGATTGTCGCCGAACCCGTAGCTGACGGTTGGTTTCTGGCGCGCTTTGCAGAACGGTCCGAGTTGCTGATCGGCCTTGTCCTTTTTGTCTGCTGGAGCGCGTTGACCGTGCGGCTGGTCTCTGTCGTCAAAGCGGCAGCGGCACAAAACGCGGCTTACAAGCGCGATGTGGATCGGGCATGAGCCGTTTATTGCAAGATGGGCTGACAGCGCCGCTGCGCTACAAGTTACTGGGTCTGCTGATCGCGCTGGTATTGGGCTTTGCTTTGACTGTCGGTGCCTTTGTTTTGCGGCTGATCGGTGATCTGAGTTTTGTCGCCGCCTCTGCCTGTGGCATCGCGATGGGCGTGGTGGGCCTGATGTTTGCAGGGCTTTTGGTACGACGCAGCAGGGCCGGGTGACATGGGCCGCGCGGCATTGATATCGGCCCTGACGACAGGCGGCTTTTGTGCTGCCTTCGCCTACGGTATCCAAGTCGTTGCGGTGGAGTTTTCAGGCTTGGCGGTTTTGATCGTCAGCGGCGTATCGGGATTTTTGGGTAGCCTGTTCGCCCAAATCCTATGGAGCAAGAAATGATTGTAACGACAACAAACAGCGTCGAGGGGCGCCCGATCCAGAACTACCACGGTGTCGTGGTCGGTGAGGCGATCATGGGCGCCAACGTGGTCCGCGACGTCTTCGCGTCGATCACCGATATCGTCGGCGGACGTTCGGGTGCTTATGAAAGCAAGCTGCAAGACGCCCGCGACACCGCGTTGGTTGAGTTGGAAGATCGCGCCCGGGAAAAGGGCGCCAACGCCGTGGTGGGTGTGGATCTGGATTATGAAGTGGTTGGAAATTCGATGTTGATGGTGTCGGCCTCCGGCACTGCTGTCACCATCTAAGGAGCGAAAGAAATGTTGGAAATCAAGAACCTGCACGTCAAACTTGAAGAAGAAGACAAGCAAATCCTCAAAGGCGTCGATTTGACGTTGGAACCTGGCAAGGTTCACGCGATCATGGGGCCGAACGGCGCTGGCAAGTCGACCTTGTCCTATGTGTTGTCCGGTAAGGATGGCTATGAGGTGACAGAGGGGTCCGCCACGCTGCTTGGCGAAGACATTCTGGAGATGGAGCCTGAAGAGCGCGCCTCTGCCGGTCTGTTTCTTGCGTTTCAATACCCTGTCGAGATCCCCGGCGTCGGCAACATGACCTTCCTGCGCACGGCTGTGAATGCACAGCGCAAAGCGCGCGGCGAAGAAGAGCTTTCCGCTGGGGAGTTTCTCAAGATAGTCCGGGAAAAGGCAAAAAGTCTGAAGATCGACGCGGATATGCTCAAACGCCCGGTCAATGTCGGCTTTTCGGGCGGCGAGAAGAAGCGCAACGAGATTTTGCAGATGGCCATGCTTGAGCCGAAAATGTGCATTCTGGACGAGACGGACTCGGGCCTTGATGTCGACGCGATGAAGCTGGTCTCCGAAGGGGTGAACGCGCTGCGGGATGAAGGTCGCTCGTTTCTTGTGATCACGCATTACCAACGCCTGCTTGACCACATCAAACCCGACCTCGTGCACATCATGGCTGATGGTCGCATCGTGAAAACCGGCGGTCCTGAGCTGGCGCTTGAGGTTGAAAACAACGGCTATACCGATATTCTGGAGGAGGTCGCCTGATGGCTTTGCCTGCCCCGAAACAAGACGTCACCGACGCCCGTTTGGCTGCAATGACACTGCCAGAGGGCGGTGTCTGGGCACGGTCCGCACGCGAAGACGCGCTTGCCCGCGTTATGGCGATGGGCCTGCCGACGCCGCGGGACGAGTATTGGAAATACACCAACCCAACGTCGCTGGTCGCCGCCGCTGCGCCCGAGGCCGCCTTGCATGAAAACGATGCCATTCCGCTTTACGACGGAATTGACAGGCTGAAAGTGGTCTTTGTCGATGGCAGCTTTGACGCCGAGGCAAGTGATGATCTGACTCTCGAAGGTGTCGAGATTGAGCGCCTTTCGGACGTCACGCAAATGGACATTCACTGGGCCAAGGACCTCTATGGGGTGTTGGAAACCAACGGGCAAAAACCTGTTGAGCGTCCGATGGCAGCGCTGAATACTGCCTACGCCACCGATGGTCTTGTGATCCGCGCGACCGGTCAGGTCGCCAAGCCAATCGCGCTGATTTACAAGCACGAAAGCACGACATCTGACGCGATCCTGCACCATGTGATCCGCGTTGAAGAGGGTGCTGATCTGACCCTTCTGGAAAATGGCCCCGCCGCCGCGCGCTTTAACAAAGCGATGGAGGTCGACGTCGCCGACAAAGGCGCGTTCCACCATGTGCGGGCGCAAGGCCGTGATCACGAACGGCGCGCCAACACGCATCTTTTCGGGCGTCTTGGCACCGAATCTGTATTCAAGAGTTTCACGCTCACTGCGAATGGCCGACTGACCCGCAACGAAGTTGTGCTGGAGCTGACAGGTGATGATGCGCAGGCCCATGTGGCGGGTGCCGCTCTTGGTGACGGTGATTTTCACCACGACGACACCGTATTCATCACCCATGACGCTGTGAATTGCGAAAGCCGTCAGGTGTTCAAGAAGGTGTTGCGCAATGGTGCTGTCGGCGTGTTCCAGGGTAAGATTCTGGTCCAACCCGGTGCGCAGAAAACCGATGGGTATCAGATCAGCCAGTCGCTTTTGCTCGACGACGACAGCCAATTCCTTGCCAAGCCCGAGCTTGAGATTTACGCCGATGACGTCATTTGCTCGCATGGCTCTACTTCGGGTGCCATCGACGAAGGCGCGCTGTTCTATCTACGGTCGCGCGGTGTGCCGGAAGGGCCCGCAACGGACCTGCTCGTGCTATCCTTCCTTGCCGAAGCGATTGACGAGATCGAGAACGAGGCGATCGCCGCCGACATTCTAAGCCGCCTTGAAGCGTGGCTTGCGCGGCGGCGCAGCTAAACCTTGCCTGTCACCCGCGATATACGCGAAAGCTACGGCAATCCGGCGCGGGTGATGCGCCGGTTGCTACAGGCAGGCCAGCGCGAGGATCGCGCTTTGGCGCTCTTGATGGGTGGGGCGTTTCTGGCGTTCTTGTTTCAACTGCCCAGACTTTCGCGACAGGCCCATTTGCAAGGGGAGGACCTGACCGGGCTGATGGCCAACACGCTTTTCGCGTGCCTGTTTTTCCTGCCGCTGATCTTCTACGGTATTGCGGCGATTAGCCATATGATCGCGCGCCTGTTTGGGGGCAAAGGCACTTGGTACGGCGCGAGGCTTGCGCTGTTTTGGTCGTTTCTGGCGGCTAGCCCTTTGATGTTGCTGAATGGGCTTGTCGCGGGCTTTGTCGGTGAGGGGCTTGAGCTGCAAATTGTCGGATTGCTTTGGCTCGTTGTTTTCGCCGCTTTCTGGCTCATCAACCTGCGGGTCGCGGAATCGGCGGTTGAGCCTGACGTGGCAACGCCCTAAGTCTGCCTCATGGACTTGTCTCTCAACACAATCTCTGCGCTGCTGCGCCTGACCTTCCGGGACGCACGCGAAGGGGCGCATGCGGTGCTTAGCCTTGGCATCCCGCAGTCGGCATTGTTCCTGATGGTGGCCGTGGTCGCCGTCCTCAGCGCCTTGATGGCCGGGGTTTTTCAGCTTTTGGTGCCCGACACTGCCGCGCCCGGTCCGTTGCCGGGCGTCGTCGCGCTGACCATCGGCGCGGTGATCTTCGGCACGGCCATTGGCCTTCATTACGCCGGCCGTGCTTTCGGCGGGACAGGGCGGTTGCCCGATGCGATCTTGCTAATGGTCTGGTTGCAAGTCGTTCTGTTGCTGATCCAGGCTGCTCAGAACATCGTGCTTTTGATTGCTCCCAGCGCAGTCGGGATCGTGTTTCTGGTGGCCTTTGGTTACACACTTTGGTTGATGATCAATTTCATCGACGTGCTGCACAGCTTTGGCTCGCGCGCCCGCGCCGCCGTGCTGCTGCTGCTCACGCTGGTCGGCCTGTCTTTGGGGCTGGGCATGCTGTTTTCTATTCTTGGTATCGCGGTTCCGGGAGGACCGGCATGAGTTTTGATGTAAACGCCGTCCGCGCTGATTTTCCGATCCTGTCACGACAGGTGAACGGCAAACCGCTTGTTTATCTGGACAGTGGGGCGTCAGCGCAAAAACCGCAGGTCGTGATTGATGCCATCAGTCACGCGTATAGCCATGAATATTCAAATGTTCACAGGGGCTTGCACTATCTTTCCAATGTAGCGACCGAGAAGTATGAAAGCGTACGCGGAACGATTGCACGCTTTCTAAACGCAGGCTCCGAAAACGAGATTGTTCTGAATTCGGGAACAACCGAAGGCATCAATATGGTCGCCTACGGGTGGGCGATGCCGCGGCTCAAGGCAGGCGACGAGATCGTCCTGTCGATCATGGAGCATCATGCCAACATCGTGCCGTGGCATTTCTTGCGCGAACGACAAGGTGTTGTTCTGAAGTGGGTTGATGTCGACACCAACGGTGATCTTGATCCGCAAAAGGTGATTGATGCCATTGGCCCAAAGACGAAACTTGTTGCAATTTCTCATCTTTCCAACGTGTTGGGAACGAAAGTTGATGTGAAATCTATCACGCAAGGCGCCCATGACAAAGGTGTTCCGGTACTTGTCGACGGTTCGCAGGCCGCTGTTCACATGCCGGTAGACGTGCAGGACCTTGGCATCGACTTTTATGCGATCACGGGGCACAAACTATACGGCCCCAGCGGCTCTGGTGCGATTTACGTGCGGAAAGAGCGAATGGCCGAGATGCGCCCGTTCATCGGGGGCGGCGATATGATCCGCGATGTGCACCGCGATGAGGTCGTCTATAACGATGCTCCCATGATGTTCGAGGCCGGGACGCCGGGTATTGTGCAGACCATCGGTCTGGGTGTGGCGCTTGATTACATGATGGCCCTCGGGATGGAGAATATCGCCGCCTATGAAGACAGCGTTCGCGACTACGCTCGCAGCAAGCTAGACGGGCTGAACTGGTTGAATGTCCAAGGCCAAAGCGCTGATAAGGCTGCTATTTTCTCGTTTACGCTTCAAGGTGCTGCACATGCCCATGACATATCAACCGTGCTGGATAAGAAAGGTGTTGCTGTGCGCGCCGGTCAGCACTGCGCCCAGCCGCTGATGGAGCATATGGGCATCCCCGCGACTTGTCGCGCGTCCTTTGCGATGTATAACACAACCGATGATGTTGACGCGCTGGTCGATGCGCTTGAACTTTGCCATGATCTTTTCGCGTGATTTGCCCGTTGCGGCATGAAACCCGCGCAGCTATAGATCGCCTAAGGTCCCATAGCTCAGCTGGATAGAGCGCTGCCCTCCGAAGGCAGAGGCCAGAGGTTCGAATCCTCTTGGGACCGCCATATCCGTTTTCAAAGATGACGCGAAAATGCCGCTTTGGCGGCTTGTAAACCGTCATCGCTGATCTCTTTGTGCAGAACAAAGCGGCGTTTGTCATATGGGCTTCCAATCTCGATCCCGTCACGGCGCATTTTGTCGTCAAGCGTGTGCGGGGCTCCTTGCAGAAATACCATGTTGGTGTCTTGCACGACCTCACCGGCACCTTGCTCCCGCAAAAAGCCAGCCAGATCCTCAGCGCGCGCATGATCTTCGAGCAACCGGTCGATGTTATGTTCCAATGCGTAAAGCCCTGCCGCAGCCAAAACGCCGGCCTGCCGCATGCCGCCTCCGAGCATCTTGCGCAACCGGTGCGCTTTGGCGATCAGATCGCGATTGCCGACAAGAACGCTGCCCACTGGCGATCCAAGCCCCTTCGATAGGCAGATCGAGACGGTATCAAACGGTGCCGCAAGGGCCGCAGGGTCGATGCCCATCGCGACGGTCGCATTGAAGAACCGGGCACCGTCCAGATGGCAATTCAACCCATGACGGCGCGCCGTATCTGTCGATTGTTTCAGTGTTTTCAGGGGAATAACGCGACCGCTCACCGTGTTTTCGCATGCCAGAAGGCGTGAAACCGCATGATGGCTGTCATCTTCTTTCACAGCATCGTTAATGGTGTCGGCGGCGATATGGCGACCGTCTTCGACGGGGACTGGATATAATGCGATCCCACCAAGAACAGAGGCGCCCGCCGCTTCGTAGACGTAGGTATGATAGGGCGCGCCAACGATAATCTCGTCGCCGCGACCGCAATGGGCAAGCATCGCCGCTAGGTTGCTTTGGGTGCCGGACGCAAAGAAAAGTGCGGCGTCCTTGCCCAGCATCGCAGCCATCTTGTCTTGCAGGCGCAGCACGGTCGGGTCCTCGCCATAGACGTCATCGCCGACCTCGGCTTCGGCCATCGCGATGCGCATCCCGTCGCAAGGTTTCGTAAGCGTGTCGCTGCGAAAGTCGCAAAGAATTCGGTTGTTCATATCGTGGCCTGCAAACGGTTTGCTGTGAGTGATCTGGTGCTTTGACCAGCCTCGCTGATTCTGCGGGGCGAGGACAGGGCGTTCGCCCATATACCGCACAAAAAAGGCGCCCCGAAGAGCGCCTGATTCAACCATATCGAGTGGGACTTACCGTCCCCAGCTGCGTACTTGTCCACAATCCATATGGACGAAATTGGACGACGAGTAGCGACCCACGCCGCCCGCGCGACATGCGATAGCCGCCCGCGCGATCTGACTGACAGAGCGCGACTTGAGCCGCAAGTCCGCCGCTTGACCCTTCATATGCAACGACTTCTTGGCGACCCCACCAGAGCGGGCGCGCAGCATCGCGTTTGTCTTGGCTGTGCGATAGCCGGACAACAGCAGGTAAGGTTCTGATGTATCAAGAGAATTGTGAGCCGCGGCCATAATGTCGATGGTGCGCGTGTCCATGTTGGTCGCGCTATCCTGACGCCAGTCGCGCATGAAGTAATTCACTTCGCGCATACCGTCTTTGATATATTTGCCATCAATCCAGTAGATCATGTCGATGGTTTCGCCGGTGCGTCCGGAATACATATGGATGCGACGAATATCGCCGCCACCGCGCAGGAAACCTGCGGCTTTGGAATAGGTGGGTGCGGCCGATACCGCGGTTGCAGCAAAAGCTGCAAGAATGCCCCTGCGGGTGAAGCCCGCGCCGTTTGTATTGATCATGCTCTGCGTCGTCCCGTCGCTGAAACCTGTGTTGACCCGTGTTTTCACAGTGTCATCTGCCTACTTTTTCCCCAGTGTTTCCAATATGGCACAAATCGAATCGTCGACCAAGCCGGTTTTAGTTCAAATGCACTAAAACAAGGAACTTGGGCAAAATTTTGCTCAACGTGGCAAATCAGACAAAAAGACAGATTTGGTAGGTAGATGTCACTCTGTCACAACATACGCCCGGTAGCGTCAAAAATGTGAGTGGACAGCATAGAATGGATGCGAGACTGTTGAGTGTGATTTACTAAAAACTTAGGTATTCTTGAGGTGTCTTATGTCCGTCTTGACGAGCAGATCGACCTTTATCGCAGTCCTTTTGACGGGATTGTTGATGATTTTTGCAGCACCGCAGAGTGCGCAAGCGCAAGTGACGGCGTTCAAACAGGCCGTGGCAGAGGCTGCGGCGCGGGATGAGGCGCTCGCGAAGTTCTACAAAGCGCGCGATTATGACCCGATTTGGACCGGCAAGGGCAATAAAGACCGCCAGCGCCGCAACGCTTTCTTCAAAGCGCTGAGCCAAGCACCCGCACACGGTCTGCCCATGGCGCAATATGATCCAACTGCGCTGAAGGCACAGATGAAGGCGGCGAATTCGGCACGTGATCGCGGTTTGGTCGAGGTGGAGTTGTCCAAGGCGTTTTTGGATTATTCCCGTGACATTCAGACAGGTGTTCTGGTGCCATCCAAGGTCGACGGCGGCATTGTCCGGCAGGTGCCTTATCGTGACCGGCTTGCGTTGATTGATACGTTCTCGCGCTCGACACCTGCGGCATGGCTGAAAAAGCTACAACCGCAAACGGCGGAATATGTGCGTTTGATGAAGATCAAGATGGACATGGAAAAGCAGCTTGGACGTGGCGGCTATGGCGCCAATGTGCAGGCCCAATCGCTCAAGCCCGGCGAAAGCGGCGGGGCGGTGATCCAATTGCGCGACCGTCTGCGTGCGATGGGGTTTGCCAAGCGCAGCGCCTCGCAATCTTATGACAGCGAATTGCAAAAAGCGGTTCAGCAGTTCCAACTGGCCAACGGTCTGACGCCCGATGGCGTCGCCGGTCCTGGCACAATCGCAGAGGTGAACAAGCCGCTTGAGACACGTCTGCAAGCCGTTATGGTCGCAATGGAACGGGAGCGTTGGCTCAACCGCGAGCGTGGCGATCGTCACGTTCTGGTCAACCTCACGGATTTCACCGCCAAGATCATCGACAACGGCAAGGTCACATTCGAAACGCGGTCCGTCATCGGCAAAAATGACAGCGACCGCCGCTCGCCCGAGTTCTCGGACGTGATGGAATTCATGGTCATCAATCCCAGCTGGTACGTCCCGCGTTCTATTGCGACCAAGGAATACTTGCCGATGCTGCGCCAGAACCGCAATGCGGTCAGTCATCTTGAAATCACCGACAGCAAAGGGCGCAAGGTGAATCGGGCGAACGTCAATTTCGCTCAGTACTCCGCCCGCAGCTTCCCGTACAACATGCGCCAGCCCCCAAGCCGCGGCAACGCGCTGGGTCTGGTGAAGTTCATGTTCCCGAACCGCTACAACATCTACCTGCACGACACCCCGGCCAAGAACCTGTTCAGCCGCGAAACGCGCGCCTACAGCCATGGTTGCATCCGTCTGAACGACCCGTTCGACTTCGCCTATGCGCTGCTGTCCAAAGAGATGTCGAACCCCGAAGCGTTTTTTAAGGCCAAGCTCGACAGCGGTCGGGAAAGCTATGTGAACCTTAAAAAGCCGGTGCCGGTGCACATCATTTACCGCACCGCGTTTACCACGCCCAAAGGCCACACCCAGTTCCGTCGCGACGTTTATGGTCGTGATGCAAAGATCTGGAATGCGCTGGCCCGCGAAGGGGTGGCGCTGCGCGCCGTTCAGGGGTAATCCTTCCGCAACAAGCGGAGGGCATATGGCCTATTCAGTAAAAGAGATTGCGACGGCGCTCGGGGCTCAAGCCTTTGGCGCCGTTGATCTTTTGATCGACAGCGCGTCTGAGCCTGCTGACGCCGGACCGCGCGATCTGGCCTTGGCGATGGACCCGAAATACGGTGACGGTCTTGCGCAGGGCCGCGCGAAGGTTGCCATCCTTTGGGCAGGCGCGGATTGGGAAGCGCTTGGGCTTGAGGCGGCTGGCTTCGTGCCGCGTCCGCGCTACGCGATGAGCGGTCTGACCGCGTTGATGGATGCAGGGCCTGAGATCGAGGCGGGGATGCATCCGTCGGCTGTGATCCACCCCGACGCGCAGATCGGTGCGGGTGCCGCAATCGGCCCCTTTGTCGTGATCGGGCGCGGGGTGAAGATCGGGCCGAACGTGCGGATTGCCAGCCATGTGAGCATCGCCGAGGGAGCGCAGATCGGTGCCGACGCGCTTCTTTTCCAAGGCGTCCGCATCGGTGCCCGTGTGCAGATCGGCGACCGCTTCATCGCCCAGCCCGGCGCTGTTGTCGGTAGCGATGGGTTTTCGTTTGTCACGCCCGAGAAATCCGGGGTTGAGACGGTGCGCGAAACCTTGGGCGATCAAGGCGATGCGACGGCCCAAAGCTGGACACGCATCCACTCCCTTGGATCGGTCCGCATCGGCGATGACGTCGAGTTGGGTGCGAGTGTCGCAATTGATCGCGGCACGATCCGCGACACATCTGTCGGTAACGGCAGCAAGTTCGATAACCTAGTGCATGTCGGCCATAACGTCCAGATTGGCGAGGATTGCCTGATATGCGGGCAGGTGGGCATCGCAGGCTCTGCCAGAATCGGCGACCGTGTGGTGATGGCGGGGCAATGCGGTGTGAACGATAACATTTTTGTCGGCGACGATGTAATCGCCGGTGGTGCGACCAAGATCTTTACCAACGCCCCCAAAGGCCGTGTTTTGCTTGGCTATCCCGCGATGAAGATGGAGGCGCATGTGGAAGCATATAAGGGCTTGCGCCGTCTCCCGCGGCTTTTCCGCGACGTGGCTGACCTTAAGAAAGCTGTTTCAAACCGCGATCAGAGTGACTAAATCACCGGCAGCGACACGTGTGGGGGGCACAAGATGAGCGTCAAAGACACCGTCATTCAGATCATTGCCGAGCAAGCCGTTCTCGATGTCGAGGACGTGTCGATGACCAGCACACTGGACAGCCTCGGTATCGACTCGATGGGCTTGGTGGAAAGTATCTTCGCCATCGAGGAAGCCTTTGATATCTCTGTACCTTTCAATGCCAATGATCCCACTGAGGGTGGGTTTGATATTTCCTCGGTCGAGAGCATCATCAAAGCAGTTGAAAAACTGGTGGCAGAGCAGTCGTGAGACGAGTCGTTTTGACCGGTGCAGGCACGATCAACGCGTTGGGCCATGACGTGCCGCAGACGCTTGAGGCCATGCGGGAAGGCCGTTGCGGTATCGGCCCGTTGGAAATTCGTGATGTGGACCGGTTGGGCGTTCAGATCGGCGGGCAGGTGCATGGTTATGACGAACATGCGCATTTCAACCGCCAGCAGATTGTTCTTTATGACCGGTTCACGCAGTTTACCTTGCTTGCCGCTAAGGAAGCGATCCGCCAGTCCGGTCTGACATTCGCGGGCCAGTTGGCCGCGCGTTCCGGTGTGATCCTTGGCACAGCTGGGGGCGGCGTGAACACGTGGGACGACAATTACCGTTCTGTCTATGAAGACGGCAAGAACCGGGTGCATCCGTTCGTAGTCCCAAAGCTGATGAACAATGCTGCGGCCAGCCATGTTTCGATGGAGCACAACCTTAAAGGGCCTTCCTTCACCGTCGCGACGGCTTGCGCGTCATCCAATCACGCAATGGGACAGGCCTATATGATGATCCGCGCTGGGATGGGCGATATCATGGTTACTGGTGGATCTGAATCCATGCTGTGCTTTGGCGGTGTTAAAGCCTGGGAAGGTCTACGTGTGATGTCAAAGGACGTGTGCCGCCCGTTTTCGGCTAACCGCAACGGCATGGTGCAGGGCGAAGGGGCTGCGGTTTTCGTGTTCGAGGAGTATGAACACGCCCGCGCCCGTGGTGCCGATATTCTGGCTGAGGTGATCGGTTTTGCGATGACATCAGATGCATCCGACATCGTGATGCCCTCCAAACAGGGCGCTGCCCGCGCGATCGAGGGGGCTTTGAAAGACGGCCAAATCGCGAAGGAGCGGGTCGGGTACATCAACGCCCATGGCACTGGCACGGCGGCCAATGACAAGACCGAATGTGCGGCTGTGGCGGACGTTTTTGGAGCTCATGCAGACAATCTGATGATCAGTTCAACCAAGTCGATGCACGGTCATCTGATCGGCGGGACGGGTGCTGTTGAGCTGTTGGCCTGCGTCATGGCGCTGCGCGACGGGGTCATTGCGCCGACGATCGGATATGACGAACCCGACCCCGAATGTGCGCTGGACGTGGTGCCCAATGAAGCGCGCGATGCCGAGGTCGATGTCGTCATTTCAAACGCGTTCGCCTTTGGCGGCCTCAACGCCGTTCTGGCGTTGGGCAAAGTCTAGGCGCGTTGGCTCGTCTACTGTTCCGGCTGAACGTCGCTGCCTTTGTTGGCTTCTAGGACAGCCTCATACCCTGCGGTAAACCCGCTCAATGACATCGCCAGATTCACGCGTTGATCCGGCGCGCCAAGCGGCACGATGCTGATCACGGCCTGATTGCCCAGTTTGAACGTGCCCACATCCGCTGCGGTCAGGCCGATCCGCGACACGCAGCCAATCGGCGCGCAAAACGTGAACGGATACCGGCGCGGGGTCGCATCGTCGATGCTCATTGTCAGCTGTTCGGTCAGCAATGTCTCAAGCGGGGTGACGATGTTTGCGCCCGCCACGATCTGACCACCGCCCTCAAGCCCGAACAGGTTGACCTCGGCCACTGAATTGCCCTGTTGGTCCTGCAACAATTGATAAAGCTGACAAGGGTCCTGACGGTCACCGTCCAGCTTCACGCAACGAACCTGCCAATCACTATGCTCGGACAGGGTGTATGTGTCACCGGGCTGCGGTTCGCCGGTGACTTCCTCTCCCAATGACAGGCCGTCCGTGGTGCCGATCTCTGCCGGAGCTTCACCCTGCGTTGGCTCTGTGGCCGGTGCATCGGTTGCTGGCGCGTCTGTTGTGCTGTCTTCGGTAGGGGTCTCCTGGGCCAAAGCAGGGCCAGCCAGGGCCATGAGGGCGATCAGCGGGAGGGTCTTGAATGTCGACAACGCGAAGTCTCCGGAAATGTGAGTATTTCACCGGCAGATAACATGGCTTGCAAGTGTTGTCAGGTCACAAAACCGACTGCGCAAAGACCGGCCCAAAGACCGGCGCATGGGCCGCAAAACCGGCCAAGAAAAAAGGACCAGCGATGCGCTGATCCTTTTTTATAGTGCTCCCCGTCGGACTGGCCGACTTCATTATTGACAATAGGCTAAGGCGTTAGGTCACACCCGTCAACAGCGAAATGTCGCTGACAACCTGTCCAAAACGGCAGGAAAAAAAGACCACGCCGCAAAGGGCGTGGCCAGTCTAACAGGGAGGAAGTCAGTCCGCCCCCCGAGGACATCGGGGCTGCGAACACCTTTACTCTGGCATGCAGAGGTTAAGGATGTATTTTCACTGCAAAAGAAAATTCGGGAGGGACCCCAGTGAGTGAGACGATCTTTATCGGTGGCGGCGGCGAAGGCTACAGTGCGGCGCAAGAGTTGCTTTTGAAATATGCCAACCGGCACGGCTTGATCGCAGGGGCCACCGGCACCGGTAAGACCGTCACTTTGCAAATCCTGGCCGAGAGTTTTTCAGCCCAGGGCGTGCCTGTCTTTCTATCGGACGTGAAGGGCGACCTGTCCGGTCTTGCGGCCTCTGGCCGTGCTGATTTCAAGCTGCATGACGCCTTTACCAGCCGGGCCCAGACCAATGGTTATGATGATTACAGCTATGATGCGTTCCCGGTAACGTTCTGGGGCCAGGTCGGAGAAGCCGGGCATCCGGTGCGCACAACGGTGGCCGAGATGGGGCCGCTGCTGCTGTCGCGCCTGCTTGAGCTGACCGAGGCGCAGGAAGGGGTGCTTAACATCGCGTTTCGTGTCTCGGATGAGCAAGGCCTGCCGCTGCTTGATCTGAAAGACTTGCAGGCCCTGCTGGTCTGGCTGGGCGAAAATTCAGGCGATATCGGGCTGCGCTACGGCAACATTTCGAAAGCGTCGATCGGGGCGATCCAACGACGTTTGCTTGTGATCGAGAACCAGGGCGGGGCCAAGTTTTTCGGGGAACCCGCTCTTGATCTGGCTGATATCATGCAGATCGAACCCGATGGCCGGGGGCGCATCAACGTCCTTGCCGCCGACAAACTGATGGGCGCGCCGCGGCTTTATGCGACAGCGCTTTTGTGGCTTCTGTCCGAGCTGTTCGAAGAACTGCCCGAGGTCGGCGACCCGGATAAGCCCAAGCTGGTTTTCTTCTTTGACGAGGCGCATTTGCTGTTTGATGACGCCCCCAAGGCGCTGGTCGATAAGGTCGAACAGGTCGCCCGGCTGATCCGATCAAAGGGAGTGGGGGTGTATTTCATCACGCAGAACCCTGACGATATTCCCGAGGATATTCTGGGCCAACTTGGCAACCGCGTGCAGCATGCGTTGCGCGCCTTCACGGCCCGGGACCGCAAAGCGCTGCGTCAGGCGGCCGAAACCTACCGCGAGAACCCGCGCTTTTCGACGGAAGATGCGATCCGCGAGGTGGGCGTGGGCGAGGCCGTGACCTCCATGCTGATCAAGAAGGGGATGCCGGGTGTGGTCGAGCGGACGCTGATCCGCCCGCCATCCTCGCAGCTTGGTCCGCTTGATGCGGCTGCACGCAAGACGATCATGGGCGCTTCGCCGATGTCGGGCAAATATGACAAAACGCTGGATCGCGCCTCGGCCTTTGAGATGCTCGCCCAGCGCGCGGAGGCTGCCGCGAAAGAGGCAGAAGAGGCCGAGGCGAAGGAAGAAGACCTGAGTGCTGCGTTGCAGGAATACTCCGCGGGACGGCGCTATTCAGGCAGTCGCGTGGGCAGGTCCACCGCGCGTCCACAGCGCAAGGCGCCGTCGATCGGTGCCGAGATCGGTAAGGTGGTCCTGAAAGAGCTTAAAGGCACGACAGGAAAACGCATCGTGCGCGGCATCCTTGGGGGGCTCTTCAAAGGGCGCTAAGCGGATCAAAGCTGGCGGATTTTCAACTCCGTCAGCCGGTTCGCATCGCGTCCTGCGACTTCAAAGCGGAAGCCGTGAAAGCTGAAACATTGGCCGGGCGTCGGGATCATCTGCGCTTCGTGGATCACCAAACCGGCGACGGTGTTGGCCTCTTCGTCTGGCAGCACGCAATCGGTCGCGCGGTTGAAATCACGGATCGTCATTGCGCCATCAACCACGAAATTGCCGTCCGCATCACGCTGAACGTCTTGTTCGTCCTCGGTGTCAAACTCATCCGCAATTTCACCGACGATCTCTTCCAGAATATCCTCAAGCGTGATCAGACCCTGAAGCGTGCCGTATTCATCGACCACCAGGGCGAAATGCGTGCGGCGGCGCAAAAACTCGCGCATCTGATCGTCGAGCGTGGTTGTTTCGGGCACAAAGTAGGGCGGCATCGCCACGTCGCGCACTTCAAACGCCGCCAGCGCCTTGTCAGAGGCATTGGGGCCGCGCATCACCTTATCCATCCCGCGCAGCAAGTCCTTGGCATGCACCACGCCGACGATATTTTCGGGCTCACCATCGAAGACGGGCAGGCGGGTATGCGCACTTTGCAGCGCTTGCGACAGGATCGTTTCAGGATCATCCGCGGCGTTGATCATCTCAATACCAGAGCGGTGCAGCATGATCTCTTCGACCACGCGGTCACCCAGATCAAGGGCGCCAAGGATGCGGTCGCGGTCCTCTTTTTCGACAACGCCTTCCGAATGGCCCAGTTGCAGCGCGCCTGCGATCTCTTCGCGCACGGCAAGGATGTGGCTGTCGGGATCAGTCTGCACGCCAATGAGGCGCAGCATAAAGCGCACCAGGACGCGGACGGCAGCCACAACAGGTGCAAATACCATGATCACGATGCCAATCACCGGAGCGACAAGGGACGCTGCGCGTTCGGCATTGGTGATCGCATAGGTCTTTGGCAGCACTTCGGCAAAGATCAGCACCAGCAGGGTCATCACAAGCGTGGCCAGCGCCACACCGCTTTCGCCGAAGGCGCGGGTGAAAAGGGCTGTTGCCAGCGAGGCGGCGAGGATGTTGACAAGGTTATTGCCAAGCAGGACCGACCCGATGAGCCGTTCGTTGTCTTCGGTGATTTTCAGCGCTTTGGAGGCGCCTGCGCTGCCCTTGTCTGCCTGACTGCGCAGTTTGCCACGCGAGGCTGCCGTGAGCGCGGTTTCCGAGCCGGAAAAGAAGCCCGAAAGGATCAGTAGAACCAAAATCGCGCCCGCTGTGATCCAGAAGGCGCTATCAAGAAGAGGTGAAACGGTGTCCATAAGGGCTGTGATTGTCCGAAGTTGAATGCGATAGCTGCAAATTGGTGTGAATGACACGAAAGAGCAAGGGATGGTGATCCGCGATCTGGGCGAATTGAAGGGGGACGTGCTGCTCTTTGGCGGTCCTTACTCCAACCTGCACGCGGCGCAAGCGCTCTTTGCGGCCATGTCGCATCTCCCGATAACTAATCGCATCTGTACCGGCGACGTGGTTGCCTATGGCGCAGACCCGGTTGCAACATCCGATCTGGTTTTTGCACAAAGCGGCTGCGTGGTCGCAGGCAATTGCGAAAAACAGCTGGCCGCCCGCGCGCCTGATTGCGGCTGTGGGTTTGAGGATGGAACCGCGTGTGATCTGCTGTCGCGCGGCTGGTATCCTTATGCTGACGCGCGTGTGACCAAGGCGCAGCGCGCGTTGATGGCGACGTGCCCGGATATTGCGACCTTCATCCATGCAGGTCGGCGCGCGGCGGTGATCCATGGTGGCGTAACCGACATCGCACGGTTCATCTGGTCAGCCAGTGACGCCAGTGTTTTCGCGCAAGAGCGCGCTGCACTTGAGGCGCATACAGGGCCGCTTGACCTGATTATCGCAGGCCATAGCGGTATTGCATTTACACGCGACATCGGGGACTGCATGTGGATCAACGCAGGTGTGATCGGGATGCCGCCCCATGACCGCACGCCGCGCACCGAGTATGCGGTTTTGTCTGCGCAAGGCATCGCGCTGCACAAACTGACATACCCGGCAGAAAAAGCGCGCGCGACGATGGAAGGGGCCGGCCTGATCCAAGGTTATCACGCGGCCCTGACAACCGGCATCTGGCCAAGCGAAGACGTCTTGCCAACCGCGCTCCGCCACTGACTTCTTTTGTGCCGAAATACTCAAATTCCGCAGCTAGACATTCTTTGCCAACGGATGGTTTTCCAGCACCAGTTCCTTCAACCGCTCGTCCAGCACATGCGTATAAATCTCTGTCGTGGCGACATCCGCATGCCCCAGCAACGTCTGGATCGAACGCAGATCAGCCCCGTTTGCCAACAGATGTGTTGCAAAGGCATGGCGCAGCGTGTGCGGCGTGACTTTCTCGGGGCTGACGCCACCTGCCACGGCAAGTTCTTTGATCAGTGCATAAAAGCGGTGGCGGGTGAGATGCCCCAGCTTGCCGCGTGACGCAAAAAGATAACGCGAGGCGGCGCCGCCATCCGCGCGTGCAGCGTCGTCGGCCTGGTCGCGCAACACCAGCCAGTTCGCCAGTGCGTCACGCGCGGGGGGCGACAGCGGCACCATCCGCTCTTTGCCGCCTTTGCCAAGGATCAGCAGCATCCGCGGATCACCACGGGCCGCCGACACTGGCAGCGACACCAATTCGCTCACCCGCATGCCCGTGGCGTAAAGCAGTTCCATCAGGCAGGTGTTGCGCGCGCGGTCATTCGCATTGCGCCCGGTTGTGCGGGCTGCGTCCAACAGGCGGTCTACCTCAATGACATCCAGCGTTTTGGGCAAGCGCTTGTCGCGGCCCGGACCTTTGATCTGGATCGCGGGATTGTCGGCGCGCCAACCTTCTTCAAACGCAAAGCGGTAAAGCTGTTTGATGGCCGAAAGCCGCCGCGCGCGCGTTGATTTGGCCAAGCCCTGCGCGTCGCAATGGATCAGGTATTTCTCAACGTCTTCGCGTGTCGCGCGCTCAAAGTCCGCATTGTGCCGGTCCAGCCAATCGGCAAAGTCATTGAGATCGCGCGCATAGGCCAGCTGAGTGTTTGTGGCTGCGTCCAATTCAGCCGCCTGCGCTTCCAGAAACGCTTGTATGCGCTGCGCCATCATCCGGTGTTGCGCCCCAGAACAAGCGCTTGCAGCGCAGCGCGGCGGGCGATGTCTTCAAGGCCCACCTGACGAAAGAGCCGCAGCGCATCGGCCAATTGCGACGGATCGCCGGTCATACCTGCTTCAAACGTCTCAATGGCGCGCAAGATCGCCTCTCCGATCTGATCTTGCGTGACAAGTCTGTTCAATTCGACGGGGGCAGGGGCGCCGTCAAAGCCTGCGGACAAGGCTTGTTGAAGCGCGCTGCGTGGCGTCGGTATGGCGCGGCCCTGGGCCAGCGCAATCAAAGCGGCATCCTGAACAGGATTGGCGGCGCGCGGGACCAGTGTTTCATAGCCGGGTGACAAGGCTGCAAGGTTCAGCGCAATCTTGGTCGCGTCTTCGTCCAAAGGCAAAGCGATCAGCGGTGCTGCGAAAAGATCAGCAAAAAGCGCTTCTGTCCCGTTGGCCTGCATCGCGCGCCAGGCAGGCGGCAGGGCCTTTGCAACAGCGCCCGGATCGCGCGCCTCCAGTGCGGTATCAAGGGTTTGCACGGCATCGACACGGTCCCAAACGCCGCCGGACGCGGACGGCAAACGCTGAGTATAGACACCCATCAACTGATTGGGTTCCACCGCGCCGCTGCGGGCCAGGCGTTCGATGGCGTCCAGTTGCGCTTTCCAGCCATTGCGCGTCTCAAGGTCCGACACGGCGAACGCGCGCGGCAATGGGGCGGTTGGCATGGGTTCGCCGATCGCCTCGAATATCCGGAAGATCAGTGGCGTGATCCGGTCGGGCGATGCAATCTCTTCGCCCTCATACAGTTCTGGATCCAGAAATCGTGACAGCAGGGCTTCGGTTTGCGCATCAATCTGACCCAATGCACGGGCGGTTCCCAGGGTGAGGGCCGCTGCGTTCCAGTCTCCCGTGCGCGCGAGGCAAAAGATGCGCGAGGGCAAGGTCAGCGTGATCGCTTTGTTCTCGACCAGCGCCTCACAAATGCGGTTTTCGTCGCCTGTTAACAGCGCTGCATCCAGCCAGCGTTGCACCAATGCCGGGCTATCGGGGCCTGCGCGTTCGATCAGCGCCAAGGCCTGTGAGACGCGGCCGGTGTCCAGCAGCGTGTCCACACGGGCGCGCAGTAACAGACCGTCAGGATCGCCGCTGAGCGGTGGGTTCAATTCAGCCAGAATGACCGTTTCTAGCAAGTCCTGCATCGCGGGTGTTTCTACCGCGTGGTTTGCCAGGATCAGGTTGGCCAGCGTCATAGCGTCTGAACTGCCCCAGAGGTCCGATGGCAGGCCCGTCACCGATTGCGGCAACAGCCCGACTGCGACCGCATCAGGGTCATCCAATGGCGTCACTGTGATTTGGCCGACAGCAGCGCTGTCGGTCACGGGCGCCTCAAAATCAGGCGCGGGCGCGGCGGCGGGCGTACTTATGCTGTCGGACAACCAGTCTATCGCAGATAAAGGACCCTCTTGTGCGGCGGCCGCTGAGGCCCCGACGCTCAGACAAAAGGTTGCTGTCCTAATCCACATCCAGCGTGACCGGTTCACGTATGTCGGTTTTGGTTGGTGCAAAATCCGCCCCTAGTATTGGCCCGATGTACGCGAACCCGACCAATCCGATGCCCGCCAACAGAACAAGCATGAATAATAGCTTGAACACCCTGATCATTTCGCGCCTCTTTTTTTATCGTCCTGCCTTGGCCCGTTTTTATATATGGCCTTTCGTGCAAGTTCACGTCATTCAAGGGGAAAGTGCAAGGACTAAGCGGGGGCGCGCCGATATGGGCTACATCGTGAAAAAGACCATTGTGATGGTCGGCATGATGGGCGCAGGCAAAACTGCCGTTGGTCGCGCGCTGGCTGTGCGGCTTGGGGTTCCGTTTCTCGACAGCGACGAAGAGATCGCCACTGCCGCGAATATGTCGATTGCTGAGATTTTCGAACGTGATGGCGAGGCGTTCTTTCGCGACAAGGAAAGCAAGGTGATCGAGCGGTTGCTGCGCGAGGAACGCGGCGTGCTCTCAACGGGCGGCGGCGCCTTTCTGGCTGCGCGCAACCGCGACATTATCTCGGAGATCGGGGTGTCGGTCTGGCTCAAGGCGGACCTGCCACTGTTGTGGTCGCGGGTGAAGCACAAAGACACGCGACCGCTTTTGCGCACTGATAATCCGCGCGCCACGCTTTCGGCTCTTTATGACAGCCGCGTGCCGCTTTATGCGCTGTCGGATATCGCGGTCGAGGCCAGTTCCCATTATTCAATCGACAATATGACCGATGCGGTTCTGGCAGCGCTTGCCGACCGCCCCGATGTTCTGGAGAAGACAGATGCCCTTTGAGACCGTCAATGTTCCGCTGGAAGGGCGCGCCTATGATATCCATATCGGCGAAGGACTTATCGCGCAGGGCGGGGCCTTCATCGTACCGCTTTTGAGGCGCAATCGGGTCGCTGTTGTGACAGATGAGACGGTCGGAGCGCTTCATCTTGATGCGTTGCGCGCTGGCCTTGCCGCCGCCGGGATCGAGATGGTATCGCTTGCGCTGCCACCGGGGGAAAGCACAAAAAGCTGGCCGCAGTTTGAACGCTGTGTTGAGTGGCTTTTGTCGCAAAAGGTTGAACGCAATGATGTCGTTGTGGCCTTTGGCGGCGGGGTGATCGGCGATCTGGTGGGCTTTGCCGCAGCTGTTTTGCGCCGGGGCGTGCGGTTCGTGCAAATCCCCACATCGCTTCTGGCGCAGGTCGACAGCTCAGTCGGTGGCAAGACCGGGATCAACGCACCGCAAGGCAAAAACCTGCTCGGGGCGTTTCACCAACCCGCGCTTGTGCTGGCCGATACGGGGCTTTTGGGAACCCTTACAGAACGTGATTTTCTGGCGGGCTACGGGGAGGTCGTGAAATACGGGCTTCTGGGCGATGCGGCCTTCTTTGAGTGGCTCGAAGCGCAGGGCCCAGCCTTGGCCGCAGGTGACATGGCAGCGCGGATTGCCTCGGTGAAACGCTCTGTCCAGATGAAAGCCGACATTGTCGTGCGTGACGAGACCGAACAGGGCGACCGTGCGCTTTTGAACCTCGGCCATACCTTCTGCCATGCTTTAGAAGCCGCAACAGGATATTCGGATCGGTTGCTGCACGGCGAAGGTGTGGCCATCGGTTGCGCGCTGGCGTTTGAATTATCCTCCCGCATGGGGCTGTGTTCACAGGAAGATCCCAGCCGTGTGCGCGCGCATTTGCACGCGATGGGCATGAAGGTCGATCTGAAGGACATTGCAGACGATCTACCCGACGCCGACGGTCTGTTGGAGCTGATGGCACAGGACAAAAAGGTTGTGGACGGCAAGCTGAATTTTATCCTTGCGCGCGGCATCGGGCAGGCTTTCGTCACATCCGATGTTGACCCGCAGCAGGTCCGCACGCTTCTAAAAGACGCGTTGAGCGAAAGGTAAAAGGCAGAGCCCACGCTCTGCCTTTTGCGTCCACTTGGGTCAGATATCTTCGCCGAAGGCATCCGCCAACGGCCAAAAGCGCTTGGCCTAGAACGGAATCTCGTCGTCGATATCGCCGCCTGCGGGTGCGCCACCGCCGCTGCCGCCGCCATAGCTGCCACCCTGATCGCCGCCGCCATAGCCGCCGCCCGATTGGTCGCTCATGTAGCCACCCCCACCGCTGCCGCCGCCTTCACCGCGACCGTCCAGCATAGTCAGCGTAGAGGTGTAGGGACGCAGCACAACTTCCGTCGAATAGCGGTCCTGACCGGATTGGTCCTGCCACTTGCGCGTCTCCAACTGGCCTTCGATGTAGACCTTCGAGCCTTTGCGCAGATATTGCTCGGCCACGCGGGCCAACGGCTCCGAGAAGATCGCGACCGAATGCCATTCGGTGCGTTCTTTACGTTCCCCGGTGTTGCGGTCTTTCCAGTTCTCGGATGTGGCAATGCGCAAGTTGCAGACCTTGCCGCCATTCTGGAAGGTCCGCACTTCGGGGTCACGGCCCAGATTGCCGACGATGATGACCTTGTTTACCGATCCTGCCATATGCGTTCTCCCCGAATCTTGCAGCTGTCCGTCGTGACGCTACATGACCGCGTCGTGGTTAAAAATGGGTTAGTGCGTCTTGGGGGTAGCGAAAACCCTGATTTTATCTATATTTCGCGTCACGTGGACGGTGGAGAGGTCAAACACAGGATGAAACCTGTTTATTTTCTGACGACTATACTTTGTTTTTCATTTCCAATCGGAGCGATTGCGGAGGGGCTTAACTTCAGTTCCAAGTCGCGCTCTTCTCTCTTCAAATCGCAGACCAGCGTTCTGGACCGTCGTGCGTCCTCGCAATATGCCGCATCTATCAAGCTGGTGCCCAAAAGCGTGATGGTGCCCGAGCGGCTGAATTCACCGCGCTATAACGGGAAGTACCGTGGTGAGTATCTGAACATGGCCAAGGCGGCAGCGCGCAAACATGGCATTCCCGAGGACTTGTTTTTGCGCCTCGTGCAGCAAGAAAGTGCATGGAATCCAAACGCACGCTCGCACAAAGGGGCGATGGGGTTGGCACAACTGATGCCTGCGACAGCGCGGTATCTGGGAGTGAATGCAAATGATCCGCGTCAGAATTTGGAAGGCGGGGCACGGTATTTGCGCAAGCAGTATGACGAGTTCCGGTCGTGGCGGTTGGCGCTCGCGGCCTATAACGCAGGGCCGGGCGCTGTAAAAAAGCATGGGGGTGTTCCACCCTTCCGTGAGACCCGCAATTACGTACGGGTTATTCTGGGCAGTTAACGAGGTTGCGTCTTGCGCTTGCGCGCAAGTCACGACGTGCGGTCGCTACGCCACCGTTTTTTCGGTATTTTTGGACAAAAGAAGACATGCCGGTCGCGATGATCGGCCTGCCTTCGTTTTTATCCAGCCGTTTACTCGGCGGCGATTTTGATAACCGGCTCCATATCGGCAAGATCGGCGTCGCTAAGGTGACATTTGATCTGGTGGCCTTCGGAGAGCTGGCGCACGGGCGGCACTTCTTTCTCGCAAAGCCCGCCAGCCACTTTGGACTTCCAGTTGCAGCGCGTTTGGAAAGGGCAGCCCGACGGAGGGTTCATCGCAGACGGGATATCGCCTTCGAGCACGATATGCTTTTTCTCGACCGATGTGTCCGCGATGGGCACGGCGGACAGCAGCGCCTCGGTATAAGGGTGGTAGGGGGGCGAGAAGACCTGATCGGTCGTACCCAGTTCCACCACATGGCCCAGATACATCACCATCACGCGGTCGCTGAGATAGCGCACGATGCTGAGGTCGTGGGAAATGAAGAGCAGCGTGGTTTTATGCTCGCGCTGGATTTCCATCAGCAGGTCGGTGACGGCGGCCTGCACGGACACATCGAGCGCGGAGACGGGTTCGTCTGCGACCACGATCCGGGCGTCACCGGCGAAGGCGCGGGCGATGCCGACGCGCTGTTTCTGCCCACCGGACAGTTGCCGCGGCATGCGGTCGGCAAAGGCGCGGGGCAATTTGACCAGGTCGAGCAGCTTGAGCATCCGGTCGCGGCGCTCGTCGTCATTCTTGCCGATCACGAAGCGCTCCAGAGCGCGCATGAACAGCCGGCCTACGGTCATGGATGGGTTCAGCGTGTCGAATGGGTTCTGGAAGACCATC
>ERZ1740067.566-NODE-566-length-29172-cov-6.700106_pt1 | contig 29172 bp, 33 predicted proteins | sample MGYA00581736_ERZ1740067 | MGnify/ENA primary metagenome ERZ1740067 (study PRJEB43018, sample SAMN04849236) | marine metagenome | isolation source: floating plastic debris | place: Pacific Ocean | collected 2008-08-27 | study: EMG produced TPA metagenomics assembly... | reverse complement strand
GGCGCGGGTGTACCACGAAGAATGTCCCCTGTCACAAGGGGTCAGGCCCGCCTTTCAGGCCACAAAACGGCCCTCCCTTTGACGTAGGGGAACATTGGCCGCACCGCGTGCCATGCTTGCGTCACCCGGCTCAAGACCCCATCTTGGGCACTGACGACCTTTGTCGTTTTGTGCATTCCGGTGCCCCACCACACAGGACCCACATGACCGGCAGTTCCGCAGACAACGAGGCGATCACCCTCATCGAAGACCCCCGCATCCAGTTGCCGGTGGTCGCCGAACGCAATGAGCGTGTTGCCCGCAAGGGCTTCTGGCGCAAGCTGGCCCGCGTCGCGGGAAACATCCCTTTCGCAGAAGACGCCACCGCCGCTTACTACTGCGCCATCGATCCCGGCACGCCCATGCGGGTACGCGCCACGCTATTTGCGGCCATCACCTATTTCATCGTGCCGACGGATTTGATCCCGGACGTGATCGCCGCGCTTGGCTTCACCGATGACGCAACCGTGCTGACCACAGCCATCGCCATCGTCGGCACCCACATCAAGGACCACCACCGCATCCGCGCCCAGCGCACCCTGCGGCAGGGCGAGTTTGAAGACGCTTAGAGGTTAGTCCGGTTCAGCCGCACGCTGCGCCTTTGCATCAGCAGCTTCGCGCCGGGCAATGTAGAGCGTTGTCATCACGATGATGACCGCTCCGGCAATGGTCAGCCAGTCCGGCACATCGGAAAAAATCACGAAGCCCGCAATGCCGGCGAACACGAGGCGTGAATAATCAAACGGCACAATCGCCGACGCTTCGCCCTCACGATATCCTCGAATGAAGCAGTTGTGCGCGCCGGCCGCGAAGGCACCCATGATGACCAGAAGGCCCAGCTCGCCCCAGGTTGGCGTGGTCCAGACATAGGCCGCCGGAATACCGGCCACGACCGTGCCAACAACGCCGGTATAGAACATCAGCGTGACCGGCGCATCCTTGATGACAAGCTTGACGAAGATCGTCGCCATCGCAACACACAGCGCACCGGCGAGCGCAACCAGCGCCGCAGGATCAACCACGCCTGTCGGACGTAACATCACCAGCACGCCAACAAACCCGATCAGCACCGCACCGATGCGACGCGGGCCCGCTGGCTCGGACAGAATGAAATAGGCCAGCGGCACAACGAACAGCGCCTTGGTGAAATTATAGGCCAGCGCGTCTGCCAGCGGCAGATGCACAAGCGCATAGAAGCCACACATCATGGCGGTCGACCCAACGACACCACGGGCAAGCTGCAGCGCGGGATAGTGGGTCTTGATCGATTGCACGCCGGCCCGCACCAGAAACGGCACAATCACCAGCAACGCTATGAACATCCGGAAGAATGCCAGTTGCAGGCTATCCAGCCGTTCACCCAGGGTTTTCGCCAGCACCGCCATAAAGGTGAAGCATGTCGCAGACAGCAATAGCCACAATGCGCCGCGCACATTTGGGGCCAGCGTCAGCCAGTAGGCCGACATGCGGTCACGCCGGTCAGCAACACTCACGCGTCTGTTTCCTTAACCGCAAGTGCTGCTTTCTCACGCGCCACAGCCGCTTCACGCCGCGCAATGTAGAAGCTGGTGCCCGCGATAATGACAGCCCCGACGATGGTGTAACCATCCGGCACCGTCCCGAAAAACAGGAACCCGGCAACGCCCGCAAACAGCAACCGGGTGTAATCGATCGGCGCCATGGCGGTCGCTTCACCGACGCGGTAAGCGCGCAGAAAACAATTATGCGCACCGGCCCCGACAATGCCCATGGCCGCCAGCATGACCCATTCATAGGGCGTGGGGTCGATCCAGTTGAGGAGCATCGGCACGATGGTCATGGCGCAGCCGAAGACACCGGAAAACAGCATCATGGTGAGCGGACCATCCTTGTCGGAGACAAGCTTGACCATGATCGCAGCCCCGGCGATCAGCAGCGCGCCGAACAGCGCCACAAAGGCCGCTGGTTCAAAATCGCCGGATGGCCGCAACATCACCAGCACACCAAGAAACCCGATGATCACCGCCGTGATGCGCCGCCAGCCCGGAACTTCACCCAGGAAGATGATCGCCAGCGGCACCATGAACAGCGCCTGCGCAAACTGGATCGCCTGTGCATCCGCCAGCGGCAGTTTCACAAACGCATAGACCATGCAGATCATCGCCCCGCCACCGATGATGCCACGCAAGGTCATCAGGCGCGGATGGTTGGGAACAAACCCCCCATCCTTGATCAACCAGGGCATGATGATGGCGGTCGCGAAGAACAGGCGGAAGAACGCCACCTGCATCGGGTCAAGCCGCGTGCCGAGGAACTTGGTAAGCACAGCCATCACGGTGAACAACGTCATGGACATGAGCAGCCACATCGCCCCGCGCGTATTCGGTGCGAGCGTCATCCACCACGCAGTCACGCGGTCACGCCGCTCTGCGTAAGCGGTTGATGTGGTGTGTTCGGCCATGCGGAACATTGTCCTGACGGAAAGTGCAGCCTTAGCGCCCCTCCTGGCGCCGCTGCGGGGAGACCCAACCTAGGCATGGTCCGGCACCGCCACAAGATGACACCGCGTCATTAATCGCGGCAGCTGGTCTGCGCAGGCGAGGATTGTCAGCAATTTGCCTGCTCTGCCAGCACCTTAGCCGGGCCCGCCCCTCCTTATGGCGCAGGCACCGGCTGATTGAGCGGATCGACTGTCGGCGGCGGCGCAGACCGCAAAGTTGCGCCGAGATCCGCCATCAGCCGCTGGCGAATGGCACGGCCGATTACCCCATAGCCGTCTTCATTGAAGGTCAGGCCATCCCAACGGAACAGCGCCTCATCCATTTGCCCTTCATCGGTTGCGATGAGAGACGCCACATCCACGAAGTGAACACCAGGGTTTGTCTCTGCCAGTGCCCGCAACTGTTTGTTGGCTTGCGCAAATGCAGGCCACCGCGCCGCCCGCATCGGTGACGGGGTGATGGACAGAATATAGACCTGCGGTTCATCCCGAGCTGCCAACCCGGCGGGACGCAGCAACGCAATCAGCGCTGCCATATCCGCTTCCACCTGGTCAGGCGGCTTACCACCCACATCCGCCAGATCATCCGCCCCGGCGGAAATGACAACGGCAATCGGGTCATAGGGCTGAATGATGCGTGGTGCATAGGCCGTGACATGCGCCACGTGCGCGCCGCCGAAGCCGCGCTGGATCACCGGCAGAGGCGCCAGCGCCCGTTCGAGGTTTTCCCACTGGCGGATCGTGCCCCCACCAGCAAAAACGATCTGGCCTTTGTCTGGCGGGTTGGAAATATCCAGCCGCTCGAATTCGGCAATTTCACCTGCCCAGTAGACAGGATCGCTGGAAGCAAGCAGCACATAGACGAGAAACGCAAAGACGACGACCACCAGCGCGGATACGATGGCGGCGACGCGGATTGCGCCGCGCCGCCAGCCCCGTGATTCCCGGTCGTCGACCCGGTTCAGCGACACTTATTCAGTAACAAGAACAATCTTGCCCTTCACTTTGCGCGCCGCCATGTCGTTGAGTGCAGAAGCTGCGTCCGACAGTGGGTAGGTCTGGGACACGTGCGGCTTGATCTTGCCATCCTTGAACCAGGCCATCAGCTCGGCAAGGTTCTGTTTGTTCCGCTCTGGCTCGCGCGCTGTAAACGCGCCCCAGAACACACCAACGATCTGGCAGCCTTTCAGCAGCGCAAGATTGAGCGGCACCTTCGGGATCGGTCCAGACGCAAACCCAACCACGAGGAAGCGGCCTTCCCAGTTGGTAGCGCGGATCGCAGGTTCGGAGTAGTCGCCACCCACAGGGTCATAGACGACGTCCGCACCCTGACCACCTGTCAGCTCCTTGATCTTTTCAGACAACGCCTTTTGCTGGGTGCGATCAAGTTCGCCTGTCGGATAAACAAACCCGTCATCCGCGCCATGGTCCTTGGCCACCTGGACTTTGTCTTCAGTGGAGGCGGCAGCGATCACCCGCGCACCCATCGCCTTGCCCAGCTCCACAGCCGCAAGCCCTACACCGCCAGCAGCACCGAGCACCAGCAATGTTTCGCCCGGCTGAATCTTGGCGCGATCCTTGAGCGCATGATGCGACGTCCCATACGTCATCAGGAAAGCTGATGCCGATACGAAATCCATTTCGTCGGGGAACGGCGTGCAGCGCGCTTCTTCCAGAACAATCTCTTCAGCAAAGCCGCCCCAGCCGCACGACCCGATAACGCGGTCGCCTTCCTTGAGCGTCGTGACGCCCGGCCCGACCTTATCCACGACGCCAGCGACTTCGCCGCCCGGCGAAAAGGGAAGCGGCGGCTTGAACTGATACTTGTTTTCGATGATGAGCACGTCGGGGAAGTTGACGGCGGCCGACTTGACCGCGATGCGGACCTGGCCTTCGCCAGGCTCCGGCGACGCCACATCTTCCAGAACCAGCGTCTCCGGCGGCCCGTATTCCTTACACAAAACAGCCTTCATGGCGCTCTCCCTTATGTCGCTTGATCTTGGTTCATTGTTGCAAATGCACATGAGTGCAGCTTCGCCACGGGATGTACCATGGAGAACGCATCAACGCCAAAGGAAGTAGGGAAAGCGGCCTTGGTTGGCCTAGGAGCCGGCTTGGCGGGCACTCGTCAGGTTACGCACCGTAATGTTGATCTGCGTCAGGCCCTCTGCAACCGCGACGGCCGCATCTTCAAAGTCTGGGGCGGAAAAAACCGGCACCACGCCGTTTGAAAATCCCAGAGGTTCCAGCGGGATACCAAACAGGCCGCGATCCAGTTTGCCGTTGCCATTGATGTCCTGATACGCCACCGCCGCGTAGGAACCCTGTGCCAGATCCCTAAACGTCACCACCGAGGCGCCTTCATCGGCCACGGCCACTTCGGCCTGGGCGTCTTCGCTCTCAAGAAACGCCTCTTTCGAGGCATACAGATTGACACGCACCGTGCCGACACGCATCTGCGTGCCCGCCACCGCAATCTCGATCTCACCATGGGTCTTCACGGCAGCGGGTGCGTCCTCGGCCAGCTCCGACGCGACAGCCGGCAACGCCAGCGCCGCAGCAAGGAGCACGCCGCCCAGCAGTCGTGATGCTGCTTGTGTTCTTGAATGCCTGAATGTCACGCGAAGGCCCCGATGCCCGAATGGTCGCCAGATGCCCGGAAAACCAGGCTGGTGAGGGAAGTCTAACGTGGTCCGTATCATCGAACCGTTGCCTATATGGCGCTTTTTTACGCAATCGCAAATGCACGTCCCCGTGAGGCACCCGTGAAGCGGGCGTGCTATGCAGGAAACACCCAAAACAACAATGAACGGCGGATGACTAAACGTCGGGTACAGCGATGAACACAAACGTCACCACCACACGCCCCCGAGGCTACTTTGCCATGGGCGCTGAGCGCATCTCAAAGCCCGGAAATCTGGGAAATCTTGTGCGGTCGGCCCACGCCTTCGGCGCCAGCTTCTTTTTCACCGTTGATGCCCATAAACGCATCCGGAACGCCCATTCGGACACGTCGGACGCGGGCAGCAACATCCCGTACTATGGCTGGAGCGGCATTGCTGACATGCAAATGCCCTCAGGCTGCGAACTGGTCGGTGTTGAGCTGATGGAGGACGCCATCGACCTGCCCAGCTTTTATCACCCCCGCCGGGCCGCCTATGTGCTGGGCCCCGAAGCGGGCTCCTTATCGCCTGAAATGCGCGAGCAATGCACAAGCTTCATCCGCATTCCATCGGCCTTCTGCATCAACGTCGCAATGGCAGGCGCTATTGTCATGTATGACCGCGTAAAGACCCTTGGCAATTTTCCCGCGCGCCCGGTCTCATCCATGGGCATGCCGGAAGGTGCCGCCCCGCCAATCGGCAGCTACGCTGAAAAGCGCACATCACCGCGCGGACGCGGGTCAACGGCGAATAACAGTCCCAGCAGGCTTAGTCCGAACCGCCCATCGACAGAGCGCGCTGCACGAGTCCGAGCGCCCCGGTCAGCTGCAAAGGAGCGTCAGTGATCGCCAGCGCGAAGCAGGTGTCGCCGGCTTCGGCGACCGGCTTATGGGTGATTTCCGGCGAGGCCACAGACACGTCACCGGGACCAAAACGGTCCCGCCCATCGGCAAAGGCCCCCGTCAGCACCAGTGTCACTTCACTGCCTTTGTGCGTGTGCGTCGGCACACCCTTGCCTGGTTCAAGGCGGTATAGCTTCACCTCGCCGGGTTTGGTGGTGGAGCTGCCTTGCGGCGCCTCAAAGCCAAGATCCATGCCCTTGACCCCCGGCGCAACAAACGACCACTTGCCGCCACATGCCACGACACGGTCCTGAATTGCCTGCGGTAAGGCCGTCAGCTCTTCGTCGATAGTCGGCGTCTCGACTTGCGGCGCACCACCTTCGTCAATCAGCCACATGACGGCGTCAAATGCATTCTCGCGCATGGCGACGGGGTCCGCCTCGTCCATCAATGCGCCGCCCACATGGGTCATCAGGTCCACCATGTCGCGCGACTGCGGGCACAGGTCCAGATGCGCCGCCACCATCAGCGTGGTCGCCTCGTCCAGCGTGCCGGTTACATAGTCGAGCAGGATTTCCTCACCAAACCGGCGGTCCGGCGCGCTCACATCGTCTGTCATCTCAAGTCCGCTCATGCCTACACAGCCCCTTCAAGGCCAACCTTGAGCTTGCGGAAGGCCAACCGCAACCTCGATTTCACTGTGCCAAGTGGCAACTCCTGATGCTCGGCAATCTCACTATGCGACCACCCCTTGAAGAATGCGAGCCGTATCAGCTCCGCCTGCTCTTCGGGCAGGGTTTCAAGGGCCGCGCGCACCTTTACTTCGCGCTCGCCCGCCGCCACGGCTTCATCCGGCTGCTCAGCCTCCGAGGGCAGAAGCAGCGGGTCATCCGGGTCATAGTCCGGAAACCGCTCTCGCCGCAGCACATCAATGCGCCGGTTGCGGGCAATCGTATAAAGCCAGGTGGAAACAGACGACTGCTTGCGATCAAACTGTGCCGCCTTGCGCCAGACGGTAATCATCACTTCCTGCGCCAGCTCTTCTGCCAGCGGTTCACCGGCGCCAAGCTTCATCAGGTAGCCCTTGAGGCGTGGCGCGAAATAATCAAACAGCGTGGCGAAGGCCTGCTTGTCCTGGCGCGCGGCAACAGCCTCAATACAGTCGGCCATGGCCTCACGGTCATAGCCACCCGTCTTGCCGGCACCTGCCTGTCTGGTGTTCATCTGATCGGTTGCCACGTCCACGCGTCGTCTACCCCATTTTCCGCTGCTTCCGCGTCCCCATGCACATCGCACAGGGGCCCGGAGCTTCGGTCGTTCTTTTACGCACGCTGTGGGTCACGAAAACGCCACGTTCCCTGCGCACATTCCCCATTCAACGCCACTCTTGCGGCAGACGCAATGTCTCCTGCATGCGGCATCAAATCCCCTTCGCCGAGCATTGAATGCTGTAGGACGGAGGTCAGATTACCCAACGCTGGTGACATTGAATGCCGAACAGCGATAAGAAGGGTCACCCGACTGCAGATGTCCCCCGTGGTTCATAATGATCAGTCTGCCAACAAGTTAGAATTAACGCGCCACAAAAATGGCCTGAGCTTTCAGTCCCGCGGCCCTATTCGTCGAACGCCCATGGTTAATAGGATGTTAACGAGCATGACACGCCCTTCACTTTTGTCCCGTGCAACACGCGCCATCGCGCTTCCGGCAGTGCTGGGCGCAGCCCTGATGATGGTTCCCGCCGCGTCAGCGCTGGCCGCAGAGCCTGTGCCCCTGGGCACCTTCACCGATTGGCGCGCTTACAAGCTAACCAGTGGCGCCAACACCATCTGCTACGCCCTGAGCCAGCCCAAGGACACAGCGCCGAAAAACGTCCGCCGTGGCGAGATCTACGTCATGGTTGCCAACTGGCCGGGCCGCAATGTGACAGGTGAGGTCAGTGTCGTTGCGGGCTACCCCTATAAAAAGGGCAGTTCGGTGACAGCCGACGTGGACGGTGCCAAGCATACCCTCTTCACCGAAAACGACGCCCAGAACGAGGGCGGCGCCTGGGTGCAGGACCGCGCCAGTGAGCGCAAGCTGATTTCTGCTATGAAGCGCGGCAATTCCCTTCGCGTTCAGGGAACATCAGGCCGCGGCACGCTGACAACGGACCGGTATTCTTTGTCCGGTGTCACAGCCGCCATCAAAGCCATAGACGACGGCTGCAAGTAGAACGCCCAATGCCCACCCAGCCGCTCGACATTGCCCGCGCCAACCCCAATGCCCCCACCATCTCCGGTGGCATGGCGGAGGCGCTTGCCCGTCAGTCCCTCATCGGCCTGTCACGCAAGCAACTGGCTATGGCGCTTGCGGATATGGGCTTGCCGGAACGTGAGTGCCGGATGCGGTCCAGCCAGATCTATAACTGGCTTTATGTCCGTGGCGTCACGTCTTTCGACGAGATGACCAACATCTCCAAGGCCACGCGCGCCAGACTGGCGGAGGCTTTCGACATCAGCCGTCTTGATATCGTCAGTGAACAGATTTCCACCGACGGCACCCGAAAATGGCTGATCCGTTTGCCAGATGGGAACGAAGTCGAGACCGTCTTCATTCCCGAACCCGGCCGCGGCACCCTGTGTGTCTCCTCCCAGGTCGGCTGCACGCTCACCTGCACCTTCTGCCACACGGGCACCCAGCGCCTCGTGCGCAATCTCACCGCCGGTGAAATCGTCGCGCAGGTGCTGATCGCCCGCGACAGTCTGGGCGAGTGGCCTGAGATCAACACCTCGTCGGTCAACCAGCCCCGCACACTGACAAACGTCGTCATGATGGGCATGGGCGAACCGCTCTACAATTTCGACAATGTGCGTGATGCGCTGGAGCTTGTATCAGACGGCGACGGCCTGTCCGTCTCCAAACGCCGCATCACCCTGTCGACGTCTGGCGTCGTGCCGGAGATTGAACGCTGCGGCGCCGAGATGGGCGTCATGCTCGCCATATCGCTCCACGCGGTCCGCGACGATGTCCGCGACATCCTTGTGCCGATCAACAAGAAGTACCCCATTGCGGACCTTCTGCGCGCCTGCCGCCACTATCCAGGCCTGTCCAACGCCCGCCGCATCACCTTTGAATATGTGATGCTGAAGGGTGTGAACGACAGCGACGCAGACGCCCGCGCCCTCGTCAAACTCCTCAAAGGCATCCCCGCCAAGATCAACCTGATCCCCTTCAACCCCTGGCCGGGCTCAGACTATGAGTGCTCGGACTGGGACCGGATCGAAGCTTTCGCGGAGATCATCAACAAGGCGGGCTACGCCAGCCCCGTCCGCACCCCGCGCGGCCGCGATATCCTCGCCGCCTGCGGCCAGCTCAAGTCCGAAAGCGAAAGAGAGCGCGCGTCAGTTCGCCACGCGCGCGAACGGGCTGCAGCCGCTGAGGCTGCTGACGCGACGACGACATAAGCACTTGGCGTCCTGACCCCCCGCTCCTAAAGTCCTCACAATAGCTATGGCCATCATTCAGGCCGCGTGACCGGGGGGACGCATCGCATGGCGGAGCCAATCAAGCACATCACCATTGTGGGTGGAGGCACGGCAGGCTGGTTTACGGCCAACATGCTGTCGGTTTTCTTCGGGATGCAGAAGAACCATCCGGGGAACCGGATGCGCATCACCCTGATTGAAAGCCCGAACATCCCCACCGTCGGCGTCGGGGAGGCAACCGTCCCCTCCATGTCGCGGTCGCTTCAGCAGACAGGCATCTCCGAAACAGATTTCTTCAAGACCTGCAATGCGTCGTTCAAGCTCGGCGTCGACTTCGCTAACTGGAATGTGGACGCCAAGGGCAAGCCCTTCAGCTACATCAATCCGTTCAACACCGGGCATCGCGTAAGCGGCATTGACCCAGGTTACTACTACGGACGCTTCGGCGGCAGCGGCGCGAGCTTCGTGCAGACTATCTCCCCGGCCCAGGACCTCGGCATGATGCGCAAGGGTCCCCGCCCGCTCGGGTCCAAGCCCTACAGCGAGCCGGTGAACTACGCGTATCATCTCGATGCAGGCCTCTTCGCCAAGATGCTGCAGGGCATCAGTGTTGGCCGTGGCGTTGAACACATCCTTGATGACATGGTGGATGTGGAGCGCGGTGAAGACGGCAGCATCGCCGCCATCAATCTGAAGGAGACCGGCCGCCACGAGGTGGAACTGGTCATCGACTGCACCGGCTTCAAAGGCCTCATCATCAACGGCGCCCTGGATGAACACTTCATCTCCTACGACAAGTACCTGGCCAATGACCGCGCCATGGCGGTGCAGATTCCCCACCCCGAGCAAACGGAAAACGGCCCGAAATTCATTGAGCCAGTTACCCGCTCAACAGCGCTGGGCGCAGGCTGGAGCTGGCGCGTGCCGCTCTTCAACCGCATCGGCACGGGCTATGTCTATTCCTCCGCCCACCGCAGCGACGATGAAGCCCGTGACGAGTTCCTCGACCTCTTGGGCGACGCGGGCAAAGGCGCCGAGCCCCGCGTCATTCCCATGCGCGTTGGCCGCACCCGCAACAGCTGGGTGAAAAACTGCATTGCCATCGGTCTGTCCGGCGGCTTCATCGAGCCACTTGAATCTACCGCCATCTACATGATCGAGATGGCCGTCCGCTGGCTCATTGCCTACTTCCCGGATCAGTCGTATCCGGACAGTCTGCGCAAGCGCTACAACGACGTCGCCTCCGGCCTTTACGACGAGGTGCGCGATTTCATCTGCCTGCACTACGCCTTGGGCAACCGCACCGACAGCCAGTACTGGATCGACGCGCGTGAGGAACTGGAAGTGCCGGATTCACTGGCGGAAAATCTTGAGGTCTGGAAACACGCCATGCCGGTGATGACAGACTTGAAGTCGCAACATCTCTTTTCGCCGGAAGTCTACACCGCCGTTTTGCAGGGCAAGCGCATCTACCAGATGCGTGACGACTGGAACGCGGGTCTGAGTCTCAATCTCAACCGGGAGATGTGGCGCAAGCATGTGAGCGGCCAGCGCCATAAGATCAGCCAGTTCGTCAACGCCATGCCGGACCATGTCGCCTTGCTGCGCGAACTGCGCGGCGAAACGCAGAAACCGACCGACAACGCCCTGGCGGGAACGCTGGCCGGCAGCACACAGCAAGCCGGGACTGTTCCCTTACCAGGTCTGGGGATACGCAAAACGCCAACCATCAAGACACCCGTAGCTCCCCTAGACGCCGCGGACGGGAACCTGCTTTAGAACAAAAGACTCAGCTTGCGCTCCGGCGGACGATCCGTATGATCCCGCGCTTCTTGTTGCGGCGCAGCATTCATGCTGACTGACACCGCAACCTCGCGGGGACACGACACATGCCGGGCCTGAGACCCATGACAGCGCATCCGCTGCGCCAGCAGCTGAACAACGAGGTGCATTCGCGCCCGTCGGCAGACGTCCATGCGCCCATGATGATCACACAGATCGCCATAATTACCGGCGAAACCGATGCCGACGCTGAACGGGCTCTCCTGCGAGATCTGGCAACCGAGATGGGCGTCGACGTGCCCAAAAACTTCGGAAACCATCTAGCGATTGATCTTGGTACGGATGAAAAATCCATCCACCTGGTCTGGGAGCGGCACACGGAGTTCTCAACCTACGCCTTCTCGCGCCGCTGCCCTTACGCGTCAGAGACGTCAGAGGGGACTGAGATTCCTGATCTCGGCACACCGTTTTCAGCTCCCCCGTTGAGCGGCATCCCTGAAAGCTGGCGCGCGCGCCTGCCCGGTGAGGTGCTTGTCGGCATCAACCTGTTGGCATTACCCGGTCATGCCTCGGACATTGAGGCGCGGCTTTCAGAAGTCTTCGGCGAGGGCAAATGCGTCGGCGCCGGCATGTCCGGGGGACGGGCCGCTGCCTGGACTGATTTCCATCTGCATGAAGATGGCATGAGCCGCATCCTCGTCGCCAACCAGACCTTGCGCCCCGGACGCCTTGGCCGGTTGATCCAGCGCCTGCTGGATGTGGAGACCTACCGCATGATGGCCTTGCTGGCCTTTCCGCTGGCCCGCGATGTGACGCCGGACCTGGGGTCAATTGAAACGGAACTCTCAGCGCTCGCCACTGAGACCGCCCGCATCCGAAACCTTGAGGACGAGCAACGCCTGCTGGCCCAGCTCTCAACCCTGGCCGCGCGCGCCGAAGACCTTGCGGCACGCAGCCACTACCGCTTTTCCGCCGCCCGCGCCTATCATCAGCTGGTGGAACGCCGCATCAGCGAGCTGGACGAAGTCAAACGCGAAGGCCTGCAGCAGATCGGCACTTTCATGGAACGTCGCCTTGGCCCGGCCATGCGCACCTGCACCGCGGTGGCAGATCGGCTCGAAGCTGTATCCAGCCGTATCTCGCGGGCCTCAAGCCTGCTCAACACCCGTGTGGAGGTCGCGCTGCAGGAACAAAACCAGTCGCTGCTGCGCTCCATGGAGGGCCGCGCCCGGCTGCAGGTGCGGCTGCAGGAGACGGTCGAAGGATTGTCCGCCGTCGCCATCACCTACTATCTCGTGGGCCTCATTGCCTACGTCCTGAAGGCCCTGGAAAAAGCAGGCCAGCCGATCAACCCGACCATGGCAACAGGTGCGCTTGCGCCTTTCGTGCTGATGGGCGCGTACATCGCGGTCCGACAAATTCGCAAGCGGGTCACCCGCAGCGATATCAGCGGTGATCTCTGAAGACCACCGGCGACAGGCGTCACCCGGCGCTACTGGGGCACAGCCTCGCTTGAATATTGTGCCGCGAACTCTGCGGATGGTGGAATGAGCTTGATCACATCCACCAGATTGCCGTCCGGGTCCTGCATGATGAAGTGCCGCTGGCCAAAGTCCTCGTCCCGCAGCTCAAGCAGGATGGGTGCCCCCCGCGCGGTCATCGCATCATAGAGCGCATCCACATCATCCGTTTCAAAGTTCATCAACCGTGGCGCCGCAACACTGCGATGGCCCTTAGGCATGGTTTCGTGGCCTTCCACAATGATCGCCAGGTTGCCCGGTCCCGCACCGGTACCGTCGCCGGCTGTCAGATGCACATACCAGTCGGCTTCAAAGGCCGTATGAAGCTTGAAGGCATCCCGATAAAACGCGGCCAGTTGAGCCACATCCCTGGTAGCAATCACGGGGTACACGCTTGAAATGGTCATCTCGACTCTCCCTAACTAGGTTCGATGCACACAACCACAAACAGACAGACTGTTTGTTTTATCGATATACAAACAGGCAGACTGTTTGTAAAGTGCTTTGGTCAAGATTTGTGAAAGCGAGGACGGTCGCCCAATGGCCAGCAACGAACAGCGCACCGCGAAAACCCGAGCGGCTCTCATCAAGGCTGCACGCGCCGAGTTCGCCGCCAACGGTTTTGCGGACGCGGCCACCAACGCCATTGTAGCGCGCGCCGGGGCCACCCGCGGTGCCATGTATCACCACTTCAAGGACAAGCTCGCCCTGTTCGATGCCGTGGTGGAAGCCGAGGACGCACGCCTCGCCGCCCTGATAGATTCAGAAACCGTGGACATGCCCGATGCCTACAAAAGCCTGATGCACGGCATCGGCATCTATCTGGACAACGCAACAAGCCCCGCCACCCGCCGCATCCTGATGCTAGATGGCCCCTCCGCATTGGGCTGGAAACGCTGGCGGGAAATCCAGTCCCGCAACTCCCTGCGCACCCTGCGCGAAGGTCTCGAGGCTGCCCAGACTCAGGGCACGCTGGACGCAAAGCTCTCGGTCCCCGTCGCAGCCTCCCTCTTCGCCGCCGCCCTCGACGAGGCGGTGCATGTCATCTCGGAAGCACGAAGCCGCAAAACCGCACGTAGCGACGCCATCAAAGCCGCTAAGTCCATGCTCGACGGCATGCGCGCCTAAGCAGGCTCTATTCCTGCAGCGCGCACAACGAAGCTGCAGATCTCTGACGCAAGCGCATCGGCGTCGCGCCGCGAGGACATCATCAGCGCCTCACTCAAGCCAGCCATGACACCGCCCAGTATCATTGCCACGAGCAGCGCTGGATCGTGCGACGACGCGATCTCTCCATCCCTTTGCGCCTGAGCAATATTGAGGGCCCCCAGCCGATTGATCCGCCGCGCCCGGTCAAGGCTTTCCGGCCCCAGCGACGGGTCGCTTTGCACAGACCCAACGACAAGAGGGGCCACCGGGTCGTCGTAGAAAAAGCGCACCAGGTCGTGAATACGTTTGGTTTCACGGTCTATCCAGCGGTCACCTTCGTAGGGCACCGCCACAATCGCATCATCCAGACGGGTGTAGAAATCTGCGACGACCGCGTTCAGCAGCCCCGCCTTGTTGCCGAAATGGTAGTGCGCCAGCGCTTTAGATACCCCGGCCCGTTTGGAGACATCTCCGATTTCAAGATCGCCGGCTTTTTCGACCAGCACATGCCCTGCAGCAGCAACCAGAAGCCGTTTGGTTTCCTTTGCGGGTCGGCGGATACGTTTCTTGGGTGCGGTCATCCTCGCTTACTAGTCCTCAAGGGTCCGCTTGGGGTGCATGCCGTCCACCATGCCAATGAATGGCGGATAGATGCTGTAGCCCATCATCCGTTTCATGTCTTCGGACAGGTCACGCACAGTCTCTTTGGAAAGAGACAGAAAGTAGTTCTCCTGCGTCCGCAGCCATGGTTCGCAATACTGGCAGGTGACGCCAAGGCGCGACGCGTCTGACATGTTGGCGCCACCCCCATGCCAAAGCGTACCGGGATAAAAGACAACTGACCCTTCCGGCATGATCGCCTTGACGGTGCGATCGCCGGGGCCGGGCTGGCGCCCCTGCGCCCAGTCCTGGCTGTTTGGCACCACAACCGTTGCGCCATTATCTTCTGTAAACGGATCAATTGCCCACACGACAGCAGCACTCAGCGCCGCACGTGGGCGTGGTATCGGATAGAACCCGTCATCAGTATGGAGCGCCTGGCTGGTTTCCTTGGGCAGGATGTTAATGACCTGACACTGCGAGAGCAGGTAGCCGGGCATCAGGTAACTGTCGAGCAGAGCCAGAACGCGCGGATGCTCAATTAGCTGATCCGCAATGCGCGTCTTCTCAGGCACCGCATAGAGCCGCTGGGTTAGGTGCCCTTCAAAATCATTGCGACCTTTGTGGTCAAGTTTCTCTATCAGCCCTGCCTTTATGGCGGCGATTTCCGCATCGCCCAGCAAGCTCTCGATGATGACAAATCCATCCCGCTTTAGCGCTTCCAGGTCATGCTCTAGATCCTTTGGATCGACCTTGTCGACCGCAGTGCTGTAGGTCGCCTTATGGGTTCCCGCATGGTCCCGTCGACCATAACTGCCTGCGCTAACAACTTGACCTGACATTGAACCATCTCCTTACTGATTTGAAATCAGTAGCAGTCAAGGTGACTCGTGGTCAAGCAGGCTCACCGCAGATACGCGGCATCTGCGCACGCAACGCTTCCGACATATGATCCATGAAGGCACGCACCCGCGCCGTTTTGCGCAGGTCCGAATGTGTCAGCAGCCAGATCGAATAGGCCTGTTCGCTTTTGTCCACAAAGACGCGCGTCAGCGTCGGGTCACCTTCCGCAGACATGAAAGGCAGGCGCGCAATGCCGCCGCCTGCCCGCACCAGTGCCGCGATATGCAGCGGAGCACTCGCTGTCAACGTTGCGCGGGATTGGGGCAACGCGTCCCGCAACCACGGCACATGCACCGCATTGTCTCGACGACCATTGTATCCGAGAAAGGGCGGCGCACTGGCCAGATACGCCTCCTCGCCACCGGCAGCTTCCACTGCCCTGGTCCCGGCATAGAACCCGTACCCGATCGGCCCGAACCGCTGGCCGACCAGCGTCTCAGGCGGGTTGTCCGTGACACGTACAACCACATCTGCTTCCCGCCGGTCGAGATTGGCGGAGATCGACGTGCCGAGCACTTCAATTGCCACTTCCGGATAGGCTTTGGAGAAAGAGGCAATCGCATCCGGCAACAAATAGAGCCCAACCAGTGGATTGACCGACACCCGCAATGTGCCCGTCAGCGCCAGATCACGCCCGGCGATGCGCCGAAGGGCCACCGCGGCGGCATCATCCATCCGCGCGGCCGAAGCTGCCAGGTCCTCGCCAGCCGCCGTTAGTACCACCGCGCCGGACGCCGGCCGGTCAAACAGACGCACACCCAGCTGCTGCTCCAATCGCCCAATGCGCCGCGATAACGTGGCGTGCCCCAGCCCCAGGGCCAGCGCTGCTTTGCGGAGGCTCCCCGAACGCCCCACAGCCAGAACCAGCTTGAGATCATCCCAGGACGGATCGTCGGGAACAGATGTTTCGGTTCGTTTCTGGACCATCACGGTGCTCTTTTTCTGTCTTATGGACTGAAAACGAAACACCTACATCGGTGGTCCGGGGCGGTTCATCAAGTCATACTGCCCCAAACGGCTCATTTTTCAGGGAGGTCCCACCACAATGCCAGACGCAACAACCGCCACCATGACGATTCCCATCATCTCCGCCGCCCTAGCAGGCGTCATCATCGTGCTTCAGCAGGTCTTGATGCTGGCAACCGGCACGCGCCGTGGAAAGACCGGCCAGGGTGTGGGCGTCGCCGGCGACGTACAGCTTGAACGGTTGGCCCGACGCCACGGGAACCTGGCTGAGAATTCGGGCATTTTCATTGTCGCACTGGCCTTGCTGGAATTGCTCATCGGCTCCGGCATGACAGTGCAGATCCTTGCACTGGTCTTCTTGGTGGCGCGCGTGTCCCATGCCCTGGGATTCAGCACCCTGCGCGGCTCCCATGGCAAGATTGATGGGGAAAATGCGCCGGGTTCTGCCCTTTTTGTGGCATTCCGGGCAGGCGGTGCAACCCTGACAGCCCTCTCCGGCATCGCCTTGGGCGGGTTCATTCTGGTCAATGTCTGGGGCTATCTGCCGTTCTAGGCTGATCCCGCATTTGTGCCGTGCGCACCTAGCGGCGCGAACCCTTTGACAAACGCCGCCAGACGCGCAAAACCCCGCGCATGGACGCACTTGCGTCCGACCAGAAATTCCGATGCGCGGGGCAAGACCAAGAATGAGCGTGACCGACGTCAAGAAGGTGGTGCTGGCCTATTCAGGCGGGCTCGACACCTCCATCATGCTGAAATGGCTCAAGGAAACCTACGACTGTGAGGTCGTGACCTTCACAGCCGATCTTGGCCAGGGCGAAGAGCTGGAGCCCGCCCGCCAGAAGGCTGAGATGTTTGGGATCAAAGACATCTACATCGAAGACGTGCGCGAAGAATTCGTCGCAGACTACGTCTACCCGATGATGCGCGCCAACGCCCTCTATGAAGGCCTTTACCTTCTGGGCACGTCCATCGCCCGTCCCTTGATTGCCAAACGTCAGATCGAGATCGCCCGGGAAACCGGCGCCGATGCCGTGTGTCACGGCTCAACCGGCAAGGGCAATGACCAGGTCCGCTATGAGCTGGCCTACTATGCGCTGCAACCGGACATCAAAGTCATCGCCCCGTGGCGCGACTGGGAACTCAAGTCCCGCGAAGCGCTCATCAACTTCGCAGAGAAACACCAGATCCCCATCGCCAAGGACAAGCGCGGCGAGGCCCCCTTCTCCGTGGACGCCAATCTGCTGCACACGTCCTCCGAAGGCAAAGCACTCGAAGACCCCGCCATCGAAGCGCCGGAATATGTCTACCAGCGCACCATCGCGCCGGAAGACGCACCCGACACACCCACCTATATCGAAGTGGGCTTTGAGAAGGGCGATCCCGTCTCTATCAACGGCGTTGCCATGTCACCGGCCACACTCCTCACGGAGCTCAACAGCTATGGCCATGACAACGGCATCGGCCGGCTGGACCTGGTTGAAAACCGCTTCGTCGGCATGAAGCGCCGCGGCATCTATGAGACGCCGGGCGGCACCATCATGCTTATGGCACACCGTGGCATCGAACAGATCACGCTGGACCGTGGCGCGGCGCACCTCAAAGACGAGCTGATGCCCAAATATGCCGAACTTGTGTATTTCGGCATGTGGTTCTCGCCCGAGCGCGAAATGCTGCAGGCCCTCATCGACCAAAGCCAAGAACGGGTCAACGGCACCGTCCGCCTCAAGCTCTACAAGGGCTCGGTCGATGTCGTCGGCCGCTGGTCGGACGATTCCCTCTATTCAATGGAACACGTCACCTTCGAAGAAGACGACGTCTACGACCAGGCAGACGCCTCTGGCTTCATCAAGATCAACGCCCTGCGCCTGCGCCTCCTCGCAGACCGCAACAACCGCTCCAAATAGCAGCAACCACAAGGCTCACAGTTATGCGTATCGAAGCCCTGTCCATCGGTGACAACCCGCCCTACGACGTCAACGTGATTGTTGAAGTGCCCGTTGGTGGTGCGCCGATCAAATACGAATTCGACAAGCCGTCCGGCGCGCTGGTGGTGGATCGTTTCCTCAACGCCTCCATGCGCTACCCATGCAACTACGGGTTTGTGCCGCATACACTGTCGCTGGATGGTGACCCGGTGGATGTGCTTGTGGCCGGCACCCCAGCGGTCGTGCCTGGCGCCGTGATGGCCTGCCGCCCCGTCGGCGTGCTGTTGATGGAAGATGAAGCCGGCATGGATGAAAAGATCATCGCCGTGCCGCCATCGCGCCTCAACACCTACTATGACAGCGTCCAGAACTACACAGACCTGCCGAAGATGCTGCTCGACCAGATCGAGCACTTTTTCAATCACTACAAGGCGCTTGAAAAAGATAAATGGGTGAAGCTCAACGGCTGGGGTGATGCTAGCCAGGCACGCGGCCTCATAGAAGACGCCATCACCAAAGCCAAAGGGTAGGAGACCTGGTGCTAGTCCGCCCTGTGGGCGGACAGCGTCCCGCACATCAGCTGCGCAAGCACCGCGATCGCCGCCTTACGCGGCATCCGTCCGGCCGCCGCTTCGGCACCAAGCGCATCTGCAGCGCCGATGAAACCGATTATCAGGGCGCGCCCGTTTGCCGGTGACAGGGTCACAAACGGCTTGAGCGCCATGCGGATATTGCTGAGATAGGTGTCCCGCAATTCGGTCTTGACCGCGTGCATCTCGTCACTGGCTTCAAGAGCAGCGGATATGGCGCCAAATGCAGGACCCAACTTGACGCAACAATCGATGTATGACGCCGCGATGATTTCGCACACAGCATCCAGTGTGCCTGGCGCTTGGGCCATCGCCTCCCGCGCCGCATTGACGTGTTCATCATCCAATCTCCGGTAAAGCGCAATCAGCGCGCCCTCCCGCGATCCGAAGTGTTCATAGGCAATGGGTTTAGTGACCCCGGCACGCTCCGCCAGCGTTTGCAATGTCAGCGCCTCGGTGCCTGCCTCACTGACAATGCCCTGCGCCGTCTCAAGAAGCTGTCGGCGACGCTCGGGTTTAGACATGCGTTTTTGCCCGGTCGTCACGATTCCCACACTTTCCTGTCTTGACTCACCCGTTCCACTATATATCTTACTTTTCGTAACTTACTAATAGTAATTTATGGGGACGGATATGATAACTCATCAAAGCGTGTCGGCAAGCGGTGACAAATACGCAGATCAGGTTGGTGAACTCGTGTTCGCCACGGGACCTGAGTCCTACGACTACATCTTCGGGTCCAAGACCACCTTGAACCGGATCATCGACAAGGCCTGGCCGATGACAGGCAACATGTATGCTCATGAGGCAGCTTCGCTGGTGATGGACGACGATATAATCGCTGGCATTGAGATCGGCTACTCCGGCGCGGAGTACTACGATCGGCGCAATGCGATGGCCGCAGCCAGCATTGAGGCCATAAAGTCCGGCGACGTCACGTTGGAGGAGATGCGGAGCGTCAGCGAGCGCGCCGACAAGGCCAGCTACCTCAATGCCTGGGTGCCACCCGACGCATACTACGTATTGGCGCTCGCCTCCGCCGAAAGCCACCGCGGGACAGGCCTTGGGAAGTACCTGTTGTCATCAGCGATCGACAAGGCCCGCGCCGGGGGCTTTCGTGCCCTGCATCTCGACGTACTGTCCAACAACCCGGCTGTGGGCTTCTACACATCAATGGGCCTCACCTGCCTTTCTGAAACCATCGCACCGGAACCCTGCCGCGACCATGGCGTGCCCATGGAAATGCGGATGGGGCTGACGCTCTGACCGAAGGACAGTCAATGACCAAATCCATTCTTGTTGCCGGCGGCTACGGCCTTGTCGGCAGCCATATCGCCCGCCACCTGCGCCAGATTATGCCGGACGCGAAACTCATCATCGCGGGACGCAATCCCGACAAGGCTGCAGACCTTGTTACTGAGCTGGGAAATGCCGAAGCACTCGCCCTTGAAACCAACGCCCCAGAGAAGGCTTTGGCGCGCGCGGGCAAACTCGATGCCATCATCGCTGCTCTGCAGGACCCTCACGACAAACTGCTGAGCTACGCCCTCACCAACGGCATCGCCCATCTCAGCATCACCCGCGCCGTGCTCGACATGGCCAGCTTTGTTGCCCACACAGCTCATGCCGACCTCAAGGCGCCCGTTGTGCCAACAGCCCATTGGCAGGCCGGCATCCTGGCCCTGACAGCACTTGATCTCGCCAGCGAGTTCAAAGCCGTTGACAGTATTGCCATGTCCGCCCTCTTCGACATGACGGACCCCATCGGCCCGATGACCGTCGAAGACGCCGGACACTTCTTTGGCAAGGCCCTGGTGATGAAAGACGGCTTATGGACATGGGTAGACCCGGATGCGGAAGTAACACCCATCACCATTGATGGCGAAACCTTCGACGCCCGCCCCATGAGCACGCTGGACACCATGAGCCTGCGACCGGCAACCGGCGCGACAGACATCAGCTTCCATCTGGGCATCGCCAACTCACGCGGGACACGCGCCGGCAGTGCGGCATCCCACGACATGCAGATCGTCATCAAGGGCACCGATGCGGACGGTACCGCCATCACCCGCACCCGCCTCGTGTCAGACCCGCGCGGCCAGGCTCAACTGACAGCCACCGGAGCTGCCCTTGCGGTCCAGCGGGCCATTGGAGGTGACGGTCAGCCCGCACCGAAGCCGGGCCTGTATTTGCCCGAAACCATTCTCGACGCCGGAGCTTATACCGCCCGTCTGAAATCCGATTTCGGCATTCTTGTTAAGGATGACAGCTGATGACCGGTACCATGAAGGCTGCAACCTGGCGTCCGGGCTCCCACATGATGGAGACTGTGGAGACAGCTCGCCCCAACCCCGCCAAGGGTGAAATCCTGGTCCAGATCAAAGTCGCCGGCATCAACGAGATGGATGTCGAAACCCGCAAGGGCGGCTGGGCCAAGCAGGTAAAACAGTTTCGCAAATCAGGTCCTGTTGTCACCGGCTTTGAGTTTGCAGGCGTCGCTGTTTCTGACGGCAAAGACATCAAGGCAGGCACGCCCGTCTTTGGCTACAGTCCGGTCCTGAATGGGCCACGCGTACATGCTGAGTATGCGGCCGTCCCGGAATCTTGTCTGGCGCCGGTGCCTGACCGTCTTGGCATGGCCGACGCCGCCGCACTGATCGTCATGGGCTTGACCGCGATTGAAGTCATAGATGACATCGCCGGGATTGGCGCTGAAGACACAGTATGTGTTCTCGGCGCAGCCGGCGGATTGGGGGCCTACGCGACCCAGCTTGCAAATGCACGCGGTGCTGCGGTGACAGCAATTGCGTCTGAGACCAACCGCGACTTCGTGTTGGCACAAGGGGCAACCGTGTTCCGCTCACGCTCCGAGGAGCCTTTTCGTGCGGACGACCGCTTTTCACTCATTCTCGATTGCCCCGCCAAGCTCAGCTTTGCACACAGCAGAAAGCATCTGCGGCCGGGCGGACACTACGTATCCTCCAACCCGTTGAATGATCTTTCCGGATTTGCCCGCGCGGCCTTTTCCCGGCGGCGCGCAGGCTGGCTTTTGATGCTGTCAACAACACCTGAAAAAATTAACCGCCTGTCACACGTGACAAAAGCTGGCGACATGCGCGCCGTCATCGACAGCATCTACGAATTCGGTGACATAAATGAAGCTCTTGATCGCTTCGCGACGCCCGGCAAGCAGGGACGTGTGCTGATCAATGTGGGCAGCGAGGCCTGAACCGGGCCTAGAAACTCGGCGCCACTGCATCCGCCGGCACCAGCCACCTGTCGCCACGCTCAAACTCGACAAGGCCGCCAAACACATGCGCACCCAACTCCTGCACCATGGCGCCGCCCGACTGCGAGTTCGTCAGCACCACAAGAGCTGCGCGGGCCTCCGGCTCGATGATCAGTAGGCTTGAGTAGCCAGGGTTGGAGCCCCACTGCCACATAGTCCGTTGCGTATCACCATCGCTCAAACGACGGTCGCGCACGCCTATGCCAAGACCCCAGGCAAGGCCATCCGCCGCTCCGTGTCCTACCAAGACATGTGGCCGTGTCATCTCGCGCAAGTCGGCTACATCCAGCAGACGCGGGGCGATCATTTCCTGCGCAAAATAGGCAATTTCCGACGCCGTGCCGCGCAGGGAAGACGCAGGATGTACATCACCCGCCGCCCTGAGGGGCAATGGCACGCTCATGAACAGGAAGGGCGCCAGGGACAGTACCGCAAGCACAATGGCCACGCGGGTCCAAAAGGTGCCGGACAATTCATCACGCCGCACCAACGTGCCTGGTTGGGGACGCGTAAAGCCCAGCAGCAAAAACACCAGCCGCCAAAGAACCGCGACAAGCGCCAGGCAGAGCAGGAAGATCAGGGCTATCAGGAAGACAGCGGTCAACAGACCAAGTCCCACAAGTTCCAGTAGAACAAAGATCGTGGCAATGCCTGCGAGAATAGCCGGGGCCAACAGATGGCGTGCTTCCATATGCGGGCGCTGCATGGCCGCGCGGACGATGACGAAAGCCAGAATCGTGGCCAACAGAAACACGACAATGAAGGGCACGAAAACCAGCGCCAGGGGTACCCACAAGCCGGCGTGACCCGTCGCAACATCATTCATTTGCTCATCGCGCAATGCAAAACCGGAGGCTGCCATGCCCAGCGGTTCAAACACACGCACCCGCGCCACATCCGCAAACGGCCTTTGCTCATGGGCGGCAATGGCATATCCCAGATAACCGAACCCCTCTCCCGCATAGGCGAAAGGGCCGCCCGGTGATGCAACAAGCTCATGGGTCGACCGGCGGATGTCATTCGACAGACCGGAGGTGTGGGTCAGCACTTGTTCAAGCGTAACGGGTGGCACACGTCCGTCATCGCCGGGCTGAAGCCAGGGCGGTTCCAGCCCAAGACCAATATCCTTGTCGAGGCGCAGCTTGCCGTCCGCCACCATCTGCAATGCCACATGCGCCGTGACAGGTTTCGAGATGGACGCTGCCTCAAAAATGGTCGTAGGCGTGACCGGCGAGCGGCCAATGACGTTGCGTATGCCAAAGGCACGCTCATAGACCATCCGGCCATCGCGAACGATTGCCACCTGAACGCCGGGCACATTGCCGTCATCCATCAGCCGCGGCACGAACGCATCAAGTGCCTGCGCGATCTCCTGATCGTCCCAGTCCAGCATTCCCGTGTCCGCGCGCGCCGACACAACCACCGCACCGGACACAAACAGCGCCAGTGCAAGGGTGATATATGTGCGGGCACAGCGCATCAGTGCAGCGTGTCCTTGCTGTCAGGGCCATCACCCGACATGGCTTTAAGGTCGTCGAGTGAAAACTCTTCCAGAGGAATGCGTGGCTTTTGAAATGCAAGCCGTAGATTATCAATACGTTCTCGCACGGCTTCTTCGAGAGGGCCGCGCGCTTCGGCATCCACCAGCTGTTTTAGCTCATCCCGGTTTTTGACCCCGAGAATGACACTGTCCACACCCTCCATCCCCAGCGCATAGCGGTGCGCGACAACAGCGGGATCTTCCCCCAGCTCACGGCACAGGCTGCGAAACGGCTCTGCCTTAGCGTAGTCTTTCATCTGCTCATGGCCATCCGCCAGGTCACGATCAATGGCGGCAGTCAAGGCACCAGCCTGCACCGCCCGGATGCCGAGTACGCCAACATCATTGTTACGCGCTGTCCGGATGATGTTGCGAGGTTCAGGCGGTTCTTCGTACTGGCGCATGTCACCGGGAGAATCCATGAGGTTTGCCACCGCCTGCACCACAGAAGGTTTCACGTCGTGACGCAGTGCATCCATGACCGTACGCGGCAGCCCGACGCCGGTGATGCCCCAAGCACCGATCAGACCGCGCTCCACAAGAGACGTCATGGCCGGGATCACATGATCCGTGTAGGTCGCAAACCGCGTTGCCCATTTGTGCTGCGTGTCCGCATGCTGGGCGTACTCGTAGTCATCCGGACAGATGTTGGAATGCAGAATGAAGATGTCCGCCTGCTCCACCCGCATGGTTTCCAGCGAGCGTACCAACCGCCGCTCAAGCTCCGGCGCAACCTTGTCCGCAGGCGGCGTGCCGAGCTGGCACTTGGTCGTGACCCGAACACCGTCGGGCAGCTTGCCCTCAAAGGCTTCCGCAACAACGGTTTCCGCTTCGCCGCGCCCATAGGCAGGCGCCATGTCGAAAAGGGTAATGCCTGCATCAACCGCCGCGCGCACGGTGGCAACAGCCTCCTCGCGCGTCGTCTCCCCCCACAGCTGGCCAAGACCGCCGCCACCAAGGGTAAGTGCGCTGACAGGCCACAGAGTGCCCAATTGCCGTGTCTGCATGTCCTGTCTCCCTGTCTGTGTAACTCGGCCTAGACAGCCGGGTCAGGCAGCCCGGCCTGGCGGTGCGCCGCGATAAGCGTGTTGCGCATCAAACAGGCAACCGTCATGAGCCCGACCCCGCCCGGCACCGGCGTAATGGCACTGGCAATTTCAGATGCAGCGGCAAAATCAACGTCGCCCACAAGGCGGGTTTTGCCGTCGCCCTTCTCAGGCGCCGGAACACGGTTGATACCAACATCGATGACAAGCGCACCGGGTTTCACCCAGTCCCCCTGAACAAAGTTCGGCTTGCCGATCGCAGCAACAAGCACATCTGCCGCGCGCGCTTCGGCACGCAATTCCTTGGTACGCGAATGCGCCATGGTCACCGTGCAGTTTTCCCTGAGCAACAGCTGCGCCACCGGCTTGCCCACAAGGTTCGAGCGTCCGATCACCAGTGCTTTCAGTCCGGACAAATCCTCCCGCACGCCTTTCAGCATGAGGTAGGCCCCGTAGGGCGTGCACGGCACCATGGCATCCAGCCCGCTGGCAAGACGCCCCGCATTCAGAGGGTGCAGCCCGTCCACGTCCTTGACCGGGTCAATCGTGTCAATGACGGCCTGCTGCGAAATCTGGTCCGGCACCGGAAACTGCACGAGAATGCCGTTCACTTCCGGGTCCGCATTGAGCGCGCGAACCCGCATCCGCAATTCATCCTGGCTGGTTGTCTTAGGCAGCTTGTGCTCAATGGAGCGAATGCCGACTTCGCCGCTTACACGCGCTTTCGATGCCACATAGACCTTGCTGGCCGGGTCCTCACCGACCAGCACCACCGCAAGACCGGGTGTCTTTCCGGTCTCAGCCTCAAATGCCGTCACACCGGCGGTGACCTTCTCCTTCACTTTCGAAGCATAGGTCTTGCCGTCGATCAGCGTTGCGGGCATGGGCGAGGTCCTGAAGAGCGAAAAAGTAAGCGAAAGGTCGGCTAGAGCAAGTTGGTGATGATGATGACCCGCAGGGCGTAAATACCAACCAGCACCACAAGAGGCGACAGATCAATCCCGCCCAGATCCGGCATGAAGTTGCGGATCGGGCGGTACAGCGGTTCCGTCAGTTGATGGAACATATTGGCGATCTGGTAGACGAAATTGTTGCGCGTATCGAGCACGTTGAACGCAATCAGCCAGCTCAGGATCACGCTGATGATCACAAACCACCAGGCAATGTCGAGAATGAAAAGCGCGATGAGAGCAATGGCCTGCATCTGGGTACCCATATAGCTGATTCCGATGACACCACATGTACTTGCGCCGTGTTTGAGACGCAAGCCAGCAACCGCTCAGAGGTCCGTTCTACTCTCCGTGAGAGCGAAATTTGACCCACCCCATGACCATCACACACACCCAGACCAGGATGTTGTTGATAATGATGGACGGCGCTTCGAGCACAATGCCGTAAGCAGCCCACAGGGCTACACCTGCTCCGAACGCGGCCAGCCACCCCCAAGAAAAGTCATCCGCATGGCGGGTTTTTACGGTCTTCCAAACCTGCGGCAGAAACGACGCGGACGTCAGCACGGCAGCAATGCCACCAATCACTTCGGCATAGGGTGTTAGGGCGGCAAGCGACATGGGCATCCAGCTCCGGCTATCAGCGTAAGGGGGCAATTGCACCAACAGTGCTGCCCCTTCCTACCGGTGTTTGCCGGGGCACGATAGCGCCAAACACGTCGCGCTCCATGCACGCCTGATGCACTCATGGACAATTGGCACTACTCATGCCAATTATTACACGAAAGACGCCACGATAGGGGGGAAACGGGCCGATGAAAAACCTGACCAGCGGCATCTGGATTTGGGGCACAGCACTTGTGCTCTCGCTAGCCTTCACGGCCTGGTACCACAACTGGAGTGGGCCGCTGACACCCGCCGAAATAGATGCCTATGTGGCGCAGATAGCAGAGGGGGCGGACGCCGACTCGCAGGCTCTTGAAACGCTGCGCGCCTTCATGGAGGCGGATGACGGCAGGGAGTTTGTGATGTTCAACATCATAAAGCTCCATGATGGCAAGCAACCACATCCACAGACCGGCGACCCCACGGACCCCGCCGCATTGCTTGAAACCTACTCCAACGCTTTCCTCGGCAGACTGCTCATGAGCGCCGGGCATCCTATGTGGCTGGCAGACAAGGTGGGGCCTTACGTAGACACCTTTGGCATTGATGAAACACCCCAGTGGGGCTTCTTGTCCATGGTGCGGTACCGGTCCCGCCGAGACCTTCTGGACGCCGCCACATATGAAGGCTTCCCCGGAGCGCACCTGTTCAAGACGGCCGCAATCGAGCAGACCTTCAATTTTCCGACCCAGCTTCGGCTGCAGGCCTTCTTCAGCCCGGGTCTGCTTGTGCCGCTTCTGCTTTTCTTCTTTGCCGCCCTGATCCACCTTGCGGTGATGGCTCGCCGGCTCAAAAAGCAAACCAGCCAGACAGCAACCGCCCATCAAAGTAATTGACCCGCGGTCATTAATTCCTATCTACTAGACCTGTCATACCTTGGATGACGGATGCACAGGGGAGCATGATCGCCATGTCTGATCAGATCGATACATCCGCACCGGTCCTTGTTACCGGAGCATCAGGCTACATCGCCCAGCAGGTCATCCTGCTTTTGCTCGACAAGGGCTACAAAGTTCGCGGCACGATCCGCTCCCTCGAAAAAGGCCCGGCGCTGAAAGAGCTGCTGGCCAGCAAGAACCCCCGCGCCTCGGAAATTGAGCTCTTTGCTGCCGATCTGACATCAGACGATGGCTGGCCGGAAGCCGTTGCAGGCTGCACCTATGTGCATCACATCGCCTCGCCCATTCCGCCGGAACTACCCAAGGACCCCAACGACCTGATCGTTCCCGCGCGCGATGGCGCCCTGCGCGCCCTCAAGGCCTCAAAGACCGCGGGCGTCAAACGCGTCATCATGACGTCGTCTGTGGCCTCGGTCGCCTACGGCTACAAGAAGCTGCCGGAGATCATGAATGAGGACAACTGGTCGAACCCTGATCTTCTCAAAGACAACACCGCCTACACCCGCTCGAAAGTCATCGCGGAAAAAGCAGCCTGGGACTACATCAACGGCGACGGCAAAGGCCTTGAACTGGCGACCATCAATCCGTCTGCCGTGCTCGGCCCGGTTCTAAGCGGCGACTTCTCCGCCTCCGTCCAACTCATCACCCAGCTGATGAGTGGTGAATTGCCTGCCACGCCGCGCATCGGTTTCCAGATCGTCGATGTCCGCGATGTCGCCGCTGCCCATGTGGCCGCCATGGAGACGCCCGAAGCCGCCGGCGAGCGCTTTATTACTGCAAGTGACTACTACTGGTTCGGCGATATTGGCGGTGTCCTGCGCGAAGAATTCCCCGCCTACAAAAAGAAGATTCCGACCCGCAAGCTGCCGAGCTTCCTTTTATCCTTCCTGTCAATCTTCAACCCGGTGATGAAACAAGTCATCCCGGAACTCGACAAGAAGCGCTTCGTTTCCAACGAAAAGGCGCAACGCGTCCTCGGCGTTACCTTCCGACCCGGCCGCGAATCCATCATCGATGGCGCCACCTCACTGATCGAACACAAGGTGGTCTGACACCGCGTCCTGGATTTCAGCGCCTCCGCCTAGTCTCGGCGGGTGCGCTGAAGCCGCTTTTCAATTTCGCGCTTTTCCCAGTCAGGGCTGAACAGCGACACGACTTCAAAAACTGACAAGCCGTGCGCCGCAACGCCGACGCCCCAGCCGAGCATCGGCCAGATGAACCACGGCGTGCCGATGCCGGTGAACAGGTTGATGACGAACAGCCCGAAGTTCACCATGCAATAGGTGGCGAGATGGCTGTAAAACGCCTTGAGATCGCGCACATAGCGGACCGCCCGGCGCTCTTCTTTTGAGAGTTCGTTCTGCTGGTACATGGGTGCCTCCGGTGCCTCGGTTGACAGGGTGGACACGTCCACCTCGAAGACCGCAGCCAGTGCCGTAAGCGTTTCCAGGCTTGCATTGCCGCCGCGCTCGAGCCGCTGAATGGTGCGCACACTCAGACCGCTGACTTCAGCCAGTGTCTCCTGCGACCATCCCCTGTCGATACGAAGCTTGCGAATAAGCACCTGAAGTCTCCCCGGTTGACCGGATGCGGTGACACGCAAATTGGGAACTGGCCCCGTGCGCCACCACGACAAAACCCCGTCAGCAACCCGACATCACCACGTCACCTGCCCGAAAACCCCAGAAACCCGGAATTTTGCCTACAGCCCTAGCACCCGCTTGGCGATGATGTTCTTCTGGATTTCGTTGGTGCCGCCATAGATCGACTGCGCCCGGCCCGCAAAGTAGGCCGACACGGAGGGTGGCGCATAACTCGTCAGCGCATCCGTGGACCAGTCAGGAGACGCGCAAT
>ERZ1740067.564-NODE-564-length-29206-cov-8.704127_pt1 | contig 29206 bp, 18 predicted proteins | sample MGYA00581736_ERZ1740067 | MGnify/ENA primary metagenome ERZ1740067 (study PRJEB43018, sample SAMN04849236) | marine metagenome | isolation source: floating plastic debris | place: Pacific Ocean | collected 2008-08-27 | study: EMG produced TPA metagenomics assembly... | reverse complement strand
GCTCTCGATCGATCGCCGCTGGCATGGGCGCATCGGACTTGCGATCGTCCCGCACCATCTGCTGCGTCACCGACTGGCGGGCGTGGCCGGAAATCCGGGTTTTCGTGACGGTCGGTCGATCGCGATCGACGACGATCCCCGACGTATCGATCCCCGCCGCCGCGAAGATACTACGCAGCGCCTCGCCCTGGCTGTCCGCCCCGATTGTGCCCGCGACGGTCACCTGTGCGCCCAGCTTCGCTAGGTTGTAGACCGCATTTGCGCCGCCGCCGGGGATTTGCCGCGTGCTTTCGTGGCGTAGGATCGCGACGGGCGCTTCGCGAGAGATGCGCTCGACCTCACCGGTGAGGAACTCGTCGAGGGTTAGGTCGCCTGCAACCAGGACGCGGGCTTCGGGAAAGCGATCGAGGATGGCTTCGAGCCCGTTCTGGGCGTCGCGCAGGCGCTGGAGCACGTCGCGATCGAGCGAGTATTGAATCATGGTCGGCACGAAGGGGGGTCAAACGGCAGCCGGGAGCGGTCTGATTATAGGGGCGCGCTCGATCGCGATCGCCGCACTCGGCCCCCGCCGAGAGAATTTGTCGAAAATTAGTTGGCGTCGCGCGAGCGGCGGTGCTATTATTTAAGCCGCTTCGGACGCATAGCTCAGTTGGTTAGAGCACCACGTTGACATCGTGGGGGTCACTGGTTCGAGTCCAGTTGTGTCCATTTTCCTGTCCTGAAGTCCTGACCTTAAAGACTCAGCTTTTGGCGTCGCGGCCTGTTTCCCCAGTAACGCGAGAAGACGTTTGCCTACTCGCAGCTCCAGACTTCTCCTGGCGGCGGTGCGTAAGCTTCGTAGCCCGCTGCATCCAGATTCGAGAGTTCGATCCAGCCGCTTTCCGTGCCGTTTGCGATCGCGGCAGGTTCGGCCTCGGCGGTCGGGCTTTGCGGGCTCGGCGGAGCTGGCGGCGCGATCGCTGTATCGGCTGGCGCTGCGGCGGCGGGCGGCGTACAGAACGAAAGCTGTAGCCAGTGGCGATCGATCGTCTTGTCGATTGCCTTGACCTCGACGATCGTCCCCGCCGCCAGCGCTGCGTCGAGGGCCGGAGCCGCATCGAGCTTGTCTTGGCGCAGTACGACGGCATCCTTGAGGGCGAGCTGCTGGCCGACGGTTAATGGCGACTCCGGGCTCGCAGCGGTCGGGTTGGTCGCGCCTGCGCTGGCCGTCGCGCGATCGGCGTCCGGCGTTTCGCTGGCCGCTTCGATTTCGGTGTCCGCAGCCGCGTTGTCCGCACGATCGAAGGCGAGCTGCGAGCCGCCGCGACCCAGCAGCGCGAGCGCGACAAACCCGGCTACCAGCGCCAGAGGCACGCAAATCGCCAGGGCGATCGAAATCGGAGACCGACGCTTCGGCGCGATCGCCGTGTCGAGCTCGGCAGACAGGTCGCGATCGCTGGTTTCGGGCAGCGGCTCGGGCAGCGGCTGCAAGCACTCCGCCAGCTCGGCAGCGCCGACCTGCTTGCCGTTGGGCTTGACCTGGAGCCGCAGCAGCGCCACGGTGACGTTATCGTGGCCGTTCTGGGTGTTGGCGATTTCGATCAGGCGGTGGGCGGCTCCCTTCAGCGATGTCGCAGGGTCGAGCAGTGGCTGTAGCTCGCTTTGCCAGTGCTGCTCGACGCGATCGTAGTCGCTCAGGCCGTCGGAGCAGAGCAAAATCACGCTGTCCTCGTTGAGGATAAAGCGCTGAATCGTCGGGTAGAGGTTGCTCGAAGCGCTCATGCCCAGGGCTTGTACCAGTGAACCGGCGGTGGGTTGGTGGACGGCGGCGCGGTAAAAGGCATAGCCGAGGCGCACTTCCCGACTCGCGACGTCGTCATCGACCGTCAGCGAGTAGAAGGCGTTGCGGTTGACCAGGTAGGCGCGGCTGTCGCCGATGTGGGAGACAAATAAATCGCTGCGATCGCCCTGTCCCATGACCAGGGTCGTGCCCATGCGCTGGCGTCCCTGACGCTGCTCGCTGTTGTTGCGCTTGCCGATCGTATCGTTGGCCTCGGCGATCGCCGCGCGCACCCGGTCGATTTTTTCCGGGCGCAATACGGACGAATGCGAGGCTTCTAGGTCGCCGACGCGCGCGGCCATCGTCTCGATCGCCAAGCTCGAGGCGATATCGCCGCCTTCATGACCGCCGACACCGTCGCAAACGACACCGAGGATGCGATCGCCCACCGGTACGGCAGCGTCGTTGATGGGGAAGCAGGCGTCTTCGTTGCGCGTCCGACTCGGGCCGCGATCGCTTAGGGTCGCCACTTGCCAAGAATAGTCACGCGTGGTTTGCAGGCGGTCGCGGGCGCGATCGAGGGCGCGCTGCACCTGCTCGGGCGTACGCAACCGTTCGTCGACGATCGAGTCGCAGAGCTGAGAGAAAAACTCGCGCAGTGGCGATTTGGTCGAGGGAACCCAGCGCCGCCAGACGTGGCCGAGTTTGTCGAAGGTCGGTTCTGGCCTACCGACATCGGACACGAGCTGAGCCAGGCGCACGAACGAGCCCTCGACGCGCAGCTCCTGGGGGGCGAGCAGCGTACTGGCTACACCTTCGTGCAGGCAGGCTCCCCACAGCGCCGCCAACTGCCAGAGCCAGCCCACGCGGTGGAGATCGTCCGCCCCGTCCCAAGCGTGGGAGATGCGGTCGAGAGGTCGCCAGGAGCCGTCAGCGCGGCGCTCGATCGGGGCGTTCTCCAGCAGCCAAATCGCGTGGCCGTCTGCCGAGGGCCAACCTGCCGAGCCGTAGATTTGCGGGACGTTCCAGCGGAATGGAAACAGCCGCAGGTAGGCGCGAATTTCGTCGGGGACAGTCTCGGGAACGTGGGGCAGCAGGCCGGGGTGGGTGTCGAGATACACTCGATCGCCTTTGAGCACGTAGCGCTCGTCGAGGATCCGCGGCAGGGGCGCGCGATCCCTACCGGTCTCGATCGCCCAGAGGTAGCGCTTCGGCAGCAGCGTCCGACAGCGCTGACAAAACTTATTGCGCTCGGCGTTCGGTGCTTGACACGAAGTATTCGGACAATAGATTTGTGTCGCGTCGCGATCCATCAGAGTGCCAGTACGAGAACTGCTCGCGCGTCTAGACTTGTTGCGAGGTCTCCACATTGTAGCGCCCGCCGATCGAGCGCCCACCCCGAGCGCCCACAGGGGGAAATCGAGCGCCCATGAGGAGAAATCGAGCGCCCACTTAGAAAACTGTCCTCGATCGGCGGGTGGGGAACATTTCCGGCGGTAATCGAATCCCAGAGCCCAGGGGACGCACAGCGCGTTGAGCGATCGCGCCGCTCTAGTCACCGCGCGGGGTCTCTAGAAATGGCCGGGGCTGCGCTACGCTCGACATGCTGCTGCATCGCGCGGCGAGCGGTTGCGCTTCGCTTCGAGTTTTTTTCTCGCTCTGTTGCTGTGCCCCTCGTCTGCCGCTTGCGTTCCCGCTTCTCTGCACCAATGACGACCTTCTCTGTTTCCGCTGCTTCGCTGCCCGTCTCTGAGTCGAACGCTTCTCGTTCGAGCGCCGCTCGGCCAGCTGCCTCTGGCGCGCCTAGACTGGCCGATAAGCTCGCCGCCCGCGCTCTAGTGGCGATCGACACCCGCATCGACGACCTGGCCGCGCTGCGATCGTGTCTCGTTCCCGGCGCGATCGCGACAGTTATCGAGCCGCAAGCGGATGGCCTCGCGCGCATCCTCGACGAGCTAGCGGGCGATCGCGGGCGACGCGAGCTGCATCTGATTTCCCACGCGCGTCCGGGTGCGGTGCAGTTCGGCGCGCAGGGGCTCTCGCTCGACACTTTGGAGCGTCAGGCGGCGCTCTTGAAACAGCTCGGCGATCGACTCGATCGCATCGTCCTTCACGGCTGCAACGCAGCGGCGGGCGATGCCGGGGCGGAATTCATCACCAAGCTGGCGCGGTTAACAGGCTGCGAGATCGTCGCATCGACGACGAAGACGGGCCATCGCGATCGCGGCGGTGACTGGAATCTGGACGCGATCGAGCCTACGCCGAACGGGCGGGCGATCGCGCCGCTGCCAGATCCGGTTGAAATTTTCTCGGGGGCGATCGCGGCCTATCTCGGAACCCTCGTCAACGACGACTACACCGCGACCGTCATCAACGAAGACGGCGGCAACTTCACGCGCGATGCGGCAACGGGCGTCCTCGCGAACGACGGCGGCGGCGTCGTCACCGGCTTTTTCGATGCCGCCGGTACGGGTTTTATTGCGGCGGGCGGCTCGACGACGACCACGGGCGGTGGCACGATTTCCGTCGCTTCCGACGGGAGCTTTACCTACACGCCCTCCCAGTCGGGCAAGACGGTCACGATCGCCGACAGCTTCCTGTACAGCAACAGCGTCACCGGGCAATTCACCGTCTCGCTGCAAGTCACTGCTGCTAACGACGTACCCGTCGCGCAGAACGCCTCGTTTAACATCACCGAAGATACGACCGCAACCCTGACAACGGCGCTGTTCGACTCCACCTTTACGGACGTCGATACCGCCGACACGCAGGCGCAAAGCATCACCCTCGCCTCGCTGCCGGGTTCGGGCAGCCTGACGCTGAGCGGTGCGGCGACCACCATCGGCCAGACGATCGCGCGGGCGAACTTTACGAACCTCCAGTTTGCCCCCGCCCAGAACTCGACGGCGACCCAAACCTTTACCTTTACGGTGTCTGACGGCACGGCCTCGAGCGCCAACAACGCCACGGTCTCGCTCGTCGTCAGCAGCACCGACAACGACACGCCCGTCGCCGTAAACGACACGGCCACCACCCGGCCCAACGCTGGTATCACCATCAACGTCACGGAAAACGACTCCGATCCGGACAACGATCCGTTTCAAGTTTTCTTGCCGCCCGGTGTCACCACCTCCACCCAAGGCGGAGCCGTCAGCCTCTCGGGAACCCAAGCGCTGGCCTACACGCCGCCGTCGGGCTTCGTCGGGACGGATATGATCGCATACTCGATTACCGACGGCAATAGCACGGCCACGGCCACGGTCACCATTTCGGTCAACAACGACCCGATCGCCCAAGACGACTTCGCGATCGCCACCAACGGCCTCGCCGACGTTTTCCCGCTGGCCAACGACAGCGCCGCCGACGGCGACCCCGACAGCATCACCTTCTCCTCGACGACGCCGCTGAAGACGCTCAAAGACGGCACGATCGCGGCCACCGGCGATAACGATCGCTTTACCTACACCTCCGCTGCGGGCTTTACGGGAGCCGATCGCGTCGAGTACCAAATCACCGACCAGTTCGGCGCGACAGACACGGCGTTTATCAATATCAACGTCGCCGACGCCAACGAAGACAATATCCGTACCCGCATCAACACCTCCGTGCGGATGGATCTGCTGGCCAACGACAGCCAATTCGAGCCGCTGACCTTCAAGAGTTTCGAGACCGTCGGACGCAACGACGGCATCGTCTCCGTCGCCGAGGGCACGACGCTGCTCTACACGCCACCGACCGACTTCGAGGGCTTCGACTACATCTTCTACACCGTCGTCGATAGCCTCGGAAACGAAGACACGGCCTTGGTCAACATCCTCGTCAGTAGCCTGATCGAAGACCCCAACGCGCCAGTGGTAGATCCCGACGCGCCCACCACCCCCAGCCTCACGGGCTTTGAGGGCAGCACGCTGGTTATCGACCCGCTGCCCGACCCGGTGGTCAACACCGCAGCAGACACCCGCGCCGTCACCAACGACGCCGGTGGCACGGCTTTTGGCAACGCCGAGAGTAACTCGATCGTCGGGCTGAATGGCGACGATATTTTGGTGGGCTTTGAGGGCAGCGACAACCTGCTCGGCGGCAACGGCAACGACCAGCTCTACGGCAACGTCGGCGACGACTACCTGCAAGGCGATGCGGGCAACGACCTGATCTTTGGCGGTAAGGGCAACGACTACGCGATCGGCGGTGCGGGCAACGACATTATCGTCGGCGAAGACCTGGAGGACATTATTTCCGGCGGCAGCGGCAACGACTTCCTGTTCGGCAATCGCGGCTTCGATCGCATCGACGGCGGCAGCGGCGACGACTCGATCTTCGGTGGCCAAAACGAAGACACGCTCACCGGCAGCTTCGGCAACGACATCATCTCCGGCGAGAAAGGCAACGACCTGGTGCGCGGCGGCAACGAAAACGACCAGCTTTTTGGCAACAACGGCAACGACACCCTCGACGGCAGCTCCGGCGACGACACGCTCTATGGCGGCCAAGAAGACGACCTGCTCTACGGCGGCACGGGCAACGACGACCTGCGCGGCGACCTGGGGGTCGATACCCTCGACGGCGGCGACGGCGACGACACGCTCACCGGTGGCCTTGGCGACGACATCCTGACCGGCGGCGACGGCGCGGACAGCTTTACGATCGCCAACGACGGCAGCGTCGAGACGATTACCGACTTCGTGGTGGGAACCGACAAGCTGCTGCTCTCCGGCTCGGGGTTCACCCAAAGCGATATCAGCACGATCGACAGCGGTGGCAATGCCCTAATCCAAGAGTTCAGCACGGGCACGACCCTGGCCGTGATCCCCGGCGTCAGCGCCGCCAGCATCACCGTCAGCGATTTGGTGTTTTAGTCAGCTTCGATCGTCGCCACGGCTGAGTCAGTCGGGTCGGCAAGGTCTAGCTCAACCTCAGCCGCCACAACTGTCAGACCGGTGCTCCGGTGGCGGATCGCCTAACGACTCTGGCCGCCCTGGAGCAGCGGACGCACCAGCCAGTAGCCCGCGCCAAAGGCCGTCACGATCGTCGCCGCGATCGCCACGAGCAGCCACAGACCACTGCGCTCGCCGGGATCGTCGGCAAAACCAGGCGTCGTCCAGCGCTCGAAGCCGCCCGCCTCTTCGGTGTGGAGCTGGGGCGGCTGGGGTTCGGTCAGACCGGGATCGAAGGTCGCGCCGACACCGCTGGCGATAGGGTAGGAGTCCGGCGCGATCGGCGGCTCGGGCTGGTGGGGCGCGGCGGGCGGCTTGGCTCTAGCCAGCGGAATATCGTCCGGGCGCTCCTGGAACGACTCGGCCACCTGGCGCATACTCAGCGTGGCATTCACCACATTGACCACTTCGGTTTGGAGCTGCTGCTTTTGTTGGGTGAGCTGCTGGTTTTGGCGGGTTAGGTGTTGGTTGCGCGACTCGAGGGTCTCGAGCATTGCCTGGGTCGCTTGCAGCTCCGCAGCCAACTCGCGGTAGACGTGCATCGGCACCGAAGCCGCGCTGTAGTTTCCCGCACCGGCAGCAGGCACGCTCGGGAGGCCGGAGCCAGTGCTGGCATTGTTGACGGCGCCGTTGGCGGCGCTGCTAGCGGCGTTATTGGGGGAGCTGGCGGCGCGATCGGCGGACGGGTCGGGAGACGGGGGCTGGTTCATGACTGGCGGCAGATTACTGCGGGGGGCGCTCGGGCGAGGAGGGCGCGCCGCGGAATCGCAATGCGGGTCTCGGGGGCGATCGCTCCGGATAACCGCGCCGATCGTTGAAAAATCTTTACACGGCTCGGACTGTATCCGAGACTGCGGATTTCGTCACGATAGCACCCTGAAAGTCGCCCACTGCGATCTGGAACGCGACGATCTCGAAAAATTCCCATAGCATTCCGCTGAAGGCGCGCGCTCCGAGTTTGGCATCCCCATACGCCTACCGTCCGACGGACGCCGCTCGTCACAACTTGAAAGAACCGGGCTAACTGAATATAATGATAGGCACTGCAAACGTCAGTTAAAGCTGACGGGCGCATATTCATGGGGCCTTAATGGTTTCGACGTTTTGGTGAAATCCGAACCGTGATGCAGGCCGAGAGTGAGCCACCTCTCGTTAATCAAGACTCAAAACAAAAAGTAAATGCGAACAACATCGTTCCTTTCGCTCGCAAAGCTGCACCTGTTGCTGCCTAGAAAAAACTTCTCATAAGTTTCGAGCACTCGCTGTCGGACTCCGTTAAAGACACCGGGTAACCCCCAACGGATGCACCCGCTCTGACGCCTCTGGTCGTTAGCGCGCGTAAAGACTTCACCAGAGCATCCCACCGTTAGGGATAATTGACGGTCCCCGCTCCAAGGGTCAACGGAGCTAAGCCTGTGAACGAGCGCAAGGTCAATACCCATGGCGGACACGGGTTCGATTCCCGTAGGCTCCATTTAAAAAATCGGCACTGTTACCTTTGGCTATCGTGCTCGAAGAGCAACACTGCTGACGCAAGAGCGACCATGCCTTATTTCGGTGTGGTCGCCTTTTTCGTGACGGACTGCTCATACTGGCAAAGCAAGCGTAAAAATTGTCCCTTGGCCCAATTTCGAGACACAGGTTAGCGTTCCACCGTGCTTCTGCGTGACGATTTGATGGGCGATTGCCAAGCCCAGACCTGTCCCTTTTCCGACTTCCTTTGTCGTAAACCCCTGCTCGAAGATTTTATTTACGGTCTCTGGCTTCATTCCGCAGCCGTTATCTCGCATCTGAATTCGGATGCCACCGTCAGTAACGGACGTCTGAATCTCGAGTTTGTTGGGGCTCTCCTCAATTTCCCGGTAGGTTTTACATGCATTTACTTCGTCAAAAGCATCGATCGCATTTGCAAAGATATTCATAAACACCTGGTTTAGCTGACCCGGAAAGCATAGTACTTCGGGGAGATCGCTGTAGCTTTTGATCACCTGAATAGATGGTCTACTCTCATTTGCTTTCGTGCGGTGCTTTAGGATTAACAGCGTACTGTCAATCCCTTCGTGAATATTAAAAGCAGTTTTTTTATCTCGATCCTTGCGAGAGAATGTCCGTAGGCCGTTACTAATATTTTGAATGCGCTCGATCCCGACACTCATCGACTTGATGAGATTGGGCAAATCCTCTCGGATAAACTCCAGATCGAATTCTTCAATCTCTCCTTCAATCTCAAGACTGGGATTCTCAATTTTGTCTTGATAAATCTGAATCAGTGCGAATAGATCTTCAATGTATTCTTGGGCAGGCTGAATATTGCCCTTGAGAAAGCCCACCGGATTATTAATTTCATGAGCAACCCCTGCCACTAAATTGCCTAAGGCAGACATTTTTTCACTTTGGACAATTTGAAGCTGAGCCTTCTGTAGTTCATCGAGTGTTTTTTCTAAGTCCTGAGACTTCTGAAGGATGGCGTCTTCCGCTTGTTTACGATCGCTTATGTCCCGACAAATATAAATAAGCTGGTTCTCGTCAAGTGCGCAAAGACTGACCTCTTGAGGGAAGTAACTACCATCTTTACGTCGCGCTGTTGCTTCTCCTAGCCAGCGTCCATGCTGCATCAAAGTGGGAAAGACATCTTGCTGGAATCGCTGCACTTCATCGGAGTCGTAGATATTTTCCCAACTCTCTCCAATCAGATCCTGTGATTCATAACCCAATAGAGAAAGATGGCTTTTGTTTAGATAAGTGTATTTCCCATCTTCTAGGATCGCGATACCTGCATCTGATTCTTCGATCGCTGAAGATTTAAGCGACAGCAGCTCATAAAGCTCGGCTTGTTCGCGCTCGAGTTTTTTGCGAGCACTAATGTCGCGGATAATGGTAGATAAATATGCCAGCTGACCCTGCTCCCAATGTGCAAGAATGAGCTGCGATGTAGGGATTTCCTGGCCATCACTGTCAAGAAGTGCCGTCTCTCCCTCCCACATCCCAGTTTGGATGGCGGCGGGTATTGCTTCATTTTGAATGATGTCTAAGGCCCAATCAGGATGAAAATCTTTGATTTTGTCAGTGTCATCGGTCGTGACAGGCTCAGGCAGGAACTGCTTGAAAGCTTTATTGCGATAGAGAATATTGCCATCTAGATCTGCTGTACTAACAATGTCAGGAGCATTTTCAAGGATGGCTAAAATTCTTTGCTGCTCTGTCTCTGTCTGCTTGCGATCGCTAATATCTCGAACAATGGCATGGAGACAGTCGATATTACTGCCCACACTATCTACATAGGGGATTGGCGTTAGCATCACTTCAGTCCAAAAGGGCGTACCATCCGCCTTTTCATGCAACCATTCAAATTTATGACAGCCTTTTTCGTAGGCTAGTTGCATCATTGCATTCGACTTGTCAGCAGAGGGTTGTCCATCCGGCTGTCGCTCTGGTGAGACTTGGTCTGGGCACAGTTCGTTGAAATCGCTGGGATCGTTATAGCCAAATAAAGTAACGCAGGCTTGATTGGCGGAGATAAAACCGGTCTTTGAAAGGATGAATACTGCATCTGCCGCATTGTCAAACATCGTTTTGAAACGCGTTTCAGAAAGCTTTAGTGCAGTACTCTCCTTTTGCTCTTTTTCATATAGGTAAGCATTTTGCAGAGCAACGGCAGCTTGAGCGCAAAGAAATTCGAGGATCTTTTGACGATAGGATGTGAAAAGATTTTTAGTCGTGGGATGTTCTAAATAGACGACCGCGACTAGATTACTCTGATAGATCAGAGGAAGGCACAGCACGCTTTGGGGCTGACGGTTCAGGAGATAACCTGACACAATCCCTGGAATCTCAGTCTCAGCCTCATGAATGAGCACGGGGGTTTGCGTATTTTTAACGTATTGAATTAACCGAATTGGAAGACGATTCGGTGAGATTGGCATTGTCACCATTTCGGCTAGGATTTCGCCATTTTCTCCCTGTTCTGCTCTCGCACGAACATGCCATTGCCGATCGTCGTTTGGAGTCAGCAAAACGATACGCTTGGCACCAGCATTGGCGAGAATAATCTCGACAATATCCTTGAGGAGCTTGTCGAGCTCGATGCTGCTGGATAGAACTTGGGATGCCTGAAGAATCGCGGCCAAATCTAAGGTGTCTGATAAACCGATATGGCTTTGAGTGTCACGTTGGAAAGTCGTCGTCAACGTTTGGGTATAGTCTGTGAGACGAGCGATCGTCTCGGATTCAAGTCGCTGTTGTCGTAAAATCGGCGCTAACAGTTCTGGGTAGTCGGCTTCCAGGCGCTCGACTTTTGCTCTGGCTCCCCACTGGACATAACAGGTATGTGCCTCCTGCATATAGGCGGCAGCCTCTCGCGATCTGCCCCAGTCTAGATAAAACAGAGCAAATCGCTCGTTAGCGATCGCCTCTTCTTGGATATATTGATTGGCCCTAGCACCTGCGATCGCCCGGTCATAATGCTCTATTGCGGCTAACTTATCCCCTGCAACGCGATGTTGCTCCGCCTGTAATAAGTCCCGTTTGTGGGCGTAATTCATCGGGGCATGCTCAGCCCAGGTGGCTATTTTTTTATAGTGAGCTTTAATCCGAGCAATCGTCCGTTTCTTCTCGGCTTCCTCTAGTCCTGGGTAAAGGGACAACCATGACAGCGCATCATAGAAATGGAATAGTGGCACAAATACTTGCGCCGGAATCCCCTCTAGATAATTTTCGGCTTCGTCACCAGCCACCACAGCCTGACGATATTCTCCGAAGAGATAGGCCAAAAACAACTTGTCAATATACAAGAGCGCCAAGGAGCTAAAGTCACTGTCATGTTGATGTTGTGCCAACATGGCAGTCTCATCATAGGCCGTCCCTTGCAAGAGGGTCGGTTCTTTTCTGGTCTGTTTTGCCGTTAAATTTAGGATGGTTTGGCGATGTAGCTCATTGAGATGAAACACCATCGTTTGCTGGAATTCACCAATGACCGAGCTGTAGTTTTGTAACTCCTGTTCCAGTGAAATTAAATTTTTCCCCGCCACGAAACTATGAGCACAGTAGTCATAGGCGGCGAACGATGCTGATTCAAAATCCCCTGTTTCTAACCCAACTTTATAGCCATCCAGCAGTAAATCTAGCGTTTCGGCGATCGCCCCCTGCCAATGCTGTATCGACAAGCCGACAATTTCTGCCGTCTTAGCATAGAACTGTTTTGATTCAATGGCGCAATTGAACAAGTCTAACGCCAGCTTCCCAAAACAACAGCCAGCCTCGATCTCATTCACGACGCCGCACAGAATCAAGCCGTAGTTAGCATAAGCCGATGGCGATACGTCCGTATTGCCGTAAGTCACTGAAATCTCTACTTGTTTCGCCACAATTAAAGGCAGCAGATCGGGGTTAGCAAGGTAAGCTGCATTTAAAAGACCCGACAAAATACGCATCACCACAATCTGTTGTGGATCCACCATATTTTGCAGCTCCCTTAAGTTAGAGATCTGCTCTAATGGAAACTGTTCTAAAAGATTTCCAATAACCCGTTCTACTTCCTCTTCTGCGGGTTGTTGCGGCAGCTGAATACCCAAATTAGCAAGAAAACCTAAGCCAACAGAAATTGCCTTTAAGAACTGATTCTTCGCGATTAAAACTTGAATCCAAACTTCATAAACCCGTGCTCGATCTAGTGGTCGATCTGTTTCCGCCAGAACAATATCCTTCAACGTCTCGGAGCCTGATGAATTGCCCGCGAGGTATTCTGACTCTGTGGATAACTCGTATAACTCTAAGGTGAACTTGTAGTTGTTTTTCCAAGCATTTTCTAAGAGTAAGTTACGTGCCTGAGAACAATATTCTGCCGCTGCGCTGTAGGCTGTTTCTTGTAATGCTTTTTTCCCGGCTAGAAAATTTAAACCGGCTAATTCTTGGCGCTCGTCTACATCCACGATCGAGCCGACACCCAAATTTAACTGGTTTGCGATCTGAAAAATGGCATTTTCGTCCAGTTTTATCTTTTTATTGCTAATATCTTTGAGTAATAAGCGCCCAATCTTTAAATGAATTTCTTGTCGCTCAGCTGCTGGAATTAGAGAATAGGCCGCCTGTTGAATCCGATCGTGCAAAAAACGATAGCTAACCGCAATATCCTCTGGGAGGTTCGTTGTATAATCTGCAGTCTGGAAAAATTTATAGACCTCATTTATGGGGAAGAGTACCTGTTCTTCTAGCGCTGGCCAAACAGATAACGCAGCCTCCTGAATGGATATTTCACCCACAATGGACACAGTACTAAGATCGAACTCATGGCCAATACAGGCCGCTAACTTCAATATATGTTGCGTCGCTGGCGGTAATTTCTGCAATTGCGAGGCCATGAATTCCAGCACATTGTCAGTAATTGCGACCTCTCGCACTTGAGTTAAATCGCATTCCCAGTAGCTTAAGTCACGATTAAAACTAATCGAGTTTTCTTTGTATAGACTCTTGAGAAAGCGAATACTAAAAAAGGGATTTCCTTGAGTTCTCTGATAAATAACTTGAGTGAGAGGAGCTGCAATGTCTGGAGGACAGTTCAGCGTGTCTGCGACCATTTGATTAATGTGGTCTTCTGACAGAGGTGTGACTGTGATGGTTTTGACACTAAATTCTTTCTGCTGTAACTCTTGCACTGTCACCATCAAAGGATGGGCCGGAAACACCTCATTATCCCGGTAGGCCCCCAACAAAAGCAGATGGCAACGTTTCTGCTTCTCAAGCAATACTTGCACAAGCTTGAGTGAAGCAGAGTCTGCCCACTGCAAATCATCTAAAAAAATCACTAAAGGATGTTTTGCAGTGGTAAATAAGGCGATAAATCTTTGGAATAAGAGATTGAAACGATTCTGGGCGGCGGCGCTGGAAAGTTCGTCTGCTGGCGTCTGCGGCCCAATAATCTGTTCGAGCTCTGGAATTACTTCGATCAGTACTTGCCCGTTTTTACCTACTGCTTGGATAATCTTTTTCTTCCAACCCGCTAACACTTGCTCTGGTTCACCAAGCAGTTGCGCCATCAGGTTGCGAAAGGCTTGTACAAACGCAGAGAACGGAATATTGCGATTGAACTGGTCGAATTTACCTTTGATAAAGTAGCCCTGTTTTTTTACGATGGGCTTATGCACCTCATTGATAACGGCGGTTTTACCAATGCCAGAAAAGCCCGCGACCAATAGCATCTCGCGGCTACCCTGGGAGACCCGCTCGAAGGCATCGAGCAGGGTTTGAACATCTCGTTCTCGGCCATATAGCTTGTCGGGAATGGTAAAGCGGTCGCAGATATCGCGCTTTCCCAGCTCAAAGGCCGCGATCGCGCCCGTATTTTCTAGGGACGCTAAGCATTGTTCTAAATCGTGCTTCAGTCCCAACGCACTCTGGTAGCGGTTCTCCGCATTCTTCGCCATCAGCTTCATCACGATTGCCGACAGTATCGCTGAATAAGCCTGTCCTCGTTCGTCTTCCAAATCAGCCGGAGGAGCGGGATTCTGAGCAATATGACAGTGCAGCAACTCCAACGGATCGCTGGTTGTGAACGGGAGTTGACCGGTGAGGAGCTCGTAAAGCGTAACGCCAAGGGAATAAAAATCCGTACGGTAGTCAATCCCGCGATTCATCCGTCCCGTTTGTTCCGGGGCGATGTAGGCGAGGGTTCCTTCTAGACCGTTGGGGCTGACGGGTTGCTGTTGTTCCTTGGGCAAGAGCGAGGCAATGCTGAAGTCGATCAGTTTGACCTGACCCGTCTCAGGGTCAATCAGAATATTCGCCGGTTTAATATCCTTATGCACCACACGTGCAAGGCCGAGTTCGTGCAGCGCGCACGCAAGCTGAATAGCCGTCCGTAGAAAACGCTCGATTTTTTGTGGGGGGTTCTCACCCGCAGTCGGCGCTTCCCCATCGGGTTTTGGTTCGCCGTACAGCCGCGACCAATACTCCGAAAGCGATACGGCCCCAGCATCAGGCATCACCAGCGCATAGCCATTGCCCTCGCGCTCGAGACTGAGGGGGCGGACGACATATTCCGAATCGAGATTGCGGGCGATCGCAAACTGATTGCGAAACTGCACCAGGGCGTTGAAATCAGGATGGGGATCCCGTAGGACTTTGACGATAACCGGCTGTCGGTCCGATCTCCGAACCGCACGGTACACGATCGTCCGCAGTCCGTTGTAAATCGTACTCGTTTCCTGAAACTGGGAGGAGCGCAGCATAACGGTCGTCAAAATCTTGCAGCGGTGTCTTGTCCAGATAGAGACTTAAAAGGGCCTTGTTTCAGGACGGGGGCGATCGTGATGCAACTCGCCATATCGGGCGATACTTCCCCCTTCCCATATATTAACCAAGCCGTGAGTCACCGCTCAGTGCGTCTTATTCAATTTTTGTGGGAGATGAAAGTTATCGATCGCGAGGGCGCTACCAGTCATTGCGCCTTTGTGCGCCCCAATCATCGGGGGGCTCGACGGGCACGTACTCCAATTCGGCGAGTTCGACAGACTCCGGCGCAAATGTTATTTGGGCGGTCTCATCGCTGGAGCCATCGGCGCGATTGTCGTAAACCGGCTCCGGGCGCTCGAGGTCTGCCGAGGAAAATGGCGCGACGGGTCGATCGTCTCGCAAATTCTCGTCAAATTCCACCATAAAGCCTTCATCGAGACTCTCCGGCTCGATCGACAGCTTCAGCGGCTCGACCACCTTCGCCACCGCGTCCTTCACAAATGACTTAATAAACTCATCCTTACGCGTGAGCTGGAACTGCTGCTGCACCACCTCCGCCATGCCGCCATCTCCCCAGTCCTGGTCGCGGCGGAAATACTCGATAAAGCTCTTGCCCGCAATCCGCGTCAGGTACGCCGCCGTGATGCCCTGGATGCCCTTGCCGACCACCAGTGTCGCCACGTTTAGCGACAGCGCCCCGGCTACGAGCTGCACCGCGCCTTTGACGATGCCCAAACTCGCCAACGTCTTGCCCAGCGACAGCGCCAGCTCGCGCCCGCGATCGACGTTTAGCTCGCAGCCATACACCCCGGCGATCTCCACCACCATCTGGGCGTTCACCGCCGCCGCCGCCAGCATATCCACCACCGGAAGCGGAGTCACGGCCACGGCTCCCGCCCCGATCCACTGGTAGCGCTCGACGATCTTCACGGCCTGGCGGTGGCGCTGATTGTCGATCAGCTTGCGAGCGCGATCGCCGAGGCGCTGGGATTGCAGCAGAATATTGTCGGCGATCAGGTCTTCGCCCTCGGCGCGCAGGACGGCGACGATTTGGGTCAGCAGCGGCACGATATCGGGGCTGGGTTTAATCACTTCGCCGGTGTCGAGGCGGACGGAGGGCGGGTTGCTGGCGATCGCGACGATATCGCTAGCGGCAATCCAGCGGTGCAGACGCGATCGTAGTTTCGCCAGAATTTCTTCGCGATCGGCGTCGGGGTACAGGTCGGATTTGTTGAAGGCGACGATCGAGCGTTTGCCGATTTCCGCCAGGGCGATTAACGGCGAGAACTCGGCTTGAGTCAGGTCGTTATCGACGACGAAAATCAGCAGGTCGGCTTCGGCGGCCCACTGGCGGGCTACCTGCGATCGCATCCCGCCTGCTTCGCCCGCCTCCAGGATTCCCGGCGTATCGACGATTTCGACGGACTGGCCGACGCCTTCGAGCTGTAGCGAAAACACCCGCCCTTCCGTCGTCGAGCCCATTGGAGCCGCCACCTGTCCGACGACGCGACCGAGCAGGGCGTTAATCAGTGAGGTTTTGCCTGCCGAGCCGGTGCCGAAGACGACAATTTGCAGGTTGCGGCGTGCCATATTGCCTTCGATTTCGCGCGATTTGCTCAGTAGGGCGCGGCGGGCGACTTCGTCTTGGATTTTGCCGACTTGTTTGCGGACGGCGTTGAGGTTGGCGGTGGCGGCGTCGGTTTTGTCGGTGGGGGCGCGGAGTTGGCGTTTGGTTTGGGGGTGGCGTTTTTTATTGAAGGGGTTGCTGCTGAAGATGCCGCCGTTGAAGATGCCGAAGTAGTAGAGGAAGGCGTAGAGGGCGACAGCGATCGTGACGATCAGCAGGATTACCAGCAGTCCGGCGAGGAAGGGCGGTGCGGACCAGGCGATTTGGCTGTAGAGCCAGCCGAGGGAGGTGATCAGCCAGATCGACAGGGCGAGGATGACGCAGACGCCGAAGATGATGGTGAGGTTGCGGGGCGGGCGCATGGCGGCGGCGTGGATGCGTGACGGGGAAGTCCGAATTTTAGCGGGTGGGGCTATGACGATCCTAGCCGGGATTTCCAGTAGTCTGGGTCGCGGTGGATTTGTGCGAGGGCGATGTCTCCGAGGATGCTTTGGACTTGGCCGTTTTCGAGTTCGGTGAGGCGATCGCGGGCGATTTGTACTTGGCGATCGAGCGCGTCGAACTCGCTGGGGTCAGCCATACTTTCAAAGACTTCGCCGATGAGTGTGGCTTTATATGCATCGGTTAGTAATTTTGCTTCTGAGATTAGGCGAGCGAGGCTTTGCATGAGTTTTTCTTGCTAGAGGCAAGTGAGATGGGGACAAGCTTTTCGCTCTCCGATCGCCACGGCCTGCAACAGTTTAATAAGACGACGTAGCCTAATAGTGTTGGGCTATGGAGCCAGCCGAGGGAGGCGATCGGCCAGATCGACATGGCGGGGATGACGCAGACGCCGAAGACGATCGTGAGGTTGCGGGGCGGGCGCATGATAAAAGCAGGACTCGGCGGGCGACACGGCGCTACTGTGCCATTATCCCCCCGGACACGAGCCTCGCAAGACTAAAGCCGCCTCGCCGCCGGGCTCTGAGATAACTGGGATATCGGCCAGGGTGGCAAAGACCTGCGGAGGGGGGCGCTGCTCGTTTCGACAGACGGCCAAGCGCCACGATCGCCCTTCGCAAAAACATTGCCAGCTCGGCAGAACTCGGCGAGAAAAGTAAAATTTCTTTACACTGTTGGACGACGAATCCTGCCGCCGCCGATATGAGCAAGCGAACGCCCCAGCACCGCCTCGACGACGCCAACGACGCCCAAGATCTCGACGAGCTCGTAATCGACAGCCGAGGTACGAAGCGCGCCACCAAGTCCAAAGGCCGCAGACGCAACCGCCGCTACGAGAACAGGCTGCTTCGCAACACTGCAGACTTACTCGACGAAGACGCGGAGCTGGATTGAGGCCAACGCGACGATCGCTTAGGCGCTGAAGTACTTAGCTGTCGGGTGATACACCGCAAACGCCGTTGTCGATTGCTCCGGATACATCTGCTCGCTGTCGTCCATGTGCATCTTGATTCGCTCTGCTCCTAGCAGATCGAGCTGAATTTGCGAATCCAACACCTTCGGACAAGCCGGATAGCCAAAGCTGTAGCGCGACCCCTGATAACGCTGCGCCAACATATCGCGAATATTGTCCGGCTCCAGGTCGCCAAAGCCCAGCTCGCAGCGAATCCGCGCGTGCAGCCATTCTGCCATTGCTTCCGCCATCTGCACTGCCATGCCGTGGTAGTAGAGGTAGTTGGTGTAGTCGTCGCCCTCGAACAGTGTCTTGGCGTACTCGGTGGCGATTTCGCCGACGGTGACGGCCTGCATCGGGAAGGCATCGACTTTTAGGCGATCGCCCGTCGCTTCCTTAGCGGCAACTTCCTTTGACAAGAAAAAGTCTGCGATACACAGACGTCGGTTCGACTTTTGGCGCGGAAACTCGAACTGTGCGACCGGTTCCGCATCCGCTGGGATCGTATTGTTATCGACGAGTTCGTGGCCGTAGATAAACAGGGTGTTGCCCTGAGCGAGGCAGGGGAAATAGCCGTAGATCGCGGTCGGCTCGAGGAGCTTTTCGCTCTCGATTTTTTCCTTCCAGTCGTCCAGAATCGGATGGACTTTTTCAGCGAGGAACTCGTCATATTCTTCACGGCTCTGGTCTCGTGGCTTGCGAAACTGCCACTGACCGGCGACGAGCGCCTGCATGTCCAAATGCCAATACAATTCCTGTATCGGGAAATCTTCCGGGGTGAGTAGCTTCGTTCCCCAGAACGGCGGCGCGGGTCGATCGATATCCACCTCCACTGCCTCAGACCGATTGGTGTCGATAACCACCGGCTCGTCGGATTTCTTCTCTTTTTTCTCCTCGACTTCTTTCGGCTCCTTGAAATAGTCGTTGTTGTCCGCGTTACCGTTCAGGAAACCGCTGAAATCGTCCCAAGCACCGCCCTGTTTTGCGGGCATCAGGTCGTCCATAAAATTGAGATCGGAAAAGGCGTCGCGACCGTACACCACTTTGCCGTTATAAACGCGCTGACAGTCCTGGTGGACGAATTTTGGCGTCAGCGCTGCCCCGCCGAGAATCACCGGAACGCTGATGCCCGCTTCGTTAAATGCCTCCAGGTTGTCCTTCATAAAGGCGGTGGACTTCACCAGTAGGCCGCTCATGGCGATGCAGTCCGCTTTGTGTTCTTCGTAGGCGTTGATGATGTTTTCCACGGGCTGCTTGATGCCGAGGTTGACCACCTTATAGCCGTTGTTGGTGAGGATGATATCGACGAGGTTTTTGCCGATGTCGTGGACGTCGCCTTTGACGGTGGCAATGAGAAACGTGCCTTTACCGGAGTCGTCTTCTTCTTTCTCCATGTGTGGCTCTAAGTGCGCCACTGCGGCCTTCATGGTTTGTGCGGACTGAAGGACGAACGGGAGCTGCATTTGCCCGGAGCCGAACAGCTCGCCCACGACTTTCATGCCGTCGAGCAGGTGGTTGTTGACGATATCGAGTGGCGGATATTTGCCGAGGGCTTCCTCGAGAGTGTCTTCGAGGCCGATGCGCTCGCCGTCGATGATGTGCAGGCGCAGGCGTTCTTCCAGGGGTTGGTCTTTGCTGATGGCCTCTTTTTTCTTGGTGGTTTTGCCTTCAAATAGCGTCGTCAGTTTGCCGAGCGGATCGTAGGTGCAGGCGTCACCCTCGAATTCGCGCCGATCGTAAATCAGGTCGAGGCAGATTTTCTGGTGCTCGGGATCGATTTTTGCCAGGGGCAGAATTTTGTTCGCACTGACGATCGCCGAGTCCATCCCGGCAGCCATACAGTCCGCGAGGAATACCGAGTTCAGCACCTGACGCGCGGCGGGGTTGAGACCGAAGGAAATGTTCGAGACGCCGAGGGTGACGTGGCAACCGGGCAGCTCTTGGGTGATGCGCCGGATCGAATGCACCGTCGCCAGGCCGTTTTCGCGGTCTTCTTCGATGCCGGTGGAGATGGGCAGCGCCAGCGGGTCGAAGAAAATCTCGCCGGGATCGATGCCGTATTCGACGATCGCGTTGTATGCCCGCGCTGCGATCTCGAACTTCTTGTCGGCAGTCCGCGCCATGCCGTCTTCGTCGATCGTACCGACCACGATGCCCGCGCCGTAGGTCTTCGCCAGCTCCAGAACCTTATAGAAGCGCTCCTCGCCGTCCTCGTAGTTGGTGGAGTTGATCAGGCATTTACCACCGGCCACCTTGAGGCCCGCTTCCATCTTCTGCCACTCGGTGGAGTCGAGCATCAGCGGCAGCTTGACGTTATTCACCAGGCGCGAAGCCAGCTCGTGCATATCGCTGACGCCGTCGCGACCGACGTAGTCCACGTTGACGTCGAGGATTTGCGCGCCCTCTTTTTCTTGCGATCGCGCGATCGCCACCAGGCCGTCCCAATCCTCCTCGTTCAGCAGCGTCCGCACCTTCCGCGAGCCGCTGGCGTTGAGCCGCTCGCCGATAATCAGGAACGAGTTGTCTTGCTCGTAGGTTTGCGTGGAGTAAATCGACGCGGCCGATCGCTCGTAGTCCGGCACGCGCTCTTTCGGCGTCAGCCCTTCCGTCAGCTCCGCTAGTGCCGCGATGTGCGCCGGTCGCGTGCCGCAGCAGCCGCCGATCACCTGGACGCCCAGGTCTTCGATAAAGTGCATTAGCGACATCTTCAGCTCCATCGGCGTCATGCGGTAGTGCGCCTGGCCGCCGACGTTCTCCGGCAAACCGGCATTGGGAATGCACGACACCACAAACGGCGAATGCTCCGACAGGTAGCGGATGTGATCCTTCATCAGATCGGGGCCGGTGGCGCAGTTCATGCCCATGATGTCGATGTTGTAAGGCTCCAGAATCGACACCGCTGCCGCGATTTCCGAGCCGACCAGCATCGTGCCGAAGTTCTCGATCGTCACCGACACCATGATCGCGCGGCGCTCGCCTTTCTCTGTGAAAACGTCTTCGATCGCGTTCAGCGCCGACTTAATTTGCAGCACGTCCTGGCACGTCTCCACCAGGAACAGATCGACACCGCCATCGTATAAACCCTGCGCCTGAATCACGTAGCCGTCGTAAAGGGTGTCGTAATCGATGTGTCCCAGGGTCGGCAGCTTCGTTCCCGGCCCCATCGATCCGGCGACGAAGCGGGGCTTTTCGGGCGTGGAAAATTCATCGGCGACGCTTTTCGCCAGCTTGGCGGCATCGCGGTTGAGTTCGTAGGCTTTGTCGCCCAGATCGAACTCGGCTAGGGTAATCGGCGTGCCGCCAAAAGTGTCGGTCTCGATGACGTCTGCGCCCGCTTCTAGGAAGCCCCGGTGGACGATCGCCACGGCTTCCGGCTTGCTGTGCACCAGATACTCGTTGCAGCCTTCGTACACCTCGCCGCCGAAGTCCGCTGCGGTCAGCTCCTGGACTTGCAGGTTGGTTCCCATCGCGCCGTCGAAAACGATGACGGGGCGTTCGTGGCTGTGGAGGCGATCGAGAAAGGCGCTTTGCATGGTCGCGGGAAAGATGCGAGACGAGAATATGTAACGTAACGATTAAGACATTATGGCAAAAGCCCATGCCGATCGCTTCGCTCCATCGCGGTGCTTGCGATCGGCCTAGGATTTGTCGGGCTCGAGCCAATCGATCAGGGTGCGGTGGAGCTTGTGGGTTTCGAGAGCGATCGAGTGGTCGGGAAATCGATAGTGGCGCTCGCGATCGCCCGGCTCGTTGACGGTCATGACAATGTACTTGTGGCGCTGGTGGCTGGTGGAGGAGTATTCGGAGTAGAGGTTAAAGACGGTGATGCGATCGCGGCGGACGATAAAGGGCTCGTCGTAGCCGAGGCTAAAGCAGCGTAGGGCGAAGTAGTCGGAGGTCAGGAGCAGACCGTAGCGCTTTTCGCCGGTACGTCGCTCGCGCCAGCTTTCGCGCAAACCGCGCACATCAAGTTCCAGCGTTGGCCAATAGTTGAGGAGCGGACAGGTGCCGACGACGAGCGCGATGCCGAGGAAGAGGACGACGACGAGCGGGGTCGGCCGATCTGAGTTGAGAAAATTGCGGATGTAGGTTTGGGACTGGTCGGAGCCGTTGAAGAGGGACAGGACGACGCCGACGATCGCAACGAAGGGGATGATGTAAGCGATCGCGGCGAACGGCAAGCTAAACCACAGGCTGAAGTAGGTGCAGGGGACGAACTGGCCGCCCTGGCGATCGAGGGTTCCGGTGTGGAAGGCGGTAACGAGCTGTTCGGTGGTGGGCGATCGCATCTGTCTGACGGGCTTTGGGGCGAAACGAACGATCGATGCGTCGGACTCGTATATCCTGTTCGACACGGCGACTGCTGTCAGTCGCGCGTTCGAGCTGGGGACGCAAATCATGGCAAAATCCCGTCGCTATCTTCTGTTTTACAAACCCTACGGCGTCCTGTGCCAGTTTGAAGATCGCAGCGAGTCGCCGCGTCCGACGCTCAAGGGCTACATCGACGTGCCGCGCGTCTACCCTGTCGGTCGGCTCGATCGCGACAGCGAAGGGCTGTTGCTGCTCACCGACAACGGCACACTCCAGAACCGTTTGCTAGAGCCCCGCTACCGCAAGCCGAAGACCTATTGGGTGCAGGTCGAAGGCGTCCCGGATGAAGCGGCCCTCGAGGCGCTGCGCCAGGGAGTGACGATCCGGGACTATCGCACGCGCCCTGCCGACGTACGCCGCCTCGATCGCGAGCCCGACTTGCCGCCGCGCGACCCGCCGATCCGGTTTCGGAAAAACGTCCCGACCACTTGGATAGAGCTCGTAATAACTGAGGGACGCAACCGCCAGGTGCGACGCATGACTGCTGCCGTGGGCTTCCCGACGCTGCGGCTCGTGCGCGTCGCGATCGCCAACTTGACGATCGACGCCCTCGAACCGGGCCAGTGGCGCGACTTGACCGATGCCGAGCGTGACGGGCTTCACCGACTGTGCGGTTTCACTGCGTCTTCTCCCGCCGCCCCGCGCCGATCGCGTTCCCGGCGTCGCCGTTAGAAACCATCGTCGCGATTTCAGATGCGGCTCTCGCCTGGGTGGCGATGCCGGACTCACGTCGGAGTGATGCCGGGGTCAAACCGGAGCGTCCGATCGGCGATCGCGGTTTTGCTGGCGCTCGTCGGCATCGCCTAGACTTGACGCTCATCTAACCGAGCTCCAGCGTGCATCGATTTGGGCTGCCAGCCGCCCGTCCGTTTTTTTCCAGCACCTCGCTTCTATGCCCGAACCGACGGACACCACACCTCCTTTCCAAACGCGTGCCGATCGCAGTTCGGGCGGTCGGGCTCCGATGCCGCCCGACGCGCTCGACTGCGAACAGTACGGCACGACCGATCGGCGCATCCCATTCGTGCAATCTTGGATAAACGTGGCCGGAGCGCCACAGCAAAAATTCGCCTGGATGCACCAAATGCTGGATTTATGGGTCGGCCTTGGCGTACTGGCCTGCCAAAAGAGCGTCCTTTCCTTGGAAAATCTCGTGGTCGATGCCCGCGCCCACGTTTGCATCGAGCGTCTGATTCGCGACTTGCCAACGTCGCATCCCCGTGCGGCAGACTCGCCCAAAGCGCGAACGGCAGGCCCGCCCGACCTACGCGCCCTGGCCGACCTCTGGCAGGCGTTGCCGCATTCGTCTGTCCCCAGTACGGCCAACGCCGATCGCGCGATCTCCACCGCCCTCGCCGAGATCGAGCGCACGCCAAATCTAACGGTCGCCCGACTGCGCCGCATCCTCGACAAGCACGATCGCGCCCACCGCCCCGCCCGCCGAATCGAAGCCGATGCAAAACCGCGCCTCGAAGTCGAGCGCGCGGCCCGCACCGATGTCGGCCGCCAGCGCGCCCGCAACGAAGACACCTTTGCGATGTGGGAACGGCGCGATCGCCATGCGAGCCCCGACGGTGAGGACGAGTCCCTGCGCGGCCTGTACGTGCTCTGCGACGGCATGGGCGGCCACGCCAGCGGCGACGCAGCCAGCCAGCTCGCCGCCCAAACGGCGATCGACTTTTTCCAGTCCCACTGGCAGGGCGAGATGCCCGGTCGCGAAACCATCCTCGACGGCATCTTCGCTGCCAACCGCGCCGTCTACAGCGCCAACCAGTCCGATCGGGCGGAGGGCTTCGGACGGATGGGCACGACCCTCGTGGCGCTGCTGCTTCACGACACCCAAGCGACGATCGTCAACGTCGGCGATAGCCGCCTATATCGCTACACCCGCAGTCGCGGCCTCGAGCAGCTCACCACCGACAGCGATTTTGCCAACGCGCTGATCCGCAACGGTACGCCCGCCAGCCGCGCCTACCGCCACCCCAACGCCCACCAGCTCACCCAGGCGATCGGCCCCTACGATGAAGATGCCCTCGATCCCGACCTGTACGCGCTGACGATCGAAGAGGACTCGCTCTTCCTGCTGGCCTCAGATGGCCTCACCGATCGCGAGCTGCTGGGACGACCGGACGTGCCGTCTTTCGAGGCGATGCTCGACCCGCAGTCCAGCCTCGATCGCGCCGCTTCCGAGCTAGTTCACTTCGCCAACCGCGAGAACGGCCACGACAACATCACCGTTATCCTGGTGCGCGTCCGCATTCTGCTCTGATGCCCCCTACTGTTGCTGGAATTTGCTGGCGTTTACTGCGGCTGGCACTTCCCGGCGCGAATTAGCCCGACGCGTCTGGCGATCGCTTCCGGTGGCGAAGCAAACGGCCCCCAACGCTTGACGATCTCGTCTTCGGCCGGTAAAGCCGCCGATTCGACGATCTCGCAGGGGATGCTTTCGGCGCGTTTGACGATATACCAGCCGCCGTCTGGAGAGTCAGGTTTCGAGGAGCCAGATTTCGGGGAGTCAGATTTTGGGGAGTCAGACATGATGCGAACCTGTTGAGAAGAACGGATGCAAGATCGCCGCAAAACGATTGGGCTCGATCGTAGCGGGTCAAGCGGCAGGCAGGAAAAACTGGAGATAGGCATCAACGATCGCGCGTCCCCAGACTGCCGACACCAGCGCGCCGATCGCCAGGAACGGCCCGAAGGGAATCGGTTGCGAGCGCCGGGTGCGATCGAGCCGGATCGCCACGCTACCCACCGCCGCCCCGATCGCGCAGGCAACGAGCAGCGTCAGCGGCACGAACGTCCAGCCCAGCCACGCCCCGATACCCGCCATCAGCTTGCTGTCGCCTGCACCCATCGCCTCTTTGCGAAAGGCGATCGAGGCGAGCGTCCGCAGGGCATCGAGCCCCAAGAGCCCGACGAGCGCGCCCACCAGGCTGGCGAACACCGCCGCGCCCGCCGCTTCGAGATTGGCCGCGATCGCCACCTCGGGCCGCCACGCGCCGACGGTATTCAGCACCGTGCCCGCCACGACGCCCCACTGTGTCAGCGGGTTCGGTAGTGTCAGCGTATCGAGGTCGATCGCCGAGAGGGCCAGCAGCCACGAGGCCATCATCCACTGGCCGAACAGCGCGATCGACCAGGTCGCCCCATTAGCAAAGAACAGCCCCAGAAACAGCAAGCCCGTCAGCGCCTCGACGAGAGGATAGCGGACGGGAATCGGTGTGTGGCAGTGGGCACAGCGACCGCGCAGCCGCAGCCAGCCGAGGACGGGGATATTTTCCGTCGGGCCGAGGGCGTGCAAACAGTGGGGGCAGCGTGACGGCGGCCACAGCAGCGACAGCCCCGCCGGAATGCGATAGATAACGACATTGAGGAAGCTGCCGATCGCGCAGCCTGTCGCCAGCACGATCGCCGACTCGATCGCCCGCACCGTCAGCAGAATCGCGTCGCTACCCATCGATCGGTGCGATTAGGTTCAGCGGAATAAAGCGCTCCTGGGGCAGTAGCGGCTGCGGGCGGACGATCGTCCGGGCACGGTGGCTGACGCGATCGACAACCACCCCGAGTGGGCGGGCGGTGCTGGATTGACCGGTACGCTCGAGGTCTTGGAGGTAAATCTGGTAGCAGTCGCGGGCGGCTCGAATCAAAATGGGCTGGAGGACTCCGGCGGGGTCGCGGGGGGTCGGCTCTCGCATGGCGTTAGGCTCAGTCGATCGGGGCGCGGGCGATCCGGACGAAGGCGGAGCGGTTCGGATCGCGGGCGATGCGCCTTTAGCTTACCGGAGGGATCTCGCTTCGGCCCATTCGCGCCGATCTATTTTGTCGGTCAAACGCACGAAAAAAACGAACGCAAAACTCGAAGCAGGCGAGGACGCCTGCGCTACGGCTGTTTTCTCTTTCCATTCCTTCCGTCGCGCGGACATCTTGCCCGCAGCGAGCCCTCCCCGATTCGAGGGCGTGCGCGTTTTCCCGGCTTCTACTCGCGCCGATCGTTGAGAAACGACTCGATCAGCTCTACATCCTTGATGCTGCCGACGATCAGCGGCGTGCGCTGGTGAAGCTTTTTCGGAACGAACTCGCTAATCGGCATGGTTCCGGTGCTGGCACGTCCGCCCGCCTGTTCGGCAAGGAAGGCGAGCGGGGCCGACTCGTAGAGCAGGCGCAGCTTCCCGTCGGGCTTAGCCTTCGTTCCGGGATAGAGGAAGACTCCGCCCTGGAGCAGGATGCGGTGGAAGTCCGAGACAAGCGCGCCACTGTAGCGTGCAGTGTAATTATCGTTGCGGTGGACGTAGCGCACGTAGTCGCGCATGTTGTCCTCCCAGTCCCAGAAATTGCCCTCGTTGACGCTGTAAACCTTGCCCCGCTCGGGCATCGTTAGATTCTCTTGCCAGAGGATAAATTCGCCGAGGCTCGGATCGAGCGTGAAGGCATGGACACCCTTGCCGATCGTATACACCAGCACCGTGCTCGAGCCGTAGAGAATATAGCCTGCCGCGATCTGCTTGCTGCCGTCTTGGAGGAGGTCTTTGGCTTCGCCCGTAGTGTCGCTGCCTTCTTGCTGACGGATGGCGAAGATCGAGCCAACGTTGAGGTTTGTATCGATATTGCCCGAGCCGTCGATCGGGTCGTAGAGCAGCGTGTAGCGGCCGATCGGGCAGTTTTCGGGAATGTAGTAGGGCTCGTCCATCTCCTCCGAGGCCAGCCGACAGACCAGGCCGCTTTGCTTGAAGGCGGAGATAAATACCTCGTTGGCGTAGACGTCCATTTTTTTGACCGCCTCGCCCTGGACGTTCTCCGACCCGGCAAACCCGAGTACGCCATCGACGATGCCCGCGCTGCTGAGGCGGCGGGCGATGAGCTTCCCGGCCAGGGCAATGCGGCCCATTAGGGCGCTGAGGTCTTGGGCGTCGGGCGAGAAGCTCTGGAGCTGCTGGAGTACGTGGCGCGAGAGGGTGGTGCAGTCGCGATCGAGCGCGCGTTCGGGAATCGAAAACGGTTGGGCGTTGTCGGGCGTTGTGGATTGGGTCGCCATCGGTGTCGAAGTCCTCCCTCGAGATGCCGATCGCGCGGTGTGCCCTTCTCAGGCCGCGCGGTATCGAGCTGTCATCTCTTCCTATGGTAGACAGCGGCTCGGGGCCAGAGCGGCGCGGAGCGGAAGATATCGTTAAGGTCGGCGTCTGGTTGGCGTCTGGCCTAGCTCCGGCTCGGCTTCGGTCTGGCTCCAAACCAAACAGACTCGTCAGTTCGACTCGGGCGGATTTTTAGGCTTGCCGATATTGAGCTCTTTTTTGGATTTTTTCAGCGTGCCCCACAGCTCTTTAATGGCTTCGTAGGCTTCCTGGGAGGTAATTTGGCCGTTGGTTTCCAGGCCGCAGATATAGCTGATGCGCTGGGCGAACTCCTGGAGGTTGGCGTTGAAAATCACGTTCTCGGGGGTGAAATCGCCGTGGTAGCGGCTGCGGGGAAAGATAAATTTTTCGGCATCGTCACTCATAGCAGGGCTCCTCGATCGGCGCGCTCGGCGCGCTCGCTTCACGTTTTTCGGGGCGGGTTGTCAACTAGCGCCAGACCCTTTGCGAGATCGGCCGTTGAGCGCCCGAACCAACAAAACACGAGAGGCCGGAACCGCCGTGGGGGTGAAATCTGAGAATCTAATTGATAACAGCCTCTAGCCTAAAAGCAAATTTCGGAGTTTGTCGATGGGCGATCGCCTCAACGGCTTGCCCGATCGCTCGGGCAGTAGGCCGCGTAGTCGGCGTTGCGGTAGTCCGGCTCGAGGTTGGCCGCGCTGACGAAATCCGCGCCAGCCGTGGTGATAAAGCAGGTGGCTTCATAGCGATCGAGCAGCTCGAAGACCCGATCTCGATCGAGTCGGGCGTAAGTGCGGGCCAGGTCGGCGACGAGGTTCGAGGCCAAGCGACGATCGCCGTTTCGGATGGCTTCGAGTTCGCGGTGGGCGGCACTGGCGGTAATGTCGTCGAGGCGCGCGAACCACTCGACGATATCCGGGGTCGCGCGCGGCAAGAACTTAAAGGCCACGACGGTGGCGCGCTCGCCGAACACCTGAATTCCGGACAGGTCGGGCGGGGCGACGATCGTCGCGTCGGGCGGGGTTTCGTCACGCACCCAAGCGTAGAGTGCGCGTTCGGCTTCGGTCGTGCCGATGCTCGCGCCGTGGGTGGGGCGTGTCAGAAACGGCATCAGGTTAAAGCTGGAGTAGAGGACGATCGGCAGCAGTAGCAGGACGCAGAGGCGATCGAACCCGCGTGCGTTCAGGCCCGGAGCGCCGATATTTTGCATGGCGCGGGCGAAAAACAGCAGTGTGAACAGCGGCAGCATCGCATCGAAGAAGCGGAACGGCGCGTACTGCAAAAATGCCCCGGTGCGATCGAAGGGCGCGATCGCCAGCCCCACGCCAAAGGGCAGGGCGCTAACGAGCAGGAAGGCCAGGGCGCGCCGCGTCTCGAAGCCGCGATCGATCGCCGTAGACGATCGCCGCCGGATCGCTGCCACCATATAAATCGACAGCGCCAGCACCAGCAGGTATGTCCCCAACTTCAGCCACCAGTGTGGGTTCCAGTTTTGCGGGTCGAGCAGGCGCGTAAAGCGGATTAAAACGCGCACCTCCGAAGCCAGCACGTCGGAGAGGAGAGCGTTCTCCGTGGCGCTAGCCCAGAGAAAGGGCCACATGGCGATCGCGCCGATCGCGAAGGGAATGGCGGTCTTGAGGTTGGGCTTGGTGCGTAGCGAGCCGAGAAAGACATCTTCCAGCAGCCAGCACAGAAACATCGTCAGAAACCCGCAGCCCCCCACAGTGGCGTGAAAAGATGCCGCCCCACCCGCGGACGCAGCAGCAGCGAAGCGCCGCACGGCCAGAAATAAACCGAGGGCGA
>ERZ1740067.562-NODE-562-length-29212-cov-7.575574_pt1 | contig 29212 bp, 33 predicted proteins | sample MGYA00581736_ERZ1740067 | MGnify/ENA primary metagenome ERZ1740067 (study PRJEB43018, sample SAMN04849236) | marine metagenome | isolation source: floating plastic debris | place: Pacific Ocean | collected 2008-08-27 | study: EMG produced TPA metagenomics assembly... | reverse complement strand
TGATCGGGCCGATCTTTTTCGAGTTCATCCAGCGCAAGGGCGATGACGGCTTTGGTGAGGGGAATTTCAAAGCGCTCTTTGAATCGATCGAACAAGAGCAGATCGCGTCCGGAGAGCTGGCGGCGGAGTAGGCGGTTTCCGACACGGAAACCGGCTGGATTTCGACACGAAATCCGCGGCGCGCCACGGGTTGGGCTGGGCGCCGCTTTCCGTGTCGGAAACCGTGTGGGTTTCCGGTCACCCGCTGGGCATCTTGAGCACGACGTTGCGCCCACCCTTCTGATAGCGCAGCTCGTTGTCGCCGATGGCGGACACGCGTCCACCGTCAAACCGGTCGCCCACTTGCACCTTCTGGTAGCGACCGTTGGCCAGGCGCACGAGCGCGCGGCGGTCGGACGGGGTGCCATAGACCCCAATCAGGTTCACTCGGCGCAGGTTGATGGCATTGCGTACCGTCGCCTCGCGCGTGACGGAGGCTGACGAAGGGATGGCCGGTGTCACCGCCCGCGGTGCGACGCTTGCCACCCGTGTGTCGGTGTTTGCGGTCGAGGCGTTGTTTTGCTGGCGCTGGGTGCGCGCGACGATGCGGTCGAAATTGCGCGGCCGCACAGCGGGGCGCAGCGTTGGCGCGACCGGCGGCAAGGCCGCCGCTGCCGCGGCCAAAGCGTTCTCGATATCTTCTTCAGGCACGGCCTGTGGCGCGTCATCCAGCAGCTCCTGCGGTGCAAGCGGGCGCAGGCGGGGCCGATATGTGGCCAGCTCCGTCCGCAAGAGGCCCCCAAGCGTGGCGCGTTCATTCTGCTCGACGAGATCACTGGGCCGGGGTTGCGGGCGCACACCGGCCAGCAGGCTCGCGCGGTCCGCAGTCGTTGGATCCTGCGCAAAGCGGGTGGGCGTGGCGGGCGGCTTGAGCGGTGGTGGGCCAAGCACGACGGTGTAGCCGTCCGGGCTGAGCGTGCCTTCGGGCGTGGCAATAATGAAACCGTTGTCGTCGCGCGCAAAATTCGTCCCGGGCGCGGCTGGATTTGTCACGTCCTGCAAGGCCTCATCGGTCTGCAGCGCCTCCACCCGCGGCAGGGCCACGGCATCCAGCGCCGGGCTGACCGGATCGATGCCGGTCAGGTAGAAATCCTCGAGCGAGATCAGCGGCGGCGCGTCTGGCACCTGGGGGGCTTTGGGCCAAATGCCGGTGACGGCATACCGCGCCTCGAGTGCGGCGGCATCAAGCTCTTCGGGCGGCTGCGGCGCGGGCAGGGGATCGCGCAGCGCATCCAGCACCGCGGCGTCCGCTTCGGACAGGCCATCTGCAAGGTCTTCGTTCAGAGAGGCGACGGCGATGCTCTCTTCGGGTGCGCCTTCGCGCTCCACATGGGTCGTGGCGCCCACATCGTCGGCCAATGCCTCTTCGACGTCGTCGGGCAGGGTCGAGGCGAGCGTTCGATCACGCTGGAACAGCGCCGCGATCCGGTCATCGAAATAGACTGACGCCAGTGCTGCCACCCCCGCCATGAACAGGATCAGGACAGCTGTCAGGATCAGCCCAAGAAAGCGCGGCTTGCCGCCAATCTGAACGCCCTCGCGCGCGCCAAAGATCGTCATGCGCTGCGCTTCGGCCATCGCGCCCGGGCCGGCTGCGGGCACGGGTTCGGCGGGGGCCCTGCGGCGCGACAGGAATCCGCCCGCACGCTGCGGTGCGGCGCGGGCTGCACGTGTGGCAAAGACCGGCTCGGCCACGAGGCTTCCGGCGACCTCGGCGGGCGGCATCTCGGGCGCTTTGCCGGGCGTGTGGGTTATGGTTTCGACCGGCGTCGTGGCGTTGGACGGCGTGCGCGTGGCACCACCCAGCGTGATCCCCTCGGGCACGGCGCTGCGGCGGCTGGCAAAGCCCAAAAGCGGCGCGTTCAGCGCCTCATCTTCTGCGTCGTCATCCACATCGACGTCATCCCGATCGTCATCGACCGGGTTGAAGCGCAGTGCCTTCTGCACCTCTGTCTCATCCTCCGGCGTATGCTCGTGCGAGGTGTCGCCCGACATCTCTGCCGCCTCGGTTTCATCTGCGTGCTCAACCTCTTCGGTTGGTGCGTCTGCATCCTCTGCCTGCGGCAGCTCGGCATCGCCGATCACGACGACGCGCACACCGTCGGATGTGACCGTCTCACCCTCCGGCAGGATGGCGCGGGCATGGGCGGCAGGGCCAAACCACGGCTCGCCCAAAAAGGCCTGATCGTCCGGCGCGGCCACAAAGCACACCGGGTGAAAGTCATGCTCACTGGCAAAGGCTTCGGCCTCTGCCAAGGTCTCGCGCGCCACGGCAGCCACATGGGTGACGTCGCCATCCTCGCAAATGTCGAAGATCAGGCTGTCGACCTTGTAGGGCGTGGTCCCGTCCAACGCCGCACGCGTGGCATTCCGACGGGCCGCGGTATCGACTGTCCCGGTCTCGACGCTGAGGTACTTGATCTGGTCATCCGGGATGATCAGCTTGCTGCGCAGCGGCGCGGGATCAAGCCGCGCAGCGCGGTCGCGCAACGCGGCAAGGTCACCGTTGAGGTCGGCGCTGGTCACCGGGACTTCGCCCACGCGCCGCCAACCGCCTGCCGCACGGTGCAGCAGCCGGATCCCTTGAACGGACAGCGAAAGCGCAAAATTCGGTTTCATGAGCGGGGCTTGTCAGCTTCTCTTAAACCACAACAGGACGGTATGCTTGCGCGCAAGATAGTCCAGTATCAGCGTTAAGAAAAGTAAAAGGCCCGCGCCTCGGCGGGGACTTGTCTGCGACCAAAGATCCGGGCGCCCCGCGGCGGGCGCGCCCGGCTTGCAGGTCAGTGCACCGCCTTGCTCAGCGCCTGATCCAGATCGGCGATCAGATCGTCGGCATCCTCGATCCCGATGGAGATCCGCACGACCTCGGGTGCTGCGCCTGCCGCGCGTTGCTGATCTGCCGTCAGCTGCCGGTGCGTGGTCGAGGCGGAGTGAATGATGCGCGAGCGCGCGTCGCCGAGGTTCGCCACATGGCTGAAGATCTCGAGCGTGTTCACCAGTTTCACACACGCGTCGTAGCCGCCCTTGACCGCAAAGGTGAAGAGGCCCCCCGCGCCACGCGGGCAGATCTTGGCCACGCGTTCGTAATAGGGCGAGGATTCGAGCCCGGCATAGGTGACGTAGTCCACGCGGTCATCCTTCTCGAGCCAGGCCGCGACCTTCATCGCGTTCTCCACATGGCGGTCCATGCGCAGGCTCAGCGTCTCGATCCCCATCAGCGTGTAATGCGCCGCTTGCGGGTTCATGGTCATGCCCAGATCGCGCAGGCCAATGGCGATGCCGTGGAAGGTAAAGGCGAGGGGGCCAAACGTCTCGTGGAACTTGAGACCGTGATAGGCAGGCTCCGGGCCGCTGAGCGACGGGAACTTGTCATTGGCGGACCAGTCGAACTTGCCCGAATCCACCACGCAGCCGCCCGTGACGGTGCCATTGCCGGTGAGATATTTGGTGGTCGAATGCACCACCAGCGTCGCCCCGTGTTCGATGGGGCGGCACAGGTACGGCGTGGCGCTGGTGTTGTCGACGATCAGCGGGATTTCGGCGGCGTCCGCGATGGCGGAGATGGCGTCGAGATCGGTGATGTAGCCACCTGGGTTGGCGATGGCCTCACAGAAAATGCCGCGTGTGTTGTCGTCAATCGCCGCCTTCACCGCATCCAGATCGTCAAAATCGACAAATGTCGCCTCCCAGCCAAAGCGTTTGATGGTCTGGCTGAACTGCGTGACCGTGCCGCCATAAAGACGGGTGGAAACGACGATGTTGAGCCCCGGCGCCATTAGCGGGAACAGGGCCATGATCTGGGCGGCGTGCCCGGACGAACAGCACACGGCACCCACGCCGCCCTCGAGCGTTGCCACACGTTCCTGCAGCACGGCAACGGTGGGGTTGGTCAGGCGCGAGTAGATGTAGCCGACCTCTTGGAGGTTAAAGAGGGCGGCGGCGTGTTCGGCATCGCGGAACACGAAGGCCGTCGACTGGTAGATCGGTGTTTGCCGGGCGCCGGTGGCCGGGTCGGGCCGGGCACCGGCGTGGATTTGCAGCGTGTCAAAGCCGTATGTGGGGCCATCGGTCATGGATTGATCCTTTGCAGTTGTGACATGCGGGCTGGCACGTACCTACGGCAAAGCAACAAGTGGCGGCAAGGGCCTGAAGGGACTGGCGACGGATGCTCAGGCGATGGCGCTCAGCGGCATCGTCCCCAGCGCGTCGGGAAAGGCCGTCACGGTGTAGTCGATCATCTCGATCCGGGGATAAAGCGCGCCGCTGTCTTGATACGTCGCGTACCGCACCTGGTTGGTCCGTAGGCACTTGCCATCCGCATCCAGGTGATCCCATTCGATCCAGATGCTGGAATAGCCGCGCACGGGCACACCTTCGGCCACGATACGGGGGCGCAGTTTGACTGTCCCGATCGCGAGGGCGGCCTCGCGGTACAGACACAGCGCCTCGCACAGGGTTTCGGGGCTGCCAAAGACCTGCAGTTCGCCCTCGAGAAAGACAGGTTGAGGAAAGGCAAAACACGATGTCACAAAGGCCATGCGACCCGCGATAAATGAATCTGCCATGGTATTCAAAATACGCAATTGGACGTCAGACATGACTGCCTCGCTGAACACTTACAAATTGACGTGATGTAAGGCTTACGTAAGCGTAAATTTTGCGCGCGTGAAGGTCTTTTTCGACGCATGAGGGGCCAAAATCGCCTAGCGTCCGTTCGTGACGCAACGTCGCGTGTTCAGCGCATCCAGAAGCCGTTGGATTTGATCCGATTGCGTATGGCCTGCTCGCGCCGGGGCATGTCGGCCTGGTCAAACAGCGCGCGCACCTTGTCGCCGCGGCCCTGATAGACCATCCGCTTGATAGGCTCGTAGGATTTCAGCACCTTCTTGATCTTGTTGGGCGCTGCGACCTCTTCGAGCGTGGCAATCACAGCCTCGCTCTCTCGAGCATAAAGCAGCGGGAACATGCGGTAGTGACAGCTGTGCGTACCGTCCAGCATGCCGTGCACCGCACTGTCCCGTCCGCCGCCCAGAGCGTGGATGACCAACGGCAGTGCCACCTGGTCCAGCCAGGGATCCAGCGACTGGCACACCAGCGCACGAGGCGGGTCATCGCGGATGGCGCGCGCATATTCGGTAAAAAGCGCGCCGAACGCGCGCGGGCACGCGCCAAAGAAGTAGCCCGCGTTGAAATACAGATAGCGGCCCCAATATTCGTCCGGCTCGGTCGGATCGATGCTGCTGTCGAAATCCAGTCCGAACTTGTCGTAAAGCGACTTCCAGATCTCGGTATAGCCGGGCCCGTACAGCTCGATCTCGGGCCAGGTGCCGGTCCGCCGCAAGGACGCGGAGGGCCGTTCGAAATCGAAGGGCAACATGCTGACCTCGTCCAGGATCAGCGTGTCGGTGTCAAAGAACACGAACGGCGCGCCTTCGGGCAGGGCGGCCAGCATCTCGATCTTGTTGCCATAGGGGTACTGCGCGCCGAAATGCGGGGTGTCGAAAGGCACGATCTCGGCGCCCAGATCCGCGAGAGTTTGGCGTACGTCCTCTTGGGTGATGCGGGGATCGCCATCCCAATTCGGGCCCGGCTGGGGTTCGGCCACCAACAGACGGCCCTGAAAGCCGGGGCTCTTGGCCCGTAGGGACGCGGCAAAGAGGATCGCCTCGAACGACAAACGGCCCCGTTGGCCGACGATGGCGATGTTGAAGGGTACCGGTTTGGCTGCGGCTTTGCGTGGCATGGTCCGCTCTGATTGGTCTGCTCGTCTTTGGGGCGACTATAGGGCCACGCGCGATCCCGCAAAAGGGGGCAAACCGATGCGATACACCCTATTCGGGGGGGGTGTGCAGCAGGTCATAGATCTTTTGCAGGACGGTCAGCAGCACAAACGCCCCCACCGCCCAGATCAGCAGCTCGAACGGGGCGAGGTCCGTGCCCCGCAGCCATCGCCCGACAAGGCCACCTTGCGGGCGCAACCATTCCACGCCAAAGAGCCCGTCTCGGGGCCAGAGCCGGTATGTCCAGAACCGCGAGACGTAGTACAGGATCGCCGCCGTCAGCACGGCGATCGCCATCCAGATGATGCGCTTCATTCCCCGTTCTCCCCGGCGAGGCGGATGGTGTCGGGCTCGATCTCCCACACCAGCATGTCACCGTGCCGGGTGATGTTGCCGGCCGCCGTGATGTATTGCGCCACATAATCATAGGCGGCGCGGGGCAGGCGGGTGCCGCCCGGGCCGGTGACCAGCAGAAATTCCTCGCCCATCACGGGCTGGGTCGAGACAAAGATGGGCGGCACATCGCCCAGCAGGCACAGGTTGGCGCAGGCCTTGTGCGCCAGACCGCGCCCGGGGCGCATCGCCCCGGCAAGGCATTTGCCATCGCAGATCTCGCCCGTCAGTTGCCAGCGCCCTTGCGCCTCGGTCGGGATGTCCGGCACCGCGCCTTCGGCGGCTTGCAGCCCGTTCCGCCCGCCGCGCAGCTGCAGCATGTACAGATCGCCGCGCTCGAGCATCACGCCCGACACCTGCGCCAACTGGCCGTCGAGGGGCATTGCGCGGCTGTCCACGCCCGACTTCCCCCCCGCCGTCATCATGAAACTGTCGCCCACCGCGATGCGGTCATTGCCGGTGGTTACGTGCAGGATCGGGTAGGGCACCATCTCGACCACGCCGGTCACGGTTTGGCGCCCGTAATCACCCCGCACAGCCGCAGGCCCCGGATCGTCCTGCGCCGCCCCCATCAGAAAGCCCGCGCCAGCGAGCCCTGCGACCAGCAGCACCGACACCAGGATCAGGAACCCGCGCAGCGGGCCCGGGGCGGGCAGGTAGCCCACGAAAAACGGTTTGTCGCTCATGCCGGGGCCTCCGCTGTGTCCGGTTCCGGGGTGGGCAGGGTCAGCGGATCCACATAGGTGCCAGGCGGGTGCGCATCGGCATTCACCTCGATCATGGTGCCGCTGAGGCGCAGAGAATATGTGGGCACTTTTTCGGTGAACGGCGCGGGCGAGCGGCCCGTGCGCACGTCGTATTGAAACCCGTGCCAGGGGCAGGTGACGAGGCAATCGATGATCTTGCCCTCACCCAAGGGTCCGTTCTGATGCGCACAGGCATTGGCGATGGCCGACAGCTGCCCCTCCATCAGGAACACCGCCACGCGGTCGCCATTGGGCAGCCGCGTGATCTTGGCATGTCCCTCGCGAAACGCGCTGGCGTCGGCAACGGTGACCCAGTCGCCGCCCACGGCGGTGCCATCCTCCGCCCGCTCCGACCACCACGCCGCGAGGTGCAGCACGATCACCGCCCCTGCACCGCCCAGAAACAGCGCTGAGAACACGTGGTTCTGCTGATCTTGCAGAATGCCCAGGCTGATATGCGCCGCGACCGCAAAATAGGCCGCGTAAATCAGGTAATGCAGCCGCTTCCACACGGGTGGCGTCAGGAACTTGAGCCAGAAGTCGTGGCTGGTGGTGGCCAGGATCAGCAGGCAGATCAAGGCAAAGATGCCGAACACCTCGAACGGGAACCCGGCCAGCTGGCCAAAGCTGATATTGGCATAAAGCAGCCCTACCACCTTGTCCGAGCTGGAAAAGTTGAAATACCAGTTCAGGATGTAGCCCGAATGGGTCAGCGCCACAAAGGTCGTCATGACCCCAAAATGCCGCCGGTTATAGAGCAGCGGCAAGAACCGTTTGTCGAGCCGGGCGAGCGGCCCGATGCACAGGATCACCGTCAGCATCACGAACGCGCAGGCACCAAAGGCGCGGGCATTGTGGATTTGCGGGTTGATGGGCCGTTCATGCGCCAGAGCCTCGGGCGTCAGATACAGGAAAATCCACAGGAATGCCGCCACGCCGACCAGCATGATGGCATCATAAAACCACTTGTTGGCGTTCCACTGGACGGGGGTGTACTTGACGCTCATTGGCTGTCCCCCGCGCTCAGTTGCACCGGGGCCGCGTCCGCGGGCCAGGTTTGGCGCACCGACAGGCCCAGGCCCACGATCACCACAATCCCGAGGCTCATGGCGATCACCGCAGCGCCGTAGCTTGCGCGGACGGGGCGGTAGCGGGCGGCCCATGGGGCGGCCTCGGCCTCGATCTGCCACCAGCGCCATAGCACCAGCGGCCAGATCATCAGGACGCCGGGGATCAGCAGCGGACGGAACACGTAAGCGCCCCGCGCGTCCTCATCTATCCGATCAATGCCAATGGTCAGAAAGACGGCCGCGACAGCCGCGCCGATGATGCCCCAAGCCTGCAAGGCCAGGACGATGGCCTGAGCGATGTCCATCCGGCACCTCTTTGTCTTTGCACGCCTTTATGGGCTAAGCGTAGCAAGCCCGGCGGCCTGGAAAAAGGCTTAATACCAAGGCGCGCCGCCGGTATATCAAATTGTGAACATCTGCGTGGAAATTCGCGGCGCCTGGTCAGCTGGACGTGGGCCAGCCCAAGATGCGCGAGATCGGCTTGCCGTCCTTCAGTACCGACTTTTCGCGCTTGCCCGTGGACAAAAGCGGCATCAGCCAGAACGCGGGCGAGATGTGGCGCCCGCCCTTGATCACAGATGATGTGCGTTCCTTTGTCGACAAGAGCGGCATGGGCCAGAACGCCGCCGAGCGGAAGCCGGATTTACCACGGGCCGAGTCGCGCTCTTTGCGCTCACTCAAGAGCGGCAGGCCGAGACCTTCGAAGATGCGGCGGCTCTTGTAGCCCGCAGCGCCCGGTCGCATCGTCAGGAACAGGGGATGATCGTCGAGGATCTTGGGCGTAGAGTCGGGCGGGTCGTTCACGAAATAGTCGTTGATGACCCCGTCGATCGGGACGGTGGCGCGGTCCGCCAGCATCTCGCGCACCATCGTCGCCGCCGCCAGCGGCTTGTAGGTGGCGCGCACGACCAGCAGCGATTTGCCCGACGTGATGGCCTGGGCATAGGTATCGATGGCGTCGGGATGCACCCGGGCCGCACTCATCCGGTCATGCGAAACATTGCCTTCGGACGGGCCGATGACGGTGATGGCCCGGCGCGGCAGCCCGCGAAAAATCAGGCGTTCGGCGGTGTCCACCGCTGCCTGCTTTTCTTCGAAGACACGGGTAATGATCGTCGTCATGACACCTCCACTGGCTTCTCATAGCTTGCCTTAATGTCGTGATCCGGGCCGTCAGTTGCAAGCCGGGCGTGCACCTTGCGCCGGATGAGCGGGCCGAGCACCACGAAGGCCAGGGCGAGCACGGTCATTTCGGTGGCAAACACGGCGATGTAGGGCAGGGCAGAGGCCGCGCCGGTACCGGCGACGATCACATCGCGCAGGATGCCTGCCGAGGCGATCCCGACGCCCGCGGCCGTTGCCTGAACCGCGCCCCAAGCGCCAAGGGCAAGCCCCACCCGGTTCTTGGGGGCCGTGCGGATCACCGCCGTCAGCGTCGCATGGCCAAAGAGGCCCGCACCGAGCCCCGTGGCGAGTGTGCCGATCAGAAACAGCGCCGTGCCCAGCGGCGCACCGATCATCTGCGCCGAAAGGATTATGGCGGCAAAGCCCGGCAAGCCGATGACCGCACCGATCCGCGCAAACCGCGCCGCATCCGCACCCTGGCCCAGCCAGCGCGAGGCTGCGGCAAAGCCCGCGAGCGTGCCCGCGGCCAGAAGGGCCGTCAGCTTGGTGGTGCTGGCAACCGTCAGGCCCAGCACCTGCCCGCCATAGGGTTCGAGCAGCACGTCCGCCATACCAAAGCCAAAGGTGCCGAGCGCGATCACAGCCAGGAGCCGCTTGGTGCCGGGGACCTGCACCAGGCTGCGCCAGGCCGCACCGAACCCTTCGGGCGTTTGCGCCTTCATCTCGGCCGCGCGGGTGCGGCATCGCGCCTCCTGCTTCCACATCGCGGCTAGGTTCAGGGTGACAGTGATGACGGCGGCCCCCTGGATCACCTGAATGAGACGGCCGGGGGTGTAGGTGGTCAGCAGCGCGCCAAAGATCAGTGCGCTCAGCACCATGCCCGCCAGCAGCATCACATACATCAGGCCGACGACCTTGGGCTGGTCCGCGTCCTCCACCAGATCCGTGGCGAGCGCGAGGCCCACGGTCTGCACCATGTGCACGCCTGCCCCCACCAGAAGGAACGACAGCGCGGCGGAGGAATAGCCGATCCAGCGCGGCGCATCGATCGCCTCGCCATAGCCCGACAGCACCAGCAGGGCGAAGGGCATGATTGCAAAGCCGCCGAACTGGTACAGCGTGCCTTTCCAGATATAGGGTGCGCGCCGCAGCCCGAGGGCCGACACATGCGTGTCGGACCGAAACCCGATCAGCGCGCGCAGCGGCGCAAAAAGCAGCGGCAGCGCCAGCATGCCCGCCACAAGGCTCGCCGGCACCGACAGCTCGACGATCATCACCCGGTTGAGCGTGCCCGCCAGCAGCACCAGCGCCATGCCCACCGTGACCTGGAACAGCGACAGGCGGAGCAACTGGCTCAGCGGCACCTCATCCGAGGCGACATCGGCAAAAGGAAGGTATTTCGGCCCCAGCGTTGCCAGTTTGCGGGTCGCAAAGGTGCGGTAATCAAGCATGGTGAATAGCGCGGGCCGGGCAAGGGATTGCAGTGCTGGGGCACCGGAATTGAAAGGCGGCCCGCAGGGTATGCCTGCGAGCCGCCATGGCTTAGCGTGTGATCAGCGCCGCACCAGTGCCGGCGCTGGCATGCTGTTCCGGCGGCGCGAGGATCGCCTTGACCGGCGTTCCGTCCGACATGATGATCGTCACTTCATTGGTGCCCGGCATCACATAGCCCGCCTTGGCGGTCTGGTTTTGCGGCTCCGTGCGCAGGGCGGCCTCTTCGGCGTCGCCCGCACCCAGCTCTTGGCCGGACAGGAAGTCCGAGACCCACGAGGTGTTGGTCAGCACGGCCACGTGCACGGCAAAGGATCCGATGGCCACCGCGCTCAGAAACAGCGGAACGCCCACGGTCGGCTTCACGACGAGCCACATCTTGGCATTGTTCATGACGTGTCCTCCTTATCCCAGCCAGGGGGTCGACACAGCGACCAGAATATGTGCAAGCAGCGCGATTGCGCCAAACACGCGGGTGCCGTCAATGAGGTAGCTGTGCACCTCTTCGGCTTCTTCGAGCGTCAACCCTGTGGGCCACACCTTGTCTTCATTATCCGCCACGTCGAATCCTCCGTAATAGGCGTGGACCAAAGGCGAAATTTGCCGTTTCGCTCGGGCCCGATAGAATTATGACGCACACTGTTGACTCGAAAGTGTCAGTAAAAGTGGACAATTGCAATTGTAAATTTGGCTTTACGCTACAGATTTATGCACTATGCCGCATTGGCTTGGCCAGTCTGGCCTCGGGCAGGGCTGTGAATTATCGTGCAACTCGAAACATCAAAAAACCGCAACTGCGGCCGGTGAACCTCTGATTCCGCACGTCTTTTTTGCCGGTCGCATCTGAAGTCCGCGCACGTTCACGCACCCCGTCCCAACCCATGGCGCAGCGCATTGGCGGGGACCAGAACCCGCCGCGCCGTACGCACCAGATCGTGCCACACAACCGCTCGGCGCCGCCAAGTTGCAGCGCACAGGCACGGTCCGTCACAGCCCAAATCAGAGGACAGGGTGGGCGACCCTGGCATCGAACCAGGCGTGCGTCTCCGCGAGGGAACCGCAGGTGGCCCCTGCCACATAGCCTAGGCGCAGGATCGATCCCGGGGATCGATCGGGAGCGGGTTGCGCACACGCCAATGCTGGGTCGGGGCGCTGGAATGAGAGGGAGTGAGATGGTGGGCGACCCTGGAATCGAACCAGGCGTGCGTCTCCGCGAGGGAGTTACAGTCCCCTGCCACACCTTGCGGCCTGTCGCCCACTGCGCCAAAAGGGGCAAGCCCCGCGTCAGCGTGAGCGCGTGATTACCGGGCGGCCCCAGATGGGTCAAGGGCGAAAATGGCAGGGCAGGGCAGCACGACATGGCAACGAAAAAGCCCAAATGGGTGGTCGCGAAAGAGCAGGCGAAAAAGGCCGATGCGGCCCAGACCGTCTGGCTCTTTGGTCTGCATGCCGTGCGCGATGCGCTGCTGAACCCACGGCGGGAAAAGCTGCGGCTGGTGGTGACGCTCAACGCGCTGGCCAAGCTGCAGGATGCAGTGGATCAGGCCGGGCTCACACCGGAAATGGCCGACCCGCGCCGCTTTCCCGCACCGCTCGATCCCGGTTCGGTGCACCAGGGTGCGGCACTCGAGGTCAAGCCGCTGGATTGGGGGCGGCTCGCGGATGTGGCCATCGGGGCGGAACATCCGCGCCTGATCCTGCTCGACCGGGTTACGGATCCGCACAATGTGGGTGCGATCCTGCGCTCGGCCGAGGTGTTCGGCGCCTCTGCCGTGATCGGCACGCGGCACCATTCGGCGCCCGAGACCGGCGCGCTGGCCAAGACCGCATCGGGTGCGCTGGAACGCCAACCCTATCTGCGCGTGCGCAACCTGGCCGATGCCATCGTGGAACTGCAGGGCATGGGCTATCTCGTGCTGGGCCTCGACGGGACGGCCGAGATGGGGGTGGAGGCGGCGTTGCGGGACCGGTATGACACGCCCGTGGCCCTTGTGCTGGGTGCCGAAGGGCCAGGGCTGCGCGACAAGACCAAAAGCACCTGTGATCAACTGGTACGGATCGATGCCGCGGGTGGATTCGGATCGCTTAACGTCTCAAATGCCGCCGCCGTCGCCCTATATGCCAGTAGACGACGCACCGCAGGAGGCTGACATCGCGCACCCGACCAAAATCGCCACGTGCTGCTATTGCGGCACTCGGGCCGCCCTTGTTCTGACGGGCCGTGACCGGCACGAGCTGGCCTGTTCCAGCTGTGGTGCACCGCTGCACGACCTCAAGATGCTGCCGAAGAAAAAGAAGGGCGACCGCGAGTTGGTCCGCCATTCGCCCGTGCGCACGGCGCCCCGAGGCAAGCCCAGGCCGAAAAAGCGCAAGGGCAAGATGCGCCGCTTTGCCGATATGTTCGAGGATGCCTTCGACATCATCGAGGATATTCTCGACTGAGCCTGCGCGCCTTAACCTTGCGTTCACAGATTTGCGAGAGGCTCTTTTTTGAGCGGCAGATCTGCCTATCTGTCTTTCATGAGCTGCGGGTTTGGAACCCCCGCAGATACATTCACTGTCCCTCGTTCCGTACCTGGCGCCCCGCCTTCTTGGACGGGGCGCTTTTTTCTGCGCGGTCGATGAGGTAGCGGTGTGGGATGACCAACTATTCCGATGCTCATTTGCGTGACGTCCTGACCCGCACCCGCTCTGTCGCGGTGGTTGGGGTGTCGGCGAACTCGGTGCGGCCCAGCTACTTCGTGGCGCGCTATCTCGACCTCAAGGGGTTCGATGTGCATCCCGTCAATCCGGTCTATGCCGGGCAGATGCTGTTTGGGCGCAAGATCATGGCGGGGCTTGGGGATATCGAGGCACCTGTCGACATGGTCGACATCTTTCGCCGGTCCGAGGCGGTGCCCGAGATTGTGGACGACGCGCTGCAGCTGCTGCCGGGGCTCAAGACGATCTGGATGCAGATCGGCGTCAAGCATGCTGCCGCCGCGGCCAAGGCCGAAGCGGCAGGTGTCACCGTCATTCAGAACCGATGCCCCAAGATCGAATATCAGCGCCTCTTTGGCGAGCTGCGCATGGGCGGTTTTGCCACCGGCGTTATCTCGTCCAAACTGCCCTAGCGGACGCGTTGCCAGGTCTGGCTTTGGCAAATGGGGCCAAGGCAGCCCGACACCCGCATCTGGTTGCCCTGCACCTGCATCTTGCCATCATAGGTGCGATTGTGCGCGGGCACAAAGGCCTGGCCCTGATAGACTGAGCCACTGCCGGTCATATCCCAGAACACCCGCTTGCCCACGGTGGGCGCGGCCACGGGCGTGCCCGAGGCGTTGAACACCTTGACGATCGTGCCGCAATAACCTGCTCCGCAGCGCTTGGATTGGACATGCGCCACCTGGCCCTTGCGGTCAGGTTCGGTGCGCCAGAGACCCTCGGGGCCGGATGCGTGTGCGACAGGCGCGCTGCAGGCCAGAACAAGCGCGAAAAGTGCGACGGAGCGTTGGTTGCGTTTCATGTGTCATGTCCCATGTCGTGTGCAGGCATAACGCGAACCGGCGACAGCAGGTTCCAGCGTGCCACGACCGGAACATATATCATGTGGCGCCTGGGCGCACACAAGACCAGCGCACAAGGCCGCGAACGTACCGCTCCGGCCTTGCGCGGAAAAGCGCCTGGTCGCGTCTACTGAAGACGGGTCCAGGTCTGACCACGGCAGATCGGACCGACACAGCCCGACACCTTTAGCGCATTGCCGTTCAGCGACATCTTGGACCGGTAGGTCTTGTCCACGTCCGGTGCCCAGATGCGACCGCCACTGTAGCTGCCGTTGCCCTTGGCCTGCATGTCCCAGATCATGCGCTTGCCCTTGATCGAGGTGTTTTCGTTGTTCACCACCTTGTCGATCGTGCCGCACAGCGCAGCGCCGCAGGCGGCGATCTTGACGTGCAGATACCCGCCGGTTTCACCGGTCTCGGTCTTCCACACACCCTCAACCGGGTCGGCGGCCAGGCCCGTACCCGCACCCGCAAGCACCAGCGCCGTGGCTGCAAAAAGCGTTTTCATGGTCTCTCTCCTCCACATGATGCCCAAAACCTTGGGACATGCACGGCCACGATGGCAAGAATGACCTTGGGTCGCGTTGCAAATGACGCCACGGGCTGGCATGTGCCCGCAAACCACTACATGACAAGGCCCGCGACATGATCCTTTACCCCGCGATCGACCTCAAGGACGGCGCCGCCGTGCGCCTCGTGCACGGTGAGATGGACAGCGCCACGGTGTTCAACGACGACCCCACCGCACAGGCCCGCGCCTTTGTCGACGCGGGCTGCGCATGGTTGCACTTGGTGGATCTCAACGGCGCCTTCGCAGGCGCCCCCGTCAATGCCGCCGCGGTCAAGGCCATCCTAGCCGCGTGCAAGGTCCCCGCTCAACTCGGTGGCGGTATCCGCGACATGACGACAATCGAGGGCTGGCTGGACAAGGGGCTCGCCCGTGTGATCCTTGGCACGGTCGCTGTTGAAAATCCCGAACTGGTCCGCGAGGCCGCGCGCGCCTTTCCGGGGCAGGTCGCCGTGGGTATCGATGCAAGAGGCGGCCGCGTGGCCACCAAGGGCTGGGCCGAAGAGACGGATGTCGATGCGACGGATCTCGCCCGCTCCTTCGAGGATGCGGGGGTGGCGGCGATCATCTACACCGACATCAACCGCGACGGTGCAATGGCCGGTCCAAACGTCGTCGCTACTGACGCGCTCGCGCGCGCCGTCGACATTCCCGTCATCGCCTCGGGCGGGGTGTCGTCGCTGGATGACCTCACCCGACTCAAGGCTACGGGCGTGATTGCGGGCGCCATCTCGGGCCGGGCCCTCTATGATGGCGCCATTGATCTGGCGGCCGCTCTGGCCATACTCGAGCGCTGAGGCGCCGTTACCGCGCCACACCGTCGGTGAAATTTGCCAGCGCGCCGGTCATCACGTTCAGATATGCGGCATCCTCGGCTACGCCGCCCAGATCGCTCAGCATCGCGGTCGGGTCCTCATAGGCGATCATTGTCTTGCCCGTACCGTCTTCGAACACCAGCACTTTCATGGGCAGAAACAGGCCCGCCACCGGATCGTCCTTGATCGCGGGCGTGCCCACTTTGGGATTGCCAAAGATCAGCAGCTGCGATGCACCCACGTCTTCTCCGATCGACTGCGCACCGGCACCGTGATCGACACGCGCGAAAACGGTGATGCCCGCGCCTTCCATGGCACTCACAAGGGCGTCGACCGTCTCGGTCACGCCGCCTGCGGCCTCCTTGCGGACAATCCCGCTGTCACCTGCCATCGCCGCCGCCGTCATCATCAGGCTCAGCATACACACCAGAACACTCCGCATCTCATATCCTCCTTCGACGCTCGCGCCATTCATGACACAGCGGCCTGCAACCGCCATGCACAGTCCCGTGATCTGCCAAAACCTGCCCGTCTTTGTCCCCCAACATCCTCGGGGGTCCGGGGGCAGACAGCCCCCGGGTGCTTGCCGCCCGCGCGCACCTCGCCTAAAGCAGGGCCATGTTGAAAACCCGCATCATCCCCTGCCTCGATGTCGCCGATGGCCGCGTGGTCAAGGGCGTGAACTTCGTCGATCTGATCGATGCGGGCGACCCCGTCGCCGCCGCCCGCGCCTATGACGCCGCAGGCGCGGACGAGCTCTGCTTTCTCGACATCCACGCCACGCATGAAAACCGGGGCACCATGTTCGACCTGGTGCAGCGCACGGCCGAGCAATGCTTTATTCCGCTCACCGTCGGCGGCGGCGTCCGCACGGTGGCGGATGTCCGCGCGCTTCTGCTGGCGGGCGCCGACAAGGTGTCGTTCAACTCGGCCGCGGTCGCCGACCCGGATGTGCTGGCCCGCGCGGCCGATCAGTTCGGCAGCCAATGCATCGTCTGTGCCATCGACGCGAAAACCGTCGCCGGGGGCCGGTGGGAGATTTTCACCCATGGCGGTCGCAAACCCACCGGCATCGATGCGGTCGCATTTGCCCGCACCGCAGCGGAAAAGGGGGCAGGGGAAATCCTGCTGACCTCCATGGACCGCGACGGCACCAAGCAGGGCTTCAACCTCGCCCTGACGCGCGCCATCTCTGACGCCGTGCCCATCCCCGTGATCGCCAGCGGCGGCGTGGGCACGCTCGACCACCTGGTCGACGGCGTGACCCAAGGGGGCGCATCCGCCGTCCTCGCCGCCTCGATCTTCCACTTCGGCGACTTCACGATCGCCCAGGCCAAGGCGCATATGCACGCCGCGGGCATCCCCATGAGGCTCACATGACACTCGACGACCTCTATGCAACCATCGCGGCCCGCAAGGGCGCGGACCCCGACAGCTCCTGGACTGCCAAGCTGCTGGCCAACGGCCCGGAAAAATGCGCCGAGAAATTCGGCGAAGAGGCGGTCGAAGCCATCATCGAAGCGGTCAAAAACGACAAGGCCGCCCTGACCGCCGAAGCGGCGGATGTCCTCTACCACCTTCTTGTCATGCTCGCCGCCCGCGACGTCCCGCTCGGCGACGTCATGCAGGAGCTGGCACGCCGCCAAGGCACCTCCGGCCTCGCCGAAAAAGCCGCGCGGCCCTGATACCGTCTTTGTCCTGAAAAATCCCGGGGAGTTTGAGGGGCAGAGCCCCTCATCAGAAAAAATGAATCGCGTCGCCGCAGGCGCCCTTTTGGTCGCACCCAAATCCCGCTGATGTCCACGGGGGCAGCGTCAATCCACCCCAAGGTTCACATGGCTCGCCTCAGGGCGCCCAGGTCAGGAAATTCCGGATCATCCGCAGACCGACGCTCTGGCTCTTTTCAGGGTGGAACTGCATCCCCACCATCGTGTCGCGCCCGACCACGGCGGTGACCTCTCCGGCGTAATCCACATGCGCCAGCCGCTCTGCGCTGTGCGCAACGTCGAATTGATAGGAATGCACGAAATACGCGTGATCGCCTGTCGCCACCCCGTCAAAGACGGGGTGTGCGGCCCCGATCACCAGATCGTTCCAGCCCATATGCGGCACTTTCAGATGCGCATCGTCCGGCGCGATCCGGACCACGTCGCCGTCGATCCAGCCCAGGCCTGCGGTGTCGGTGTACTCGCGCCCCCAGGACGCCATCAGCTGCATGCCCACACAGATGCCCAGAAACGGTCGCCCCTTGTGTTCAACGGCCTCCACCAGGGCGTCGAGCACGCCAGACCCGCGCAGCGCCGCTGCACAGGCGGGAAAGGCGCCGTCGCCGGGCAAAACGATCCGGTCCGCGCGCGCCACCACATCGGCGTCCGCGCTCACCACGACCGTTCCGGCATCTGCGTCCGACGCCATGCGCTCGAACGCCTTCTGGGCCGAATGCAGGTTGCCGCTGTCGTAATCGATTAGAACCGTTAGGCTCATAGGGCGCCTTTGGTCGACGGAATCGCATCGCTGCGCCGCGGGTCCCGCTCCAGCGCGTCGCGCAGCGCCCGTGCCACCGCCTTGAACGCCGCCTCGGCGATGTGGTGGCTGTTCAGCCCGTGCAGCATATCCACATGCAGGGTGATCCCGCCATGGGTGCTCAGCGCCTGAAAGAATTCGCGCACCAGCTCGGTGTCAAAGGTCCCGATCTTGGGCGTCGGCAGGTCGACGTTCCACACAAGGAACGGCCGCCCGGACAGATCCAGCGCCGCCCTCACGAGCGCGTCATCCATCGGCAGCAGGCACGCGCCATAGCGCCGGATGCCCGTCTTGTCGCCCATCGCCGCGGTCAGCGCCTGACCCAGCGCGATGCCCACATCCTCGACCGTGTGGTGATCATCGATATGCAGATCACCGCTGCAGCGGACGGTCATGTTGATCAGCGCATGGCGCGCCAACTGGTCCAGCATATGGTCAAAGAAACCCACGCCCGTCTCGTTGTCATAAGTGCCAGTCCCGTCGAGATTGATCTCGACCGAGATGTCCGTCTCCGCAGTGGTGCGCGTGATGGTGTGGCTGCGCATGTAGGCAGGCTCCTGCAATCGTTCGGACGCCTCTATAGGACCCAAAGCGCGCAACGGCAAATGGCGCGTGTCGCGGCGCCCACCCGCCCGCCGCACGAAGCGCTGTGCATCCCACCACCGACCGCGTATCGTCGCACCCATGACACAGCACACTGCATCCAGATACGCCGCACGGCTCAACGCCTTCAAGATCGGGGCCAAGGAGTATTGGCCGGGCAAGAACGCGGTCACCACCACCGATCTGCTGGCCCGCGCAGCCACGGCTGGCCTGACGGCGGCGGATCTGAATTACCCGGACCATTTTGTCGATGATACCCCTACGGCGCTGACAAAAGCGTTGCAGGACAACGACATGGCGCTGAACGGCATGGCGATGCGCTACTACACCGATCCTGGGTACAAGCTGGGCGCGTTCACCCATCCCGATGCGGCGGTCCGCCGCGCCGCGATTGATGAGACCAGGCGCGGGCTCGATGTGCTGGCGCAGATGGGCGGCAATCTGATGACGCTCTGGATGGGGCAGGACGGGTTCGATTACTCTTTCCAGATGGACTATGCCCGCGCGTGGGACGCGACGCTGGAGGCGATGGCAGTGGTGGCGGACCACAACCCAGATATCGATATCGCGCTCGAATACAAACCCAACGAACCGCGCGCCTTTGCCCTCATGCCGGACGCGGCGACGACGCTGCTGGCCCTGCGCGAGATCGACCGGCCCAACACCGGCGTGACGCTGGACTTTGCCCACGTGCTTTACGCTGACGAGATGCCGGCTTTTGCCGCGGCACTTGTCGCACGGCACGCACGGATCCTCGGGGTGCATCTGAACGACGGCTACGGCAAGTGGGACAACGGTCTGATGGTGGGGGCCGTGCACCCGATCCAGACGGTCGAGCTGCTGGTTGAGCTTGAACGTGTGGGCTATGGCGGCGCGATTTACTTTGACACTTTTCCCGACCATTCCGGCCTCGACCCCGTGGCCGAGGCGCGCACGAACATCGAGGTGGTCGAACGGTTGCGCGCCATTGCCGCCCGGCTGGTTGGCCACAGCGATCTGCGCGCCGCCATCGCCCGGCAGGATGCGCCGACGGCCATGCGGCTGGTCCAGGCGGCGATGCTCGGGTGAGCGTTTTCGTCACAGGGTCGCTGCACCTCGACGTGGTGCTGCGCGCGCCGCATCTGCCGCAGCGCGACGAGACGGTGGCAGGCTCTGCGGTGGATTATGTGTTTGGCGGGAAGGGCGGAAACCAGGCCGTGGCAGCGGCACGGATGGGGGCTGATGTGGGCCTGGCCGGGCGGATCGGCGCGGACCGGTTCGGTGAGATGATCCGCGACGCGCTTGTTGCGGGGGGTGTGGACATCGCGCAGCTGCAACAGGACGACGGCGCCAGCGGCATGAGCGCGGCCATCGTGGACGATCGCGGCGAATACGGTGCCGTGATCGTGTCCGCCGCCAACCTGCGGATTGACCCGGATGCCATCACGATCCCCGCCGAGACCAAGCTGCTGCTGCTTCAGAACGAGGTGCCGGAGGCTGTGAACCTCGCCGTCGCCCAACAGGTGCGCGAGGTCGGGGCGGCGGTGTGGCTGAACGCGGCACCCGCTCGCCCGCTGTCACCACAGATGATGGCGGCCATCGATCTGCTGATCGTTAACCGGATCGAGGCGGCGTTTTATGCAGACGTGATGCCAGAGGCGCAGGTGCTGACGACCCTAGGTGTCGACGGTGTATCCCACAACGGCGCGACATATCCCGCCTACGCGGTTGACGTCGTGTCGACGCACGGGGCAGGCGACATGTTCGTGGGCGCGCTGGCGTCGCAAGTCACCGCCGGGACGCCGCTGAAAGCTGCCATTCCCTTTGCCCAAGCCGCCGCCGCCTTGCACGTCTCCTTGCCCACAGCGGCGCGCGATACGCTAACGCCCGACGTGGTGCACCGTTTCATCGCCGCTCAGTCCAGCCGGTAGAAACGCGCCGCCGTTCCCCCGAACACCTGCGCACGTTCCGCGTCGGACAGATGGCCGGTCAGCGCCTGCGCCATGTCGTGCCAGTCGCCGTATTCCGCCTGCAACCGACACACTGGCCAGTCGGATCCCCACATGACCCGGTCGGCGCCAAAGACGTCCAGCACATGGCGGGCAAAGGGGCCGATATCATCGAGGGTCCAGCCGTCGTCGGCCTCCGTCACAAGGCCCGACAGCTTGACGCATCCGCGCGTCTCCTCCGCCAACCGCGTCATACCCGCAGCCCATGTGGTGAAGGCGTCCGACCCCGCCTGCGCGTCCCTGATCCGCGGCTTCATGCAATGGTCGAAGACCACGCGCATCTCGGGGTATCGCGTCGCCAGCGTCAGAAAATTCGGGGTGTGCTGCGGAAATCCAAGCGCGTCAAAGGTGAGGTCCAGATCGATCAGCGCACCATAGGCCCATTGTACATCGTCGTGCAGCATCCAGTCCAAGTTGGGGATGTCCTGGATCATCGGGCGGACACCGCAAAACGCAGGATGCGCGGCCAGACGGTCAAGATGGGTGCGCTGGCTGGGATCCTCGAAATCGATCCAGCCAACGACGCCCTTGATGAACGGGGTCGCGTCGGCAAGGCCCAGCATATACTCCGTCTCTTCGACGCTGGCTGCGGCCTGAACCAGGACCGTCCCGGCGATGCCGTGGCGTGCCAGATCCGGCGCCAGATCGCCCGGTGCATAGGCCCGGTTCAGTGTGGCATTGTCCTTGGGCATCCAGTCATAATCGCCGCGAGCGGGCCGCCAGAAATGCTGGTGCGCGTCGATCTTCATGTGGGCGCGTCCTGCCGCATCAACCCCTCGGATTTGAGGTCGGACCACAGGGCCGCAGGAATGTCGGCATGCGCCGCTGCGGCGTTGCTGCGCATCTCGGCCACGCCCTGGCCACCGGGGATCACGGTGACATGCGCCGGGTGCAGCAGCGGAAACTGCAACGCCGCATCCACCAGCCGGACGTTGTGCGCGGCGCACATGCGTTCGCTCGCGGTCACGCGGTCCAGCACATCCTGCGGTGCGACGTCGTAATTGTACCACGCGCCCTGCCGCGCGCCCGTCGCCAGAATGCCCGAATTGTAGGGCCCGCCGCCGACGATGCCGATCCCGCGCGCCTCGCACAGCGGCAGAAAACTGTCGAGCGCGGTCTGCTCCAGCAGGGTGTAGCGCCCGGCCAGCAGGAATAGGTCAAAGTCGCCGCGTTCGGCCAGCGTCTGGCACACTTCCCACTCGTTGATGCCGCCACCGATGGCCGTGATCAGCCGCTGATCGCGCAGCGACACCATTGCGTCATAGCCGCGCCCGCCAAAAAACTCCTCGATCCGCATGTCGGACATGTCCTTCGACCCGTGCGAAAAGATGCACAGATCGTGGACGTACAGGATATCGATCCGGTCCACACCCAGCCGCGAAAACGAATGCTCGAACGACCGCATGACACCGTCATAGGTATAGTCATACTGCTCGCGCCGCTGCGGCACCTCGAACCATTTGCCAATCCCCGACCGATGCTCGGGCGCGCAATGCTGGATCAGCCGCCCGACCTTGCTGGACAGGACGTAATCGTCCCGGGGCTTGTCGCGCAAGAACGGGTTCAGCCGCGTCTCCGACAGCCCGAGCCCGTAGAGCGGAGCAGTGTCGTAGTAGCGCACGCCAGCGTCCCACGCCGCATCTAACGTGGCCCGCGCGTCATCATCGCTGATCGCGCGATAGAGGTTGCCCAAGGGGGCGGTGCCGAACCCCAGCTCGGTAAAGGTCAGACCGCCGTTGCCGATCCGGTCCCAGTGTCGCGTCTTCAAGGCCATGTGTTTCTCCCCCTTGGTTGGCTGCGACCTTAGCGCAGTTTCTTTTTGCGTGAACAGCCCACCGTTCCTACAGTCGCCGGGGGAGGATCGTGGATGACGGAAAACTTTGCCCGCGTGTTCGGTGCGGTGAAACCGGTCATCGGCATGGTGCATATCGGTGCCTTGCCGGGTGCGCCGCTGCACGACCCGTCGCTTGACCTGCTGGCGGCGGCGCGGGCGGATCTGCACGCGCTGCAGGCGGCGGGGTTTGACGCGGTGATGTTCGGGAACGAGAATGACCGCCCCTACGAATTCGCGGTCGATACGGCCTCCACCGCGACGATGGCGCATCTGATCGGCCAGCTGAAATCCGAGATCACGGTGCCGTTCGGTGTCAACGTGCTGTGGGACCCGATGTCGACCGTGGCGCTGGGCGCGGCGACAGGCGCTCATTTCGTGCGCGAGATTTTCACGGGCACATACGCCTCGGACATGGGCCCTTGGACGCCGGATGCGGGCCGTGCGATGCGGTATCGCAACCGGCTGGGACGGTCGGACATGGCAATGCTTTTCAACGTTTCGGCGGAGTTCGCGCATTCGCTCGACCAGCGTCCGCTGGCGGACCGCGCGCGCAGCGCGGTGTTCTCATCCGTGCCCGATGCGGTGCTCGTGTCGGGCCAGATCACGGGTGAGGCGGCCCGGATGTCCGACCTCGAAGCGGTCAAGGCGGTGCTGCCCGACATGGCGGTGATGGCCAATACCGGGGTCGCACACGATACGGTTGCGGATGTCCTGTCTGTCGCCGATGGCTGTGTCGTGGGCTCTTCGCTCAAGGTGGACGGCGATACGTGGAACGCCGTTGACCCGGACCGCGCGCAGGATTTCATGGACCGCGTACGACAGGCCCGGCGATGAAAGCGCGGCTGAAACAGGACCTGATGGCGCTGATGTCGGTCCCCGGCCTGTCGGGGCACGAGGATCGCGTGCGCCGCGCCATCCGTGACCGTCTGGACGAGATCGATGTGAACAGCCGCACCGACCGGCTGGGCAATCTGCATGTGCATTTTCCGGGGCAGGGCCCTTCGGTCATGCTGTTCACCCATATGGATCAGCTGGGCTTTGTCGTGCGCAAAATCGAAGCGGACGGCCTGCTGCGCCTCGAACGTCTGGGCGGTGTTCCAGAACGTGCGCTCGCCGCGCAAGAGGTGCTGGTGTGCACCCGCACGGGCGCTGATGTGCCGGGCCTGATCGCGAACAAGAGCCACCACGCCACAGCACCGGATGAGAAATACACCGTCACCCCGTACCGCGATCTTTACGTCGATACCGGCATGACTTCGGCGGCCGAGGTCATCGATGCAGGCATCCAGATCGGGGCGCCTGTCGTCTACGCACCGCGCGCCGTGGAACTGGCCGGTGATCGCATCGCGGGCACGAGCGTCGATGACCGCGCGGGCTGTGCCGTGTTGCTGGAAATGGCCCGCCGGCTCAAGGACCGCAAGGCCGGCCCGCCAGTGCACCTGGCTTTCAGTGTTCAGGAAGAGTTCAACTTGCGCGGCGCCTTGCCGCTGGCCCAGACGCTGCTGCCAGACATCGCGATCCAGATCGACCTGATGCTGGCCGCGGACACGCCAGACATGGCCGGACACGGCGACATTGCATTGGGTCAGGGGCCGGGCATCAGCCTCTATTCGTTCCACGGACGCGGCACGCTGAACGGCGTGATCCCGCACCCTGCCATGGTCGATCTGTTCGAAAGGGCGGCGCAGGCGTGCGCCATCCCGCTGCAACGCAGTGCGCAGGTCGGCGTGCTGACCGATCTGTCATACGTGCAACTCGTCGGGCAGGGCGTGGCGTCCATCGATGTGGGGTTTCCCATGCGCTATTCCCATTCCGCGCGCGAGCTGTGCGATCTGGGCGATCTGGTTCAACTGACCGAGCTCTTGGCGGCGGCACTCGCCCGGATTGGACCGGATTTTTCACTCGACAGGGATGACTGCACCTGATGGCCTACACACTCGGCATCGATATCGGCACCTACGAGACCAAGGGCGTTCTCGTCGATGACGTCGGACGCGTGCATGCGCAGGCCGCGCGCGGCCACCAGATGCTGGTGCCCCAGCCGGGATGGGCCGAACATCGCCCCGAGGAAGACTGGTGGGGCGATTTCGTGCATGTGTGCCGGACGCTCCTGACCGACAGCGGCGTGGACCCGTCCGCGATCCGGGCCGTGGCCTGCAGTGCCATTGGCCCCTGCATGCTGCCAGTCGATGCCGACGGTGCGCCGCTGATGAACGGTGTGCTTTACGGTGTGGACGGGCGTGCCGAGGCGGAGGTGCGCGAACTGACCGACCGGATCGGCGCAGAGACGATCATCGCCCGCTGCGGCAACGCGCTCACCTCGCAATCGGTGGGGCCCAAGATCCTCTGGCTCAAGCGGAACCGGCCGGAGATTTATGCCAAGACCGCGCACATCCTGACCTCGACCAGCTTCCTCGTGCAGCGGCTGACCGGAGAGGTGGTCATCGACCACTACACCGCTGCCAATTTCGCACCGCTCTACGATGTCGGAACGCAGGCGTGGGTCGATGATCTGGCCGATGACATCATCCCGCTCGACACGCTGCCCCGCCTCCTGTGGTCCAACGAGATCGCCGGTCACATCACCCATGCCGCGGCGGAGGCGACAGGCCTCGCCCCCGGCACGCCTGTGACCGCGGGGACCATCGATGCCGCGGCAGAGGCGTTGTCGGTCGGCGTCGATCAGCCGGGGGACATGATGATGATGTACGGCTCGACCATCTTCATCATTCTGCGCACGCAGACCCGCGTGGCCGATCCGCGCATCTGGTACGCGCCGTGGCTCTTTGAGGGCGAGCATGCCTCGATGGCCGGTCTGGCAACCTCCGGGACACTCACGCACTGGTTCCGCGATCAGCTGGCGCGGGATCTCGACCCGGCAGCGGCGTTCCCCCTTCTGGCGCAAGAGGCGGCACATTCACCGCCGGGCGCCAATGGGCTGCTGATGCTGCCCTATTTCTCAGGCGAACGCACGCCGATCCATGACGTCCATGCCAAGGGGGTGGTGTTTGGTCTGAACCTGACCCACACGCGCGGCGACATGTACCGCGCCCTGATCGAGGGAATTGCACATGGCACCCGCCATGTTACCGATACCTTTGCCGCGCTGGGGCAGTCGCCGACACGCCTGCTTGCGGTCGGGGGCGGCATCAAGAACGCGCTGTGGCTGCAAGCCACCTCCGACATCACCGGCATCAACCAGATTGTCTGCGACAAGACGGTCGGGGCAAGCTATGGCGACGCTTTCCTTGCTGCGCATGCGCTTGGATGGGTGGCGCGGTCCGACATCGCGAAATGGAACCCGGTCCAGCGGAGGATCACCGCATCACCGCACCCGGACTATGATCGCAGCCATGCGCTGTTCCGCAGGCTCTACGACCAGACCAAGGTTATCGCGCACGCGCTGGACTTGCGCGACTGATCCGCGATCAGTCGATGCGTTTTTCGAGGTAGTAAAAGCTTTGGTCGCCGTCGTAGTCCGGCAATTGGCCAAAGACCCTGTAACCGAGGCTCTCGTACAGCCCCCGCGCCTGATCACTGCGGGTTTCGAGGTGCACGCGCAGGCATCCCCGGTCGCGCGCAAAGGCTTCGGCAGCGCGTAAAAGGTCACGGCCCACCCCCTGCCCGCGCTGGCTCTGATCAACCCAAAGTTCGGACACATGCGCCGACCGGAACGCGATTTCGCCCTTGCATCCGGCAGTCATGGCGCCACCAGGCCCGGACACCTTCAACAGAAAGACCCCGCACGCCTCATCCGGTAACGCCTGGCCGGCGCAGACCAGATGATCGTGCAGCACCGCGATGTGCGCTGCCGTAGCGGGGGTAACAAGTTCGATCTCCGGCATCCATATCCTCGGGTCAGCGTGTGGCATGAGCTAGACGCGCGCCCGCCCCCGGCAAGGTACCAGCTATTTCACAGCACCTGCGGCCATGCCCTTGATGATGTATTTTTCCAGAAAGATCGCCACGACGATCAACGGCAGGATCGCTGCGGAGGAGAGTGCGGCCATGGACCACCAGTTGATGCCCTGCGACCCGGTCTGACTGGCCACCATCACCGGAAGCGTTGTCGCGTTCGTGGAACTCAGCAAAGCGGCAAAGAAGTAATCGTTCCAGCACAGCACCTGGCTGAGGATGAAGGCGTCGACCATGCCCGGCAGCGCAATGGGCAGAACGATCTGCAGAAAAGCGCCCCAGATGCCCAGGCCATCGACCAGCGCCGCCTCTTCCAGCTCGACCGGGATGCCCTGAAACTGGTCGCGCATGATCCAGATGACGATCGGCAACACCATCAGCGTATAGAGCAGGATCAAACCGATCTGGCTGTCGAGCAGGTCGAGCGAGCGGTAGAGCACCAGAAAGGGCAGGGCGAGCACCACAGGCGGCAGGATCATCTGGCTGAGGAAAAAGAATGAGATGTCGGAGTTGCGCATGAACCCAAAACGGTAGTTGAACCGCGACAGCCCGTAGGCCGCGAGCGATCCCAGGATCACCGCCAGCAGGGAGGCGGAGGTGGCAACCACCGCACTGTTCCAGAACCGTTTCAGGAACTCTTCGCGGACGGTCGACACTTCGCCGATCAGGCGCGGCGACAGGCCCAGCGATTCCCACCCTTTCCACCGGGGGGTGTAGTCCCACCAGGGCACCATGTTGCCGCGCATCACGTCGGGCGCCAGCTTGAACGAGGTGGTCAGCGTCCAGTATATCGGGAACAGGCAGATCACGGCCCAAATGATCAGTGCGGTATAGATCGCCACCCGGCTCGCCCACCATTTGACCCGCACTGCACGGTCGGCATCGTGATCCTTGAAGACGGCGACATCGGTCATGCGGGACGCTCCATCCAGCGGCTGACCAGCTTGAGCAGCGCGGTGACAAAAAGGATGATCAGCACCAGATACACCATCGCCAGAAGCGTGCCGTAGCCCACATTCGACCGATCCCGGTATTCGCGGAAGATGAAACTGGTCACCGAATCCGTCGCCCCGCCCGGCCCGCCGGAGGTGACGTTGATGATGATGTCCGCGAGCTTCAGCTTGAAGATGATCCGGATCACGATCGCGGTAACCGACACGGGCAGCATGAGCGGAAAGATCACTTCCTTGAAGCTTTGCCAGCCGGTGGCGCCATCCACCTTGGACGCTTCGATCACCTCACGCGGCAGCGCCTGCAAACCGGCCAGCAGCATGATCATCATGAAGGGGATGAACGTCCAGGCATCCATCGCCATGATCATAAAGCGCGCAACCTCGGGCGTGCCGAAGAAACTCGGCTCGAACCCTAACTCGCGCACCACGCGGGAGATCGGCCCAAACCGCACCTCGAGCATCGATTTGCCGATCATCCACGAGACAGCCACGGGGCTGAGCATCAGGGGCAGCAGGAACACGACTCGAAAGAACTTGCGCGCCCGGATCTGTGCGTTGAGCAGGAGGGCCAGGCCAAAGGCGATCACGTATTCCACGCTCACGGCGAGCACGTAATAAACCATGTTTTTCAGGGCGTTCCAGTAGAACTGGTCGTTCCACATCTGCACCATGTTGTCCCAGCCATTGGGCTGCGGGCCATTGACCGACGCGAGGTTCCAATCGGTGAACGAGATGTAGAGCGCAAAGAGCAGCGGAAAGACGACAAGGCTGATCACAAAAAGGGCCGCGGGCAGGACAAAGAGCGTCCGCTTGCCCGCCTCGCCCCGCACCATCACCTGTGCGGCACACAGCGCTGTGGCCCAGAGCATGTAGGCGTAAAGGATGGGGCGCCAGTTGGCGAACCCGGCCTCTACCCGCCCGGTTTCATGCGCGAACTGCCACAGCGCCAGCCCCGCGCACAGTGCCGCGGTGCCCCACACCATCAGCTATCCCATACGTTTCCGTGTGTCGGAAATCGTATCGGCGGTGACCGTATGCAGCAGATCGCCCTCAGTGCTCATGCCGTGACGTTAGCGGGACGGCGGCGGGCTGTTAAGCAGGAAAGTCAAAATGCAGGCAGGAGGTTGGATGTCGGCTGTGAGCCCAATCTGTGAATTTGGTTTTCCCGCTGCGAGCGCTCGCAGCGAAAAAATTGCTGTTAGTGCTTAAGCTACAACGCTGCACGGCAGCAACGAAAGTCGCCATTCGTTCGTCGCCAGCGGCTTGGACGTTATTCGTGAAGGTAAGGTCCACTCAAGGCTCTCAACCGCCGAATGGGTAGCCAGCACCGACGTAGTCGGTCGGCTCCAGAAAACTACCCTTGCCAAGGACGATACAATTCCACTGCCAGCGCGGTGCTGGTGATTGGGTTTGGAGGGAGGATCGGAGGGCAAATCATGCCAAGAGTCCAACTTCCCGCAACAACCCCGAAACGCAGAGCCTGGAACAAGGGGCGGATTATCGGTCAAAAACGGCCTTTACTGCCAAAGCAGGTCTGGGCAATCCGGGCGCGGCTCGAACTGGCGGGTTATCTGCGCGATCTGGCTTTGTTCAACGTCGCCATCGACAGCAAGCTGCGCGGCTGTGATCTTGTCAGATTAGAGGTGTCTGACATCGTAAAAGATGATCGCGTGCGGGAGCGCGTTTCGGTGATCCAGAGCAAGACCAAGCGACCGGTGCAGTTCGAATTAACCGAAAACACGCGCAATAGCGTTATGGCGTGGGTCAAATCACCCGAGATGTTTGCTTGCCGCTTCATGTTCCCGAGCCGGTTCCATGACA
>ERZ1740067.561-NODE-561-length-29231-cov-12.501988_pt1 | contig 29231 bp, 28 predicted proteins | sample MGYA00581736_ERZ1740067 | MGnify/ENA primary metagenome ERZ1740067 (study PRJEB43018, sample SAMN04849236) | marine metagenome | isolation source: floating plastic debris | place: Pacific Ocean | collected 2008-08-27 | study: EMG produced TPA metagenomics... | reverse complement strand
AAAACCCCCAGCCCAATCTCAACAAACCCAACACCCACGAAAACGACTGGGCCGTCGGCGACCCTGTCACCCACAAAGCCTTCGGCGACGGCAAAGTCACCCATATTTTCGGTGCCGGCAACAAAATCTGCCTCGCCATCCACTTCCCAGGCATCGGCAAAAAAATTATTGACCCGAGGACAACAGTGCTAACTCGTCCTTGATGTGTATCTCTCTTGGAGGTATTGGAAACGCTGATTAATCTTCTGTAAACTAAGGTAGCAATGTCTGCTAAAGCGTTGAAATGAACCAAAAATAGTAAAAGTCTGAAGCAACTAACCGTGGAATGTTGGCCGTAGCTGCTACTACAGTTGTTTGGCTTTCTTCCGTCGATTACAGGTGTTACAGCAGCTGGGAATTCAGCCAAATTCAGCAAGCAGAAGAAAGGGCCTTTGGGTGGTTTTAGTCATCGATTAGCATAAGAACAGGTTCCAGGTAATCCAATGACTGCAATTACTCCCTCTTCTGATGATCGATTAGCTCGTATTGAACAGAAGCTAGATGTGCTTGCTACTGAGATAGAACGTTCAAACGATAAGTTTGATACCTATCAGAAAGCCACTCAATGGGTTGTGCAGCTTGCGTTTACTCTGATTGCCAGCGCAACTATCACCGTCATTATCTCTACAGTATTAAACAAATAGCGTTGCAGGCACCGGAGCTAACTTTACGCTTGAACAGCCATTGGTTCGACCTCTTTTCCTTCAAAGAGATCGTCTGGCTCATAGAGATATTCAAACCAGTTACCGAAGGGGTCGCGACCATAAAAGGAAGCGGTACCATCACGGTGATCGTGGATTTTCCCAACTTTTACGCCTTCGGCTTTGAGCTTTTCGTAAGCGGTGTCGATTTCAGCTCGATCGCTGAAGACAAATCCAAAGTGGGGGCCCGCTTGGTCATAGTCTGGGCTCATAAGGGCTAGGCCGTCGTTGCCTGCTTTGAGGTAGGCCCAGTCGCTATCTTGCCAAACCAGCTTCATCCCTAGATTTTTGTAGAATTCGGCAGCCTTTGCCACATCTTCTACACAGACAGCTACGTGGCCAAGTCGTTTCATTTGCATCGATTTTCTCTGTATCTTAAAAAGGCTGGTTTCTACCTTTCATTTTAGAGTAGCTACGATGTGTCTGCTGAGCTGTTTATCGATAGGGGCGGTATTTACGATCTCAACCTGCATTTCCTGACTTTCCCCTAGCCGCTAATATAGAGATGTCGGGTACAGAACTGTTCGGAAGCAACGCCTTCCTGTCTCGACCGTAGAGCATTTTGAGGACTTACTTTAATGGAAACTACTTTTGATTCTGATAAACGAAAACTTTTTTCGATAGCTTCTCATGGTTCTATCTTTCTAAGCCAGCTTGTTTTTTCGGCTGGTGTTCCCTTTGTGCTGCTGTTTCTTTCTGATGACCCAGTCGTAAAAGAGAATGCAAAAGAGGCCTTGAACTTTCACTTCAACATGTGGCTCTACAGCGTGCTATTGATTATTCCAGCTGCGCTGATCATTGGTTTACCACTGGTTGCACTCTTGGGCTTGGTGCAAGTAATCATGCCTGTATTCGCGATTCTCAGCAGTGTTAGTGATCCAGATAATGCCTATCGCTATCCTTTCATTTTTCGTCCCTTGTAGGCTGAGCGTAGTTGTAACCTAGGCTAAATTCTAAAACATTGGTGGAATCGTCAGGCCCTTCAGCGGTCTGGCGATTTCTGTTTTAGTGAGTCCTTTGCTTTGAATGAGGACTCCAAAGTTGCCAAGTCCCATTGGGCTAATGAGCTGCTGCAAAGCTTCGCGGCGCATCATCATTTTTTGGATGTTTTGCCCGGTTGCTTGCTGGTTTGGATCTATCGGGTGAGATAGCTGCTGGAGGCGATCGCCCAACCCCAACGCCATCAAAAACAACCCCTGCTGTGTAAACCCCATTTTTTGCAACCCTAGCGCGTCGCCCTGTTTCTCTAGTGCGGTGAAATCCACATGAGCCGTAATATCTTGCTCCCCTATATGGATAAAAGGAGCGCTGTGGTGGCTATGGCGGTAGTAGCACTGCAAGGTTCCTTCGCGTCGTGCCGCGCTGTAGTAACGCTCAGCCGTGTAACCGTAGTCGATAGTGAGAATGTAGCCGCGAGCTAGTTTCGATTCGACTTGCAATAACCAGTTGAGTGCGGCCAAGTTTACTTCCGTGCGGTAGCCATCGGTGTAGTTAGTATCAAAACTAATCCCAATAGTCTCGAAGTACTGTTCTATCTGGTGGGTTGAAAGATCTTCTGGAATGGCGCAAAACTTCTCTTTCTCATAGGTCACCCATACCTCTCGAAGTCGCCCCTCTCGCAGCTCTATCCAATGTACGGGAAATGCATCTACCAGCTCATTAGAAAAGACACAGCCTGTAATGCTACTGGGCTCTACATGGTTTAACGTTTGCCAGGTAATAGAAAGCCCTTGCTCTTGCCAGTGATTCAGTCGCTTTTGCTGTTCTGCTTTGAGCGCAGGCGATTTTTCAACGATGATGTAGTTCAGGCATTTGAAGCAGTTTGAGTAGTGGGTCTTGAGGTGCGCGATCGCATCCACTGCCACCAGTCCCTGCCCCGCTCCCATCTCCATCACCGTAAACTCATCCGGCTCCCCCAAAGCCTCCCACATATCCGCAAACTGCTCCGCCACCAGCTCTCCAAAGTCGTGACCCATATGCGGCGACGTCACAAAATCACCCTGCGGTCCAATAATGCTATTGGGCGTTGAGTAATAGCCGAACTGTGGCTGGTACAGCACCATCTCCATGAACTCAGCAAAGGTAATGCGCTGCGACTCACTTTGTTGAATGCGTTGAATGATGATGTGCTGTAGAGACTGCGAACTGTTCAAAAGCGATACCAAAGCTGATTCCTTTTTAGGATAGAACCTTAACCGGGGCCGCTTAGCTTTCTTGCTATCATTTTTTAAGAGTACTAAATCGCTGGTGACTTATGGCTTACGGCGACTTTACGCTGGACCAACTGATCGAATAGTTTGATTTGACCTTTCAGGAATCGTCAGGATTGTTCTCATCGGTTCCTGGCGTTGAAGCCAGCGACTTTCTTAAAATGACGCTGGCTGAAGGGTTGGATTTAGCCGTTGCGCTCAGCACCGAAAAGGCAAGGTCCGAGCTTGTGATCATGCCAGTGATGCTAGAGCTCAGACGAAAGTTTAAGTCAGAAATTAGCTTGTTTTCTGGCGTAGATTTTACGGTTTCCCCGGAGTTGGGGCTTAACGGTATTTGCGATTATTTGGTGAGTCGGACGCCGGAGCAGTTGTTAGTGCGATCGCCCGTCATCATGCTGGTAGAAGCTAAAAACGAAAACCTAAAGATAGGATTTCCTCAATGTATTGCCGAAATGGTTGCCGCGCAGCAGTTCAATCAGCACAAAGGCAATCCGATTGAGAGCATCTACGGCATCGTCACCATTGGTACGCTGTGGCGTTTTTTACGGCTGCGTGGCAGCGTAGTCGAAATCGATTTAACCGAATATTACATTGAGAACATAGACAAGATACTTGGCATTCTGGTGATGGCAATATCCGGCAAGTCGCTTGCGAAGCCGCTGAGGAAAGCGGCTTCTAACGAGATGGAACATAAATGAAAGTATCTAAAGTCCTTTGAGAAGTACACAGGCGGGTACTGCCGTCGATATTGCTCATCAGCCATGCTGGGATCGTTCCTAGAAAATGTGTCCGAGGCATATAGTGTGATGGCTTGTTATCAGAAATGGATTCAGCAGTTGGGCGTGGTTGCTGTAGGAGCCATTGCATCTACTCTAACGCTGGCGGATGCTACAGCTGTGAGCGCAAATGAGCCCATAAATACTAATGTCAGCAGGTTGCAACAGGAAAGCTGGCAACTGGTGAGATACAAACAGCAACCTGTCGTAGCTGATGGCGACATCACAATCGGTTTTGATTCAGATGGCGGAATGGGTGGATTTGACAGCTGCAATTCTTACTTTGGTGTCTATCAGGTGCAAGGCGACGGGCAGATCACGGTTTCAACAGAGGGTCGCACCTTAGTAAACTGCTTTCCTGCAGGAACATTCTCGGATTCTGACTATGGGTCCCTGCTGTCTCGGGTGACTCAATATTTGCTGACAGATAACCTATTGAGGCTAGAAACGCCTGAAGGTGACCTAGTGTATGTTGCTCAGTCCAGTGAAGAATTTGACGCAGAAGTCAGCTACGAGCAGTGGCTAGCAGAAAGCGTGATGCCGCTTTTGGATGCAGATTCGCCTGAGCGGGTGGTGCTCCGGGAGGAATTTGTGTTTGTGCTGGAGGCGATCGCAGCCCGCCGCCTTCACAACTACACTCAGGAAGCTGACGCGGTAAAAAACTACTGTGAGGCGTACTACTACGAATCCGTTGGATATCTAGAGCGTCGAGTCCCTAGCTTCGAGTCAGAAGCTGAGCGGTTGATTGCCAGCGCTCAAAATATCGCAGATCAGGCTAGAAACACATCGCCGCTTCGACCACTATGGCAAAGAAAGCAAACTATGTTGCTAACCGAGACGTCGCTAAAGCGCCAGACTTATTCAAAGCAAGTTGAGCGTGATACCTCGCTGGCCATGGTTTTACCCTCAGATGTCTCTAGTTCGTCTGAGCTTGCTGCTCCTGTCACGTTCCTCGACTCTTTATTTGGCGATATCTCGTTTGAATCTGAGGCTCTTGAACCTGCTCAGCCGGTGACGCATGGGGATTTGATCAATTACTTCAGCCGTCAGAATACGCAATTTGTTGAGGCGCTAGTCCCAAGCGATCCTGGATCAATTGAGATGAATTACGCTGAAGCGGGTGCTGCTGCCCAGCGGCTGTCGGTGGTGTTAGGTGAGGTGAATGAGGTGCGATCGCTAGTAGAAGAATTACGCGGTGCTATCTCATCTGCCAAAAACAAATCTCAGCCAGATAAATCTCAGTCAGATAAATCTCAGCCCCAGAGCACACCCACAAAAGCGCTGAAGCTTGTTCAATCCATCAATCCGATAGCTTATCCGCAGATAGCCCAATCCGATCCAATTCCCTCCATTTTTTCCATTGAAGAAATCCCAGATGTTTCAGCTACCGACTCTGTTTACGCACCGCTAAAAATGTTTGTAGAAGAACTCGGCATCAACATGATTCAGCCTGATGGTAACTTCAATGGAAGCGTACCTCTCATCAGAAGCGAGCTAGCGCAGTATCTAGAGCCGGTCTTCTTTGAAAATGTGCTGCTCCCCATTACTTTGACGTGTGAAATAGCCAGTGAAGAATACCTCTACTGGTCACAAGAGACACAAACACTTCAATCTGAGCTAAGACAGGCTATCTCTAAACTGGATTAGCCCATGCTGACTAAATAAGGTAAGGCTGACTCGAAAAAAACGGGCCAGCCTTACAAGCTATCTATTCAGTTCTATGTCTAGAAGACGCTGCTTATGCTTCGTCCAAGGCTGCAATACCAGGAAGTGTCTTCCCTTCAAGTAGTTCCAAGCTAGCGCCGCCGCCAGTAGAAATGTGGCTCATTTGGTCTGCAAGGCCCGCTTGCTCAACAGCTGCCACGGAGTCGCCGCCACCGATGATGGTGATGCAGCCAGTGCCCGTGAGACCAGCGAGGGTTGTCGCAATGCCATTCGTTCCTTTGGCGAATGCTTCCATCTCAAACACTCCCATCGGTCCGTTCCAAATAACACTCTTACAGTCAGCCAAGGCTGCTTGAAATGTCTTGATGGAATCAGGCCCAATGTCCAAGCCCATCCAGCCGTCAGTCATGTCATTGACGCTAACGGTTTGAGTATTCGCATCTGCTGCGAATTTGTCCGCGAGGACAACATCTGTAGGGAGCAGGAACTCAACGCCTTTTTCCTTGGCCTTAGCTTCTAACTTTTTCGCCAAGTCCAACTTATCTTCTTCTACCAAGGAGCTACCGACGCTCATGCCGCGCGCCTTATAGAAAGTGAAGATCATGCCGCCGCCGATGAAAATCTTATCGACTTTGTCGAGCAGCGTTTCGATGACGCCAATCTTAGAAGAGACTTTGGACCCACCGACAATGGCCGCCAAAGGACGCTGAGGATTATCCACTGTTTCTTGCAAAAACTTCAGCTCTTTTTCGATCAAAAGACCGGCAACAGAGGGGCTGAGATACTCAGTAACGCCTGCGGTAGAAGCATGAGCGCGGTGAGCAGTACCAAAAGCGTCGTTGACATACATGTCAGCGTTTGCTGCTAGCTGCTTAGCAAACTCAGGGTCGTTGCTGGTTTCGCCATCGTAAAAGCGAACATTCTCTAGCAATAGAACGTCACCGTTTTGCATGTTGCCAACTTTGGTCGCAACGTCATCGCCAATACAGTCGTCACATTTGACGACTTCTTTGCCCAGTTTTTCGGCAAGACGCTTGGCAACTGGTGTGAGGCGCATGCTGTCTACGACCTTCCCTTTTGGGCGACCGAAGTGGCTCGCCAAGATGACCTTTGCACCTTTACCACTCAGGTCTTGAATGGTGGGCAGAGCCGCGCGGATGCGAGTGTCGTCTGTGATATTGCCTGCATCGTCGAGGGGGACGTTGAAGTCGGCGCGTACCAGTACTCGCTTTCCAGAGACGTCGGACGCAGATAAATCAGCTAGCGCTTTCTTGGCCACAGAAAATACTCTCCTAAAAAATATGTAACGTTTATGTGCATCAGCGCTGAAAGCGGGGCAAAGCTTGTCTACTGTTGATACAGTTCGCCCCTAAGTGATAAGGCGGCGATAAGGCTCGCTTCTGGCCGATGCATAAGGCTCTTTTTAAAGTGCGTAAAAATGCCTATGTGTCTCTTAGTTTACAGAAATGCCGACCGAAATTTGAAGGATTTTTAGATTCACTCGTATGTACAAGACGCTTCTTTTGTCGATTGACTCTAGCCCCAGTGCCAAAAAGGTCTTACAAACTGCGATAGATATGGCCCAGCTGTGTGGCTCTAAGGTGGTTATTCTCTCCGTGGTCGAGACTGAGGAAAATGGCGACCCGGCACATCCAGAGCAAAGGTCTCAGGAGGCGGTGGCCTCTTTGCTTTCTCAGGCGAAGACAGTGTTTGAGCAGCGCAGCTTTAGTGCTGAGACGGTAGAACGCGAGGGCAATCCGGCTTTTATTATTTGCGATGTTGCTGATGAAGTGAGTGCTGACTTGGTTGTGATGGGCTGCCGAGGCACAGGCTTGATTGAAGATGGCTGTGAGGAAAGTGTCAGCAACCGGGTGATTAATTTGGCTCCTTGCCCAGTGCTGGTGGTGCCTTAATGGCCACTCCTTCTATCCAGTGGTATCCAGGCCACATTGCCAAGGCCGAAAAAGCACTTCAAGAGCAGCTCAAGCGAGTCGATGTGGTGCTTGAAGTTCGCGATGCGCGGATTCCAATTTCTACGCTGCATCCTGATTTGAATCGGTGGATTGGCGATAAAAAGCGGGTGCTCGTGGTGAATCGGGTGGATATGATTGCGCCTGCGGTGCGTGATCGCTGGCAGCAATGGTTCAAAGCACAAGGCCAAGTGGCCTACTACACCAATGCCAATCAGGGCAAAGGCGTGGGGCAAATCGCCAAGGCGGCTCAGGTGGCAGGGGCGGCGATGAATCAGCGGCGGAAGGATAGGGGTATGCGATCGCGCCCAGTCCGAGCCGTCGTCATTGGCTTCCCAAACGTCGGCAAATCTGCGCTGATCAATAGACTACTGCGCCGCCGAATCGTAGAAAGTGCTCGTAAAGCAGGCGTCACCCGTCAGCTGCGCTGGGTCCGCATCTCAGACGAGCTAGAGCTACTCGATGCACCGGGCATTATTCCCGCTCACCTCACGGATCAAGAAGCCGCGCTCAAGCTGGCTATCTGCGATGATATTGGCCAGGCCGCTTACGACACGCAGCGAGTCGCCGCCGCCTTTGTGGACTTACTACACAAGCTAGATGCTGAAGATAGCGAGCGAGGAAACGCGGTCGCTCAGCCTCGGATTCAGTCACTGATTGACCGCTACGAGCTAGATCCTGCCGGGTTGACCGGAGAAACGTATTTGTATGAATTGGCCGAGGCCAAATTTCAAGGTAGCCAGGAGCGAGCGGCTCGTAAGCTACTCATCGAATTTCGTAAAGGTGTGCTGGGCAACCTGAGTTTGGAGCTGCCACCTCATCCTACGCCCGATGCAAAAAGCACTATATAACCTCAATCCACCCACTTATCAGCTGTTTGATCGGGTGCGGCGAAAAGTTCGGCCTTGGATCGAGTCCGACGCTGAAAAGCACCAGCGAGAACGTCAAGAAGCTGAATATTTGCTGCTGTCACTCACCAACTGCGGACGAACGTGGCTGAGGGTAATCGTCGGTAAAGCGATGCAGCTGCACTGCCTATCTATGAAGACCCTACATGCGTCGGTGCGTCAGGATATCAATGTACATGACCTATTTAGGTTTTCAGAAATCAATCCAACTTTGCCTGCTATTAAGCCGATGCACGAAAAGTACGGACAGTTTGGCAATAGCTATGAACGACAAAAAGTGATTTTGCTGGTGCGCGACCCGCGTGATGCGCTGGTGTCTCGCTATCATCAGCATAGGGAGGCGCTAGCTTTTGAGGACTTGGAGAGCTACATGACATCAGGGCCAGAGCTAGCAGCCTATATCCAGTTTTACAATGACTGGCAAATGCATCGCGACCAAGCCAAAGATTTTTTGCTAGTGCGCTACGAAGATATGAAGGCGCAGATTTTTGAGGAAATGTGCCGGGTATTTGTGTTTCTAGATCTACCGATAACATCTGATCAAGTGCATCAAGCGATTGACTACGCTTCTTTTAAAAACATGCGAAAAATGGAGCTAGAAGGTAGCCAACAGGTCCGAACCAGCGTAATGTCGTCGCGTGATGTCAATCAGCCTGAGTCTTTTAAGGTTCGCAAAGGCACGATTGGTGGCTACCGCTCTGAACTATCTGCTGAGGCGGTTGATTTGCTCGATAGGGCTGTCAGAACACAGCTCGATCCGATTTATGGTTACCAATAGTGCTTACTGGTGCAACTGACCGTCGACTGAGTGTCTCTGTAGTCGCGCCAGATTTAGCTGGTGGTGGCACGACGCGGGTATACCTCGTAGCCAATGCCTTGCAGCAGCTTGGGTGCGATGTCACTGTGGTGGGGGCTCAGTTCTCTCCACAGCTGTATCCTTCGCCACCCGATAATTTGAAGGTGTGTGCGGTGCCTGCGGTGCGGACTTTAAAGTATGCGATCGCCCTCAAAACCCTCCTTTCCCAGCTCAATACAGACATCATCTACGCCATCAAACCCCGACCTACCAGCTTTGGCACCGCGTTGCTAAAAAAACTCACCACCAGAAAACCCCTACTGCTCGACATCGATGATTGGGAAATGAGCTGGCACCACCAACGCTATCGCCCCGGTCCAAAGCAGTTCATCCGAGATGCCCTCATGCCTAACGGTGCTTTGCACGATCCAGAGCATCCGGCGTATATGGAATGGATGGAATCTTTGGTTGCGCGTGCCGACGCGGTGACCAACAGTACCCGATTCTTGCAAGACCGTTTTGGTGGTCACTATCTGCCTAATAGCAAAGACACCGTCCTGTTTGATCCACAGCATTACGACCCCGCCCACAGCCGCGAAAAGTATGGCTTGGCGGATTACCGCGTGCTAATGTTTCCGGGTACGGCTCGCCCTCACAAAGGGTTAGAAGATATCCTGACGGCCTTAGACCAGCTGAACCAACCTGATTTTCGACTGGTGATTGTAGGCGGGCGCAAGCCCGATAGCTACGAAGACGACCTGTTCGAGCGCTGGGGCAGATGGCTGATTAAGCTACCCCGCTTTCCGATGGGTGAAATGGCCGAAGTGGTATCGGCTGCTCATGTCGTGGTAGTGCCACAGCGAGACTACAAAACGGCTCGCGCTCAGTTTCCGCTGAAGCTCACGGATGGGATGGCCATGGCAAAGCCCATTGTCTCTACCACCGTGGGCGATATTCCTGAAATTTTGACCGATTGCGCTTACTTAGCAGAACCAGAGTCGCCGTCACAGCTAGCCGAACAAATCGCGCTTATTTTCCAAGATTGGTCGGCAGCGACGCAGATGGGTCTTAGGGCAAGAGCACGGTGTATAGAGCACTACAGCCTCGCTGCGATGGCCGCTCGCTTGCAGCAGGTGCTGAGTGAACCAGGTCTCGCTCTGTCGAGATAGGTCTGCCTACAGACAGAGAATTTGCTTCTCCTTTGCTTCTATGGTCATCAGGGATTTTATTTATAACTTCTGTATAGATTAAAGATGCCATTAGCAAGCAATACGTAAAGCGTAATACCACTCAGTAGTGAGTTCTCGAAGGTGTCATAAGCTGGTAAGAACAATTTTTCTTTTCGTAAGCGATCCCTTTATAGCTGTTTTGTGAACACTAAAGGCTGAGCTCTTAGACCTTAGACGTGTTGACTTTACACGCTGTCGTTTTTGCCATTGTCCAGCAGTCCGATTCAAGCAAGGGTTATGCATTCCAAACAACTTCTTTTAAAGTCACTGTTGCGCTACCCGCTGCTGGTTTTTCTGACGGTGTTGCTGGGCTTTTCAGGGGCTTTGTTTAACGGGGTGAGCACGGTTTTGCTGGTGCCCATCCTGCTAGAACTGTTGGGCCAGTCTACAGAATTTGCTGATCAGCTGCCCGAAATCTTGCAGCGTATTTTGGGCCTGTTTGACGGGGTACCTGGCAACTACCGGCTGGTGGCAATGGCGTTTTCAGTCGTCGCGCTCATTATTTTAAAGAACGCGGCGACCTATGCTGGTTCTTTGGTTTCTAATAGTTTGAACCGGAAGCTTGCGGCTAAGCTCCGGCTAGATGGTTTGCGGATTTTGCTAGATGTTGATCTGGCTTACTATTCCAAGACGAAGGTGGGTGATCTGATTAATCATCTCAATATTGAAGTGAGTCGAACAACGATGGCGATTCGGGCGCTGTCTCGATTGGCGATCGCAACAATCACCATCATCGTTTTCGTCGGCTTTTTGCTATCTACCTCTTGGCAGCTCACCGTTATTGCCTCTGTGGCGCTGGGGCTAGTCGCGCTGATCAATCAATCTGCGGTGCGGCAGTCTAAAGTATTTGGGGCGGAGCTTTCGCAGCTATCGCGCAGCTACTCGTCTCGCATTGTCGAGATTCTTTCGGGTATTCGCTTGGTGAAATCCACTGCGAATGAAGAAACCGAATTTAAGACGATTAGCAAGCTAATTGCAGATAGAGAGGTGTCAGAATACCGCTCGCAACTGCTGTTTGCTGGAATCGCGCCGCTGAACGAAGTCTCTAGTATTATCGCGCTGATTAGTGTGGCGGTACTGGGTCGCATCGCGATGGGAGCGCAGCTGGAGAGCTTTTCGTCGATTTTGCTGACGTATTTGTTGGTGCTGTTTCGGATGCTGCCGTCTATTGGCCAGCTGAACTCTGCTAGGTCACAGCTCGCAAATGTCTCTCCCAGTGTGGCTATCGTTAGTCAATTTCTGCGGCGTGATGATAAGCCGTTTATGCCCCACGGCCACCGTCAGTATTCTCAGCTCAATCAAGGCATTCATTTCGATCACCTCACCTTTAGCTACCCTGGCGCAGACCATCCGGTGCTAAAAAATGTGGATTTGCATTTACAGAAGGGAACGACGCTGGCACTCGTTGGGGCTTCCGGTGCGGGAAAATCGACGCTTGCCGATCTGCTGCCTCGCTTTTACGATCCGGACCAAGGCCAAATCAAAATCGATGGCGTGGATCTCAAAGAGCTAGAGGTCAGTAGCTTTCGCCGTCGGCTAGGCATCGTCAGTCAAGACACGTTCTTGTTCAATGCTTCAGTCCGTGAAAACTTGATATATGGTCGGCCAGATGCGACAGAATCAGAAATAAAAGACGCCACACGGCGGGCAAATGCGCATGAATTTATTAAAGAATTGCCAAATGGCCTAGATACACTGATCGGCGATCGCGGCGTTTTGCTCTCAGGCGGTCAGCGACAGCGACTTGCGATCGCACGCGCTTTACTACAAGACCCAGACATCCTAATTTTGGATGAGGCCACCAGTGCCCTCGATACTATTTCCGAACGGCTAGTGCAAAAAGCTATTGACGAGCTAAGCCGCGATCGCACCACGCTCGTCATTGCTCACCGTCTCTCTACTGTGCAGAACGCTAGCCAAATCGCCGTCCTCGATCAAGGCCGAGTGGTCGAAACGGGTACTCATACTGAGCTTTTGAGAAAAGGTGGCTACTACTCGGAGCTTTGCGCCATTCAGTTTTCTGAGAAGGCCAAAGATGACCGATGCGGCGAAGAGATCGCAGAAAGAGATGAGGTGATTACCAAAGCGTCTTACGAGATGCGATCGCAGCTGAGCGGCATTTTGGGCATTTTGAACTTGCTTAGTGATGGCATCACCATTCAAGACATGGCAGAGCGAGATGAGCTAACGGCCTCGGCTCACGAAACAACGCTAAGACTGCTAAAAGTGGTCGAAGACCTTGAAAGAAGTGGTCGTAGTGAGGGTAAACGTTCTGAAGAGTCCCATCATCCGAGCGCTCACGGTCAAAGCGAAAACGGTCTTCAGAAGAGCCTTCATCGTCTGGTGCCTTGAGTTGCGATGCGCCAGTAGCAGTAGGTGCAGTGGGTAACGACGACTAAGTTTGTCGCCTGATTTTGTAATATTTCAAAAGTGAGATAGCTGGAGATGCGTGGTGTATACATAGTGGCCAATGACAAGGTTGGTGAAAATGCGATCGCGCTTATGAGCAGCCTGCGCCTTCACGATCCTGACATTCCCGTCTTCCTCATTCCCTTCAACGATGACCACAAAATTGTTGCCCAGCGTCTAGCAGAACTCTACGATGTACAGCTATTTCCAGACCTAGCTTTTTTAGAAGAACTCACCCAGAAAATTGGCGAAATTTTCCCCCGTGACTTCTTGGCTTTGCCCAATAAAATGCGCAAGTTGGCCGCTTGGTTCGGTCCTCTAGATGAGTTCCTCTACATCGACACCGATATTCTTTTTTTCACCCCCGTCGCCGATACCCTCGCGTATTTAGATCGCGCAGACTTCATCTGGTGCGACTATCACTACACCCGAGGTCTCAAAGATGTGTTTTCGTCAGTCGTCCCGCAGCAAAATGTTTTTGATACTGACGCGCTCCAAGACGTCTTCAACAGTGGCCTATGGGGCTCGCGAAAAAGTGAGCTAAGCCTAGAGCGGCTGTACGACGTGTTGAAGGAATGCGCCGCGCACAAAGAATATTTCGACTTTTCCAGCGGCTGCACCGATCAGCCCATCATGAATTACCTAGTGCTAAAGACCATGCCTAGGCGGTTGAATATTGTTAAAGCTAACCCTAATGAACCCGGTAGCTGGGGAGGGTCCTCTCATTTTGAGCGCAGAGGCGACGTCCTTTATGACGGTGAGCATCCGCTAAGATACCTCCACTGGGCGGGCACTCCCATGCGCGAAGGTGGTCCCTACCGAGATCTGTGGACTCACTATCGCTATTTGAACGACCCTGAAGGCAAAGCTTATGCAGAGGCGAATAGGCCAGCGCCACCTTCGAGTTTTCAGCGGCTCAATCGGAAGCTGAAGTCGTTTCTGCGCAAGGCTAACCCGCCTACTACAACCCCTCCCGGCTAGGATATTGACTCAATAGATTAATCAATCGCTGTGGGTCAAAAGAGCGTGGGTCTGAGCGTGAGCCTGAGCGGTCGACGGCTTTGTGCGTTGTAATGCGATCGTTCGGTACGGTAGTGCGCGCTAGCAGCCAGGCTAAGGATTGGTACTGCGCTTCTGTATAGCCGCTGTGGACTTGGTTGTTGTTGTTTTGCCCGTCGGGTGGGGTCTCTAGTGAGATGTGATAGGCAAAGTTGTTGACGGAGCTAGGAAAGTCGGGATTGGTGAATACGCTTTCCTCGCCTGTACTGGTCCGAAAGACTGAGTTGCCTGCGCCAAAAGCCCTTTGCTCCGGTGGCACGACGTAGTAAACAGTGCCATCCAATCCAACTAAGGTGTGATAGCTCACTTGGTCGTTGTCGTTAGGGTGATTGGTTTGAAACGTATTTAGGGCACTAGATGCTGAGCCTACTGTTTCGTGCAAAACCACAATGTATTGGTTGCTGAGCGTATTGCCGTTGGCATCTACTGGGAAGCGCTCCCCGTAGTTGCTAGGATGTGCCAAATATACCCGTTCAGGTGGCTGGTAGGCGGGGGCTGACTTCGTAAGATTGCTAGCAGGGAGGTTTCCTGTATAGCTGTCGACGCCTCTACTTTGAAACCGCTTGGTAAAGCTACGTGGCTGTCTGAGTACGTTGTTTATTCCAGCGTTTGACACGCCATCGGCACCTACCAGAGATTGCTTCCCTTGGGCAGGCTTTTGCGCCGAGCCAGAGATGACAAGGGCGAGCGCAATAAACAAAAAGGCAACGGTACTCGTAGCCCAAACTAACCAAGAATGGCGCATAGGTCGACTCACGAGGGTGGAGCAGTAGTTGCAGTAGGTAATATTACCTCCATACTATCTCTTGGCCGGACAGTCAGACTGTGATGTTTATCAATTTAATTTGAACTTCACCTTGCTGCTGTGCTGTTACCCTCATCGCCGGATTACGCCTGTAGAGTTCAATTTTCACCGCACAAGGCCAGAAATCCTCGTTGCTGCTAAAGCGCTCTTGGTTGCGAAGGTGAGGTCCCCTGTCGGCTTAGATACTGCCGATAATACTGTCGATACAGTAGCTCCAGCCTGCCGCTGTACGATTCGATGGCGGCTCGCTGACGACGATACAGACCCAGAAAAAGATTGGCGAAAAGTAGCGTGGCGATCGCCACCAAAAGCCCGGTCGCAGTCGAAATTAAGGCCGTTCCAATGCCTGCGGTTACCTCGGTGGCCGACTCGCCAGCGGCCTCGCCAATGCGCAGAGATGAAAAAGACTTCATCAGCCCCAAAATTGTGCCGAGCAGTCCTAGCAAAGGGGCCACTCCAATAATGCTGTCAAATATGGTGTTAAAGCGTTTGAGCAGAGGCATTTCTCCCTGCGCGGCACTTTCTAGGGCAAGTCGAAAATCTTCTGGCGTGCCTTGCTCCAAGGTAAGCGCGGCTAAAAAAATGCGCGATATGGGAAAGTTTGTCTGTTTGCGCAGGCGGGCGATCGCATCTTGAGGCTGCCGACTGTAAATATCCAACACTAGCAAAATGAATCGGTCCTGCTGCTGGTATATCTGTAGCCAAAACCACCCACGCTCAAAAATTAGCGTAGTGGCCAGTACAGAAAAGCCCAAGAGTGGCCACATCACCACCCCACCCGAGTGAAATAAATCTATCAGCCCCACACGCTTCCCCTTACTGCCCGCTTCATTCGCTGTCTTTCGTACGCCGCTGCCTCTGCGCGCTGTTGTCAGTCAGTACTGTATCTGAGTCAGTACATTACAGCTAGAGTAGCGTCTGTGAAAAGTAAGAATCGAAAAGTAAAAGTCGAAAGGTGAGCGGCGCAAAATAAGCGCTCTGGCTACATCCCAGGGAAATGCTCAATCTCGGCATATCCATTGAACAGCAGCTCTTTGCCTTTAACATCGAGTTGATTCACTCGCAAAGACACACCGTCCAAATCAAATCGCTCTAGGTCCACCATTTTATTCAGCACGCCGATGAAGCCCGGAATCATTGCTTCAGAGAGCCACTGAACATCTTCTGGAATACCTTCCGGCTCAAATTCTACGTTCTTGAAAACGACTCGTCTGCGCCGCTCTACGTTGACTTCTGCTGACAGCTGAATGGGCAGGTCTTCTTTATTTGGCAGGTCTGTTTTTGCTGATATTTTGACCCTTTGGTTCGGCAGTAGATCCATGTGGACTTCTCGGAACGAAACTGGATCACCGCCAGACATGCAGGTCGCTTCTTCGCTGGTGACGCCCTGTAAGTGCTTTTCTACTAGGTCAGCAGAGAATGCCTTGTTGATACCTGATTCGGTCATGGTGACGGTTGCGATCGCATGGGTTGCCTGCTTTAGGCGAATCTTTCCCCCCATCAGTCCAGACATATCCAAAGAAACCGCGTCCGTCTCGAACTCCATTTCAGCGGCTTCAAACATTTTTTTGATGACGAGGCCGCGCCCCTTCATCTGAAAGCTATCGACAACACCCTGCAAAATTTTGCTCGCGGGGGAGCACCGCACCGAAACGTCAACCGACTCACTACGCGTAAAGAGCTGCGCAATGGCCTGACGTGCAACGGAACTCAGCATGTTTTCGCCGAAATCCGTTGAGGATGATTGAGAGCCTAGCAGTCCGCCTAACATGCTTGAGGTGAGTACCTGCTCAGAAAGTTCACTTCTATTTGTAACAAAATATGAACACGCTTGCCACAAATATCAACATTGAAGTGCCAATGGGTCCGATTGACTCCAACGTTGCTGTGCACCCTGCTCAAAACTCAATAATTTAAGAGGTTTCTGATGAAACTTGCCTGTTACTGCTCGAAGGTGCCCACACAGTTTAGCAGGCTCTTTCGACTAGCAGACGGTTTCCTTAGGTTATTCTGCTTGGCCGCTTCTACATGCTCCTCAGCTACATGGTCCTCAGCTGCAGTAATGCTCAGCTACTTGCTAAAGATGCGCTGGCTTAGCGTAGTGTGGTCGGTGCACAATCACGCCAACAAAGTTTATTCCTTGAGAAGAGATTAAAATTACTCTGTAGCTTACGCATGGCAAAAAAATGAAGGTAGCATAAGCATATAGACAAATACAGGGCACATAATTTTTGATGGAAATTCACCGTTCTCAACAAAAAAATCTCCTAGGTGAATTTATCTAACGGCGCTTTCGATAGGATGTTCGACTTTGTGTGGCAGCGCGCGCTTTTAAGCTATTTGCTTTTGTGGGTTCTACGGAGAGGCCTTTTGGGTGAGGTGGCTCCTACAACGCACTAGCCATAGTAAATAGAAAAGAACCGGGCAGGCAGATAGTTATCTGCTGCGAGGCAATGAGCGTTTGCTTTTAATATTCCTGTGACGTTGAATGTAGCGTTCCGTTAAGAATAGTAAGTTCAGCTTTTCATCTTGCTCAACTCGCTAGGCGAACCTGTTAGCTTGGTTTGTGAATAGTTGCGATTCCCTAAAAATATCCGTAAAGCCAGTTTTCTTTTTAAGACAAAACTTTTAATTAACATAATTCTCTACTATTAACCCCCTTTGCTTACTGCCCTGGCAGGCAATCGGTCGATAAAAACAAAGAACGCTTTCAATTGGAAAAATATGTTAAATAATCACCAGATTCTGGGTCATGATTCTGTTTTTACACCGGAACAAGTGTTAGAGAACAGAGGGCGAGTCGCTATCTTTATCGACGGTTCCAATTTGTTTTATGCTGCCCTGCAACTAGGGATAGAAATTGACTACACGAAGCTATTGGCCAGGCTGACTTCTGGCTCAAGGCTATTTCGCTCATTTTTCTATACCGGTGTAGATCGCTCTAATGAGAAGCAGCAGGGATTTCTTTTGTGGATGCGGCGCAACGGTTACCGTGTGATTGCAAAAGACCTCGTACAGCTGCCTGACGGTTCTAAAAAAGCAAATTTGGATGTAGAGATTGCGGTCGACATGATGGCTTTGGTCAACTGCTACGACACGGCTGTGTTGGTCAGCGGTGATGGTGATTTGGCCTACGCGGTAGATGCTGCTAGCTACAAAGGAGTGCGCGTCGAGGTGGTGAGTCTTCGCGCGATGACCAGCGATAGCCTGATCAATGTCTCTGACCGCTACATCGATTTGGACACTATTAAGGACGATATTCGTAAAACGTCTCGTGGTCACGGTAGCGCACCTACTCACAACTATACCTATCGCCCGCTTTCTAGTATCTCTGTGCTAGATGAAGCCGAACCTGCGCGTTCATAGGTTTGAGAGGCCGTAGAGGTTTAGGAGCAGTTTTTTGGGCTTAGGAGCCGTGTAGAAGCCTGTGAAAAATCGCTGGTATCAGTGGACCTTTGTTATTGCGGCGGTGGTCGTACTCGTGTTTGGTTTGCGCGCTTGCTTTGCGGGTAACGACTTGGTCAACCGTCCACCTGGCGAGAAGATAGACGCCGAGCTAACGCTACAGGCCGTCACACTAGAGCAGCCTGATGAAGATGGCACTTTACTGTGGCGATTAAAGGCTGAGTCTGTAACGTATGTTCCCGATACTCAAAGAGCAGAGCTTCTAGCGCTAGAGGGAGAGTTCTTTCAGGATGGTGAAACGGTGTATACCGTGGAAGCGGATGAAGGCGAAGTGCTGCAAAACGGCAACACCTTATTTTTGCGTGGAAATCTGGTTGCAACTGGCAGCGAAAACGACCTCACTCTAGAAGGCGAAAAGCTAAAGTGGCAACCCAAGCAAGACTTGCTAGTGATGGGTGAGTTTGACGATGCAGCAGATACTTTTGGTGAATCCGTAGATGCGCCAGTACCGTCAGCAACGGGTCCAATAACGATAGATGATGCACCTGTAACCGGTTTTAGTCCTCAGCTTAAGACAGCTGCTCGGCTCGTAACCGTTAACAATAGAGAAGAGCGGGTGGAGCTAACAGGCGATGTGCTAGCAGAGAGTAAGGAATCCCCCTGGCTGATATTTGAGTCACAAGCGCTGACGTGGTTTACAGCGCGTGAGCTGATTGAGGCCAATCAGCTTTTAACCGTGGAGCAGTACGACAATGATGCCTACCAGACGGTGACAGACCGCTTGGTAGGGGCCTCAGGCCAAATAGAGCTAGCAGAAAATAGAGTGACGCTCGAAGAGGATGTACAGCTAGATGCATTGACTCAGCCTTTAACCGTGCGCACTGCGCAAGCCATATGGAGCATTGATGCTCAAACGGTAGAGATTAATAGTCTGGTTGATATTGAGCAGTCGGAGCAGCAGGTCACAGCGGTGGCTAACCAAGCCCGGTTGGATTTGGCAGGGCAGGTGGTTTACCTAGAGGGCGATGTGCAGGCGGTGGGCGAAAAGAATGATGCTCAGCTCAATGCGGATCGAGTCGTGTGGGAAACCACGACTCAGCAGGTAGAGGCCGAGGGTAATGTTCGCTATCGGCAGGCTGCGGATCCTGATGTTTCGATCCAAGGGCCTCGGGCCGTGGGTGATATTGCGGCTGGGACGCTTGTGATTGAAGGGGGGGAGTCTGGTGAGGTGGTGACGGAGATTGTGCCGGATGATCTGTAGGATAGGCTGTGAAATTGCTTACTGGCCCAACATAGAAAAGTTTCTTTCTGGCATCCCAAATTGATAGGGGGCTTGTCCGATGATGACGGTAGTTTGCAGCTCTGGTGGGATGCCAGGTGCTTTTCCCCACTGTTGCTCTAGGGCAGAGATGACTTGGTCTTGGCGCGATCGCAATGCATCGAGCCCAGCTCCGTAGTTAATTAGCGAAAACCAAACAATTCCCTGCTTTTCAGTTGGCACGGCCCCAGCTAGCGCACTCACTACAGCTAGGCTCCCGGTTTTGACAACGGCGTTAGCTGGGAGCCCACGATCGACAATTGTGCCGCCGTCAGCCCCTGCGACTGGGAAAATGTCTGAGATGGTGAGATTTTGCGATCGCAAAATCTCCTGAATCTTTTGCAGCATCAGCACAGCGGTTCTCGGCGACATCTGGTTCGCTTCCCCCAGTCCAGATCCATTTATCAGCTTTAGCTCGCCAGGGCTAATGCCAGTCGCTGTTTCTACTTTATTTACCACTGCTGTCGGCCCGCCCACAGTTTGGGCCACTTGCTCGGCCATTGGGTTATTGCTATAGATGTTCATCGCCTTGAGAATGGCGACAAGGGGCAATGAATCGTGGCGAACGAGCCAGCCACTGACCTGCTTCCTGCGGCTTCTGGGATCTGTTTTAACGCTGCCGTTGATGCTGATCTGTGGCGTGACAGTCCCTGGTGCGAGGTTTTGGTGAGCGGCTTCTACCTCGTAGCCCCACTCGCTGACATTGAAAGCTTGCTTAAGCAGCACGCCAGATTTGCTCGGGCTCGTTTCAAAGTTCATCGTGAAACGACCCGCGATAATGAGATCGCCGGTAACGCGGCGGATGCCTAGCTGATTGAGGGTGTTTCCCAGTGCGATCGCCTCTTCCCACACAAACAGCGGATCGTCACTGCCCTCAACGACCAAATCACCGTTGATAGTTCCTGTCTGCGCATCGAATGTGCCCTGCCAGCCGACCAGCGTTTCAAATCGGTGGTCCGGGCCCCAGGTAGAAAGCGCTGCTAGCGTAGTAGCAATTTTGGTAAGTGATGCTGCGGGTAGGGCCGTTGTGCCTTGATTGTCGGCGACTGGAAACTGCCCAACCGAGACCCACACGCCTTGCTTACCTGCCTCATAGCCAGCAGAAGACAACCGAGATACGTAGCTCGCCACGATTTCCTTGGCCGCTGGGTCGTTGCTCAGTAGCGCCTGAACCCAGGGGGATTCCGTCTTTGGACGAATATCTATCGCACCCAAATTTAAGCTTTCTATCCCTTCCCAGCCGCCAAGGCCAAACAGCGCGCCTCCGAACCCAGCGCCTCCGAACAATACACCTCCGAACCATCCGCTCAAAGTTACACTTGCGATGCCTGCAATACTGCCTAACCCAGTAAGTTTCACGCCCAACCGTACGTTCTTCAGAAAGCCCACTCCAAAATTGATTCCTGCCAAAGATACACTATAGCTACCGTCTTTGTGCGTTTTCTATGGCCCGCCCAGATCAAAATCAAGTCCTACGCCGTTTGCCCATTGTGGTAGGCGCTCTAGGCGGCACGCTGCTGTTTTTGAATCGAGTGATGACACCTGTGGTGAGTTCGGCTCAGTCTCGGGCCGATGCACTGGGTGTCATTTTGAGCGCGGTCCTAATTTTGACAGGGTTGCTGTGGCAGCAGATCCAGCCAAAGGTGCCAGACTCTGTTCAGCTTATGGGTGATGAAGGCTTTGACCTAGCGGAAAATTTGCCCGAGGCTGTGCAAACAGAGCTTGCGTGGGCTTCTCACCTATTGCTGACCAATACCGCGACCCGTAGCGTGTTGGTTTATTACGACCAGCGAATGCTGCTCAGGCGTGGGGTTTTGAGTCCAGAATCATCGCTTACGCCCGGTACCATTGTGCAACGAGTGATGGATAAGCAGAAACCCATTTATTTGGTGAACCTGGCGCTTTATCCAGGAAAAGTAGAATTTAGTTATTTACCTGAAAATACCCAGGGCGTGATTTGTCAGCCGCTGGGTGATAAAGGGGTATTGATTTTGGGCGCAAATGCGCCCCGTAGCTATACTCAGCAAGATGAAGCGTGGATCGCGGGTATTGCCGATAAAATCGCCGATAGCCTGACTTGCCAGCTCACAGCGGCGAATCGTTAAATCGCGCTGCTAATAGCCTATTCGGCGACTTCGTCGAGGATGCGAACGGCAACGGTGGAGACGCGGAAATTGTATTGGGGGCCGTCGATTTCTATGGGAGTGCCGATTTTGACCGGTACGCCCAGCACAGGAGAGTTATCTGTAATGGTTGCTTTGCCACCGAGCGTGATGAGCATGTCGGCAGTGTAGCCTAACTCAGGCCTTGGATCTGGGTACGACTTAACGGTGCCATCTGGCTGAGGGACTGCTACGCTCCGAGGCAGGGCGATGACTTTTTTGACGCCGATTTGCCCGTAGGGCTGGTTGCGCACAATGATGTTGGTGGAGTCTGTTTCGGCAAGGCTAGCTAGGAAATCTTCTGGATTAAGAACTGTGAGCCCTCTAGCCATCACATCGACTTCAATTTCGCTAACCTGTGCACCGGGCTGAGCAACCGAACCGCTCGCACCAGGGTATAAAAAGATGCCGAAAATGACCATCAGAATCGCCAAAGCCGCCCCTAGGTCTAATAGGCTCAGTTTGCCGAAGAGTCGACCTTTAGAATCTAGAATCGCCATTGCTTTACCTGCTCAAATGCTCGCGAATAATTGATCGTGAATAATACAAAGGCACAAATAAAATGCCTAATGCGCCAAAGAAAAGTGCCAAAGAGTTACTTGTCCAGCCAGATTGACCATACCCAATTGACCACAGTATTTAACCACACTTTTCCACTGCCTCTGCAACTGCCTGTGCTGTCGGCTACAGAATTTCAGGAATGCAAAAATAAGTTGATGTATCTACTCACATCAATAAAAAGATATGCGTTTAGTGGGCTAGTTGCACACGCTGCAATTGTCGAAGTGTCACAATTTAGTGCACACCGCTAGGCACAATCGCTATTGTTTACTTAGATACATGCTCCCTTTTATACGCCCCTTTTTCATAGGGTTTGAAAGGTGCTTTATTGGACCTCACTTGTTTGACCTGCTTGATAGGACCTTGTCGTTGGCCAGTGCTGGCATGTTCTTGGGATTGCTCACAACTATCAACAACACAAAAAACAGCTCCTGACCTATGTTTAACCCGCTGGATTTTAGAAATAAGGTTTTTCGCCGAGTCACTTACGGCTTCGTGGCACTGGCTATGGCGCTGAGCATTAATGTTGTAACTGCTACGCCCTCGCAGGCTGGATGGATAGATTTGCTCATCCAAGGTGTCAGAGTATATCAGCTCTCTAATATGACCGATGCGCAAGAAGTTGACTTAGGCGCGGGAATCAACAACCAGCTTGTCAGCAGCGGTCAGGTCGTTCTTTTCGAGGGGCAAGCGCTCAATGCGTACATTGATGACATTGGTGAGCGCCTGGCAACGGTGAGCGATCGCCCCAATATTCCCTACAATTTCCAAGTGGTAGAAGACGACGCTGTAAACGCCTTTGCTACGATGGGCGGCTTTGTATATGTCACCACTGGACTGATTGAAGCGGCAGATACCGAAGCCGAGCTAGCGGGTGTAGTCGGTCACGAGATTGGCCACATTGCCGGTCGGCACGCGGTGCAGCAGATGCGTCAGGCTGCGATTACGCAAGGAATCACGGGTGCACTCGGTGTGAACCGCGATCGCCTGGTCAACATTGGTACCCAAATCGCCTTGCAGCTCCCCGCTAGCCGCAGCGATGAGTACGAAGCCGACCGTCATGGCTTTCATAGCATGGGCCGAGCTGGCTACGACCAATCTGGCATGGTGACCTTCATGCAAAAGCTCGTACGTGAGGGCTCACCACCGGAGTTTTTGAGCACTCACCCTGATGCGCGCAACCGAGTGAACTCTTTGCAAGAGCTAGATGATACAGATGCGCTGCCCGATGCTACTTTTGACACGAGCGAATCTGAGTATCAAAACAACATTAGCTCTCTGCGATAGCGCTGCATGCCATAAAACATAAGTTCTTGATTCATGAGAACTCTGGAGGCCACCTCCGGGGTTCTTTGCTGTAAGTAGCGATGGAGTAACGGCGCATCGCCTCCCGTGATGATGGCTTTTCCGTTGGCAAATTTCTGCCACCAGTCTGTGAGGTAATCGACAAGGGTGGCAGTAATGCTGTAGGCAAGGCCGCTGGCGATCGCACCTTCTGTATCCACTGCCCATCTGGCGGGTAGCGGTGAGTTAGATGAACTTTCCGAAGGCATATGTTCGCCCAAGGCAGCAGTTTTCTGAGCGAGTGATTCGTGCTGTAGTCGTAGTCCCGGCAAAATAGCGCCACCGTAGACACCTGGATTCCCTTGGCATATCGCGCCTGCCGTAAAGGTGAGCGCAGTCCCTCCATCAATCACGACGACTGGCCAACCACTAAGCTGACCAGCTCCGAGGAGATTGACAGCTCGGTCGATTCCTAGGGTTTCGTAGATGTTTGCGAGGGGGATGTGCGATCGCTCGATCTGATGCACAGACATTGACTCACTAATTTCTGGTGCTCGCCATAGCGCCATCTGTGCTGGAACGGCAGATGCGATCCATATTTCTGAAGAGGACACCTTTGCTGAAGGGAACCCTATTTTGTTTTTGGTTGCAATTGACTGCCAGGTCTTTGCCTTAAAGTTGGTTCTTTGTAACTGGCGGATAGTCGCTAGTGTGAGGTGCGGAGTATGCCAAGTCTCTAAAAGTCTATCCCGATAGAAATATCCCCAGTGCAATCGAGTATTTCCAATAACTAAGGCGAGCCAATTTACGCCTCTGCCGTGCTTAGAATTACGCTCAGACATAGCCACATGAAAGCGGACTTTTCTTTAAAATAATAAGAGCTGACCAGAGGTGGTCAGCTCTAAATGACTTTCAACTTTTTCGAACAGTCGTTAATACGTCCTCCGATGGGTTGGTTACGTATAGAAGTCCTATCTGAAAGGGGGTTTACAGTGCTTGCTCGATACCTAATATGTGATATCCAATTGGATTTGACTTAGTCTACAAAAATGAGACGTAAAGCCCAGGTTTTTATCAGGATACAGCGAAGCTTGTTAGCTTGTTTGAGAGGTGCTTCGACTCTGGATGAGAGAGTGGTAGAAGCGAGTTATTTAGTTGTATTTCTTACTTACTAAGTTAGCACGAACACATAGCGATCCTACGATAGGGATCGTAAGTTTGCAGAGCGCTACAGAAGTTTGTGTTTGGTTAACGATTCGTTAAGGAAACGTGGGGATCATCCTTGATAGCTCGGTTGACACCTGCTCTATTTTGCAGGCGTCGGTTTTGCCGGTGTCGGTTGAGATCACTCTTGAGAGAGCTGCTTTTTGATTTGTTTGAGCGTTTTGGCCATCTCAGGTAGGCGTCTAATAATGCTGGAGGACTTTAGGAATATTTTGTGCGGCATTGCTGGGGATCCGGAAACGATTTCGCCGGGAGGGACGTTGCTACTGATGCCTGCCTGGGCTGAAGCGATCGCCCCGTCTCCAATCTTGGCCTTGTTGGCGATTCCAACTTGCCCAGCTAATATGACGCGATTGCCAATGATAGTGCCACCTGCCATGCCAACCTGTGCGGCCATGGCGACGGCCTCTCCTACCTGGCAGCCGTGGGCAATATGAACCATGTTGTCGATTTTGGTATTTTGACCGATGCGAGTTTCTCCCAGCGCAGCGCGGTCGACCGTAGAGTTAGTACCAATCTCAACGCCGTCTTCTAGCACTGCAATACCTGCCTGATGCATTTTTTCCCAGCCGTCGGCAGTGGGCACAAAGCCAAATCCTTCGGAGCCGATGACCGCACCGCTGTGGATGATGCAGTCTGCACCGATTTGCGATCGCTCATGAATCACGCTACTGGCATGCAGCACGGTATTTGCGCCGATAGTGACCTCCGGATACACAACGCTATTGGCATGAATGCAAACGCGATCGCCAATTACCGCTTTTTCATGTACCACCGCGTTAGGCCCAATCGCTACGTCTTCTCCTAGCGTGGCAGATGGGTCGACGAAAGCCATAGGATGAACGCCCGGTGAGCGGCGATAAGGCTGGTAAAACTGGGCAATAACCCGAGCGAATACTAGCCTAGGGCTTTTGACACTGACCCAAGCAATGTTGCGATCGCCCGCTTCCTTTTGCAGTGTCTCTTCGTCAGGAATAACCAACGCGCTCGCTCCAGTCGTTGCGATGCGAGACGCAAACTTAGCACCTTCCACATAGCTCAGGTGCTGACTACTAGCCTCATCGATAGGTGCGAGCCCCGTGATGTCTATATCTGTTTCAGTACGGTTCGATATCAAGCTCGATGCCGTCACTTCATCACCCAAAGCTCCGACGATTTGGCTGAATTTCATGCGTGGTTCCCCCTTCCCGGCAGATATGAAGATGTGCAACTAAAAAGCACATCCTACTGGCAGTTAAGCTACCAGAAAGGCGGCACATTCTACATGTGATGTTTGTGGGAAAAAGTCGGCAGGCTGTACCCGCGTTAGGCTGTAGCCGCCGTCCTCGCATAGGATACGTAGGTCTCTTGCAAGTGTCGCCGGGTTGCAGCTGACATAGACAATGCGCTTGGGTTTGATGGCAATGAGAGCTGCGATCGCCTCAGGCTCACATCCCTTCCTAGGTGGATCGAGCAGCACTACGTCGGGAGTAGTTTCTAGCTCGGGCAGCAGTACCCCCACCTCTCCAATCTTGAATTCAACATTGTCAATCCCGTTCAGCGCAGCATTTGCCTGTGCCTGAACAACCGACTCTGTAAACGCTTCTAGCCCAATACACTGCTTTACTTTTTGCGCTAGCGGCAGCGTAAACGTACCTACCCCACAGTAAGCATCTACCAGGGTTTCCTCTCCGGTAAGCGCCAGTTCAGTTTCAATATGTTCTAGCAGCCGCTCTGCTTGAGCGGTGTTCACCTGGAAAAACGTAGCGGGCTGAATATGAAAGTTCAGACCCGCAAAAGTCTCTTCTAAGTAGGCGTCACCCGCGATAGAAAAGGTTTCGGGGCCAAATATGGCGTTGGTTTTTTTCCAGTTGAGATTAATCAGCACACCAACCACATTGGGATAGCGCTCTATCCACTGCTGAGCCTGCTCATGAATCCCCTTCAGCTTTATCGAGCGGCTGACGAGCGTAAGGAGTATTTGGCCTGTACGGCGACCAACACGCAGCGAAATATGTTTTATATGCCCTTTGTGAACGCGCTCATCGTAGATTTTCCACTCGCGATCTTGAATGTCTTGTTTGATGCCTGCGAGCAATGGATCAAGCCGATCATCTTGCACCGGACACTGGTTTAGATTCACCAGCCGATGGGATCCCTTTCGGTAATATCCTGCCTGCACCTTTTTCGTTTGCGAAAGTCGAACTGGGTAGGTGGCCTTGTTTCGATAGCTCAGCTGCTCATCGGCTGCAATCACCGGCTCGACTTGAACGTTCTCTAGCTTGCCAATACGAGTAAGGGCATCGGCGACAAGGTGTTGCTTAGCACTGAGCTGGGCTTCATAGCCGACCTGTTGCCATTGGCACCCGCCGCACTTGTCCGCCACGATGCAAGCCGGACGCACCCGCTGAGGCGAAGGCTTCACAATCCCTGCTGGCTTCCCAAACCCGTGGCTGGTCTTCACTTTGGTCAGCTTTACCCTCATTTCGTCGCCAGGCACCGTATTCGGCACAAAAACCACGCGATCTTCCCAGCGACCGACGCCATCACCCCCATTACTCAAATCCGAGATGTCTACCTTGATAATTTCGCCTTCTTTCCACACAGGCACTCTGTTTACATTCTCCCAGGGTGCCTTCGACTCCGATGGGGCTGATTGAGTTTCGACACGCTCCGTTTTCTGGGTAGGTATTGCCCCTACGGTAGGCGTCGCTCTCACAGTCGGTGGGATCGTTTTCTTTTTGAGAACGGGCTGAACAGCTACTTGTTGAGCGGCGGCTTTTGCCTGTGATGTGTCAATAATCTTCTTGACTTTGGGCCTCTCTGTTGACGGCGCTTCGGAGCTTTTGACGGCAGGGATAGTAGGTGGTGCAGATTGTGTGCCGGGTGGGGCTGGCCAAACGCTCTCTTCTGCGTCAGGTTGATTGTCGGGTAAAGGGGGTGAAGGCAACATGGCAGTGTTCGGCTGGCGCAGGACGTTACTTGAGCTTCTTAGTATGAACTATTTTTTTCGCTTCGCTGTTGTGAATAGTTTGAGAAGGGGCGGCATAAATAGTTGTTCGCGCCAGTATTAAGTCTTCTTCATGTAGGCGTAATATTTCTTTAGGAGTTTCTCACTGCTTGGCTTTGCGGTGTTTCCCTTTCTCTTAGAATGCCAAAATACTGAATTAATACCGGTTAGCGCTTTCCTTGTTCCCCCTGAAGTCGCTAAACTGTCAATATAAATAGAGTTACCGCAATCTAAAACTATGTCTGTTGTTAGCCAAGTAATCCTTAATGCAGATGATGAGTTGCGCTACCCCACTAGCGGCGAACTTAAAGGCATCGAAAACTTCTTGAAAACCGGTAGTCAGCGCATGCGGATTGCTCAAGTTCTTGCAGACAACGAAAAGAAAGTTGTAGAGCAAGCCAGCGGTGCCCTCTGGAAGCTACGCCCCGACTTTATCGCCAAAGGCGGCAATGCCTACGGCCAAAAGCAGCGAGCCCTTTGCCTACGTGACTACGGCTGGTACCTACGCCTCATCACCTACAGCATCTTAGCGGGTGACAAAGAGCCTATCGAAAGCATCGGCCTCATTGGTGTCCGTGAAATGTACAACGCGCTAGATGTCCCTGTTCCTGGCATGGTAGAAGCGATTCGTTGTCTCAAGAGCGCTTCTCTTGGTCTGATGAATGACGAAGATGCTAGCGAAGCAGCACCCTACTTTGACTACATTATTCAGGCAATGTCCTCATAGGACTCGCTACTGACTTTACCTAATTGAATTTTCTTTAGGTTCTATCTACTCAATCATTTGTCTAGGCTGAACGAAACCCACGAAAGCAAAAATCGCCAAACGACTTCGACAGTCGTTTGGCGATTTTTGATGGAAATTAATACATTTGTACGTCTATTTGAGATATTCTTTAGCCAACGATTGCTGTATCCCCTCAGTGCCATGGCTTTATCTTCAGCTTCTGCTAGTCCCTCGACTGATACGCCGCCGCGCTGTTTGCTTGGCAAGGTTGTTAAGTCCAATTCGCACTGCGACTACGTAGTGCAGCTAGATACTCAAAATGATGTTGATTATCCGCCACAAACAGAAGACTACGGATTTGGTCAGTTTGTGGCGTTTGAAAGCTCCAGGCATTGGGCCGTTGGCATCGTGTACGATTCCCAGCTGTTTAATTCATCTTTTCTCAACAGTGGGCCTAGATTAACCAGTGCGCCAGATCCTGTCTTCACCCCAGATCTTATTCAAGATACTTGTGTGCTGCTGAACGTAGCCCTCGTTGGTAGCTTGCAAACGGGAGACTCAGGCGCTTATGGCTTGCATGGTATTCCACGAGTGGTAATTCCGGCTAATACTGCTGTTTATCAGATGGATATTGCAGCTGTTCATAGCTTTCATCGCTCTGCGGACGGTGGCCCACAGTTCGCATACTATAGTCACCTACTGCGCTCTGGTGGAACTTTTGCAGCTCAGCTCACTCAGCAGGTGCTAGGAGAATTAATTGCCACTGAGCTATTTTCAGGCGCTGAGCAAAGAGCGCTACAAGTACTGCGTAAAGAGCTGTCTTGGAAAAGTACGATGGGCGCTATGCGTTAATGCCTGAAAGTAGCTTAATAACCCTAGAATCATAGTCTGTTCTTATGACATGCATAAAGAAATAAACTATGCCTGCGAGAATTAAAGCTTGTAACATTCCGTTACATAGGCTATATTGGTTACATCGGTTGAGAGGCACATC
>ERZ1740067.560-NODE-560-length-29260-cov-8.444890_pt1 | contig 29260 bp, 30 predicted proteins | sample MGYA00581736_ERZ1740067 | MGnify/ENA primary metagenome ERZ1740067 (study PRJEB43018, sample SAMN04849236) | marine metagenome | isolation source: floating plastic debris | place: Pacific Ocean | collected 2008-08-27 | study: EMG produced TPA metagenomics assembly... | reverse complement strand
CCGCAACCCACTTGAACGCGTCGCTGTTACTGCTCGTCCCCATGTCGGCCTCCTACCCTCAAAGTGAGGCGGCAACGCATCCACAAATCTAGCGGGACCTCACCATCCCGCCCCGCCCGCCGATCACACGCAGGGCCAGCGCACGGATCGCGCGGGAGGCTTGCGAAATCAGGCCGCCCTGACCGCAGACGATGGCAGGCCTTTGCGCAGCCAGCAGCGCGTCGATGGCTGCGCGGATTTTGCCATGGTCCGCGACGGGGCGATGTGCGGGATAGGCGCTGTAGTCCGGTTCGGGGTACATATTAGGCTGCGCGGCCTCTTCGCCAAAGATGTTGATCGGCACACGGATATGCACGGGCGCAGGCCGGCCAGAGGTCGCCACACGGAACGCGCGCCGTAGCAGGAACGGGATGTCGCTGACCTTGGTGACGACAAAGGATTCCTTGCAGATGCTTTGATAAAGCGCCGTCTGGTCGACCCCGGTCAGCCCGTGCTTCTTCTCCTGATTGATCGGTATGTCCGAGCTGAAAAAGATGACGGGAACCAAGCTTAGGAATGCCTTTGTGATGCCAGGGGTGCAGTGGGTGACACCGGGGCTTGGCGCCTCGAGCACTGCAGGTCTGCCGGTGATCTTGGCATAGGCTTCGGCGGCATAGGACGCGGTGCGCTCATCGCGGGTCAACTCAAAGGCGATGTCGGAATGCGCCCGCCATTCCGTGTACCAGCCAATGGTTGTCTCGCCCGGCAGACCGAAAACGTGGGTGACGCCATGCAGCTCGAGCATGCGCAGCAGCGCTTGCGCGCCGTTCAGGGTGGTCATGTGTCCTCCAGCAATTGGGTGCGGTAGCGCGCTATGCTCTCCGGGTCGGGTGCGGTGCCGAGGCCCGGGGCGGTAGGCAGGTGCACGTGGCCATTGGACACCGGAAACGCCTCTGTCGCGATCTCCGCTTGGGCGTAATAGGTGGACATGTAGTAATCACATCCGAGGGTCAGATCGGGGATGGCGGCCATCAGATGCGCGCCGGCCATGTGGGCGATGGACGTCTCGAACTTCCAGCCACCGTAGACTTCGATACCAGCCGCGCGGGCGATCGCGGTAATCTCGATGCAGCGGCGGATGCCGCCCGACTTGGCCGTCTTGAGCGAGAAGATGTCGGCCATGCGCATCCCTGCCGCCTGCACCGCCTCATGGACGTTGAACACGGATTGGTCGGCCGTGATCGGCACATCCACCGCACGCGTGATCTCGGCCAGCGCCTCGCGCTCGTGCATCCGCACGGGCTGTTCGACAAACTCGGGGCGGGACGCCTTGAGGTCGCGGATATGGCGGATGGCATCGTAGGCGGGCAGGCCATGATTGTAGTCGATACGCAGGCGTATATCGCCACCGTACTGCGCGCGCAGCTTCTCCAGCCGCATGAGGTCAAAGGCGTGGTCGGCAAACCCCGTCTTGAGCTTGAAGATGCGCCCGCCGTCGTCCCAGATGCGCGCGATATCCGCCAGATCCGCGTCAAAATCCGGATTGGCCACCGAAAAACTCAGCGGGATGCTGTCGCGATGCCGCCCGCCGACCAGATCGGCGATGGGCAGGCCCGCGATCTGACCGGTAAGGTCCAGCAGCGCACATTCGAGGTCGGCCTTGGCCTCGGGATGCCCGACAAGAACACGGTCAGCCTGCGCCATGATCGGCTCGATCTGCACCGGATCCTGTCCGACCACTTAGGCCCGCAGGTGCACATGCAGTGCTGCGGCTGCAGCTTCCACCTTGCGAGTGAACACCGGCTACGGGGACGCCTCGCCCCAACCGGTCAGGCCGGTGTCCGTCGTCAGCTCACATAAGGCCGCGTCGATCCCGCCCACGTCGCCCGACCCGTGAGAGTGGACGGCCTTGGCCGGGATTTGCACGCAGTGCACGCGCAGGCCGGTGATGCGGTGATCGCTCATCCCGTGGCCCGCGGGATATCGTCGAGGTCGGCAGGAAAGCGGCGCGGCAGCAATCCGGCCTGAAACCACAAAAGATAGGTGTAGATCGAAAACACGGGCCGCCCCGTCGCCCGCCGTATGTCGGCGGCATAGGGCACCATGTTCGTGCATTCGAGCAGGATCGCCCCAACCTCAGGATGGGCTGCCACCAGCCGCTGCGCCGCGGTGACGTTGTCGACGCGCGCCTGATCAAAGTCGATCTCCGCCGCATCATCCAGCACACGCGTGGTGAAATGTGAGCCCGCGCCCGTCCCGCCCACGGGCGTGTCCTGTGCGATGCCTGCCGCATCCAGATGCGCAGCCGTCAACGTCTCGGACGAGATGGTCAGAATGCCCAAGCGCTGTCCGGCAGGCAGTGTGTGGTCGATCAGCGACGCCTGCAACAACGATGATGAAGCCACAGGCACGCCGAAGGCACGCGCCATCTGGGTCTGGAACGGCACGAGGAACCCGCAATTCGTCGCAATCCCGTCACAGCCGAGGTCGACCAGCTCGCGCCCCGCGGCGATGAACGCGTCCAGCAGCGGGCTGGCATCGCCGCGCACCACGTTGTCCGGCGTCGCCTGCGGCACAACCTTGTACTGCACCGGAAAGGGCCACGTGCCCGCATTGCCGATATCACCGGCAATGCGCGGAAACTGTGTGTTCAGCATCAGAATGCCGACCGAGGCCCCAAAGACGGTTTTGCCGCCATATGTTGTCATGCGAGGTCTTTCCAATGGCGCCTAATTTGACGCGGATGGCGTCACGCTAGCGCGGCTCTTGTGCCGCGCACAAGGCTGTGCCTTGCTGCGCAGCGCGATTGGGGGATGGCCGATGCCGAAACATGTGATCATTGCCGGGGCCGGAATTGTCGGGGTATCGACGGGTATCTGGCTGCGCCGTTTCTCGGACGCGACCGTCACGATCATCGACCGCCTCCCGCCGGGTGAGGGCACGTCGCATGGCAATGCAGGCGTAATCGCGGCCTGTTCCGTGGCCCCGGTGACCGCGCCGGGACTGGCGCGCAAAGCGCCGGGCATGCTGATGAACCCCGACTTTCCGCTGTTCCTGCGCTGGGGCTATTTCCCCAGGCTGCTGCCCTGGTTGCTAAAGTACCTTGCCACCGCCAATGACACCGACACGCGCCGCATCTCGCGGGGTCTGACCACCATCGTCAGCGACAGCGTCGAGCAGCACAAGTCGCTTGTGGCCGACACGGACGCTGCACATTGGGTCAAAGACACCGACTACTCCTTTGCCTACGCCAACCGCGCCGCGTTTGAAGCCGACAGCTACACCTGGGGCCTGCGCCGCGCGGCCGGGTTTGCGCCGGTGATCCGCGAGGGCGATGACGTCCGCGCCTACGAGCCGCAACTGGCCCAAACTGTCGGACTGCTCGCCACGATGACCGACCATGGGTACATCCGCGACCCCGGCGGTTACGTCAAAGCGCTGGCTGCGGTATTTGACGGGTTGGGCGGCACCGTGCAGCAGGCCGACATCAAAGACGTCGAGATCACGGGCGGCAAGGTCGCCGCCGTTGTCACCGACCATGGCCGCCAGCCCTGCGATCAGGTCATCCTCGCCACCGGCGTTTGGTCCAAGCCATTGATGCAAAAGCTCGGCTTGAACATCCCGATCGAGACCGAGCGCGGCTACCACATTGTCTTCGAAGGCGCGACGGGCGGACCGTCCCACCCGGTGATGGTGGCCAGCGGCAAGTTCGTGGCCACACCGATGGCTGCCGGTCTGCGCTGCGCAGGTGTGGTCGAGTTTGGCGGGCTTGACGCCGGGCCATCCAAGGCCGCGCTTAACCTGCTGCGAAAACAGGCAAAAGCGGCCTTTCCCAATCTTTCCTACACCCGCGAGATCGAGTGGCTTGGACACCGGCCCGCGCCGTCCGATAGCCTGCCCCTGATCGGAGAGGTGCGCGACACTGGCGTCTTCACCGCATTCGGCCATCACCACATTGGATTGACCGGTGGTCCGAAAACGGGAAGGATCGTTGCAGGTCTTGTTGCGGACCAACCCATCAACACCGACATCGGTGCATTTGATCCCATGCGTTTTGCATGAGCCCGCAGAATATTGACCATCAGGGAGTATAAAATGACAAAATTCACGACCATCTGCGCAACCGTCACCACCGCGACGCTGCTGGCCTTGCCTGCCGTGGCCCAGGAAAAATGGGACCTGCCCATGGCCTATTCGGGGTCCAACTTTCACTCGGTGACAGGGGCGGAGTTCGCTCAATGCGTGACCACCGGCACCGGGGGCGCAATCGAGATCACGACGCACCCGTCCGGATCGCTCTATGCGGGGGCGGACATCAAGCGGGCCGTGCAAACCGGTCAGGTGCCCATCGGCGAGCGTCTGCTGTCGGGTCACCAGAACGAAAGCGCCATCTTTGGTTGGGATTCAGTGCCGTTCCTCGTGTCGTCCTTTGACGAGCACGAAAAGCTTTACGAGGCCGCCCTGCCCCACGTGCAAGAACTGCTGGCCGAGCAAAACATGACCATGCTCTATTCCGTGCCGTGGCCGCCGCAGGGGCTCTATTTCAATAAGGAAGTGAACTCGGTCGCCGATATGGAAGGCCTCAAGTTCCGGTCCTACAACAACGCGACGGCGCGTATGGCCGAACTGACCAAGATGCTGCCCGTATCCATAGAGGCGGCCGAGATCAGCCAGGCCTTCGCCACAGGCGTGGCAGAGTCGATGGTGTCATCGGGTGCGACGGGCTACGACCGCAAGGTCTGGGAAAGCCTGAGCCACTTCTACTCGGTCGATGCTTGGCTGCCCCGCAACTACATGTTGATCAACAACGACGTCTGGGACGGCGTGTCCGACCAGAACAAGAACGTGATCAATGCCTGCGCCGCCATGGCCGAATATGCAGGCACCTGGCGCGCCAAGGAATACACTGGCTTTACCCTCGCGGGCCTCGCCGATGGCGGCATGACCGTCGGCCCCGCCGGTGATCAGCTGATGACCGATCTGCGCGCCGTGGGCGAGACCATGGCCGCCGAATGGCTGGAGGCCGCCGGTGAGACCGGTGCCGCCATCCTCGACGCCTACTCCGCGCAGTAAGCGCCCTTGCCTGGGCTGCGCTGCGGCCCGGGCCCTTCCCAGCCCCGGAGACTGACCTATGACGGGTGCCCTGCGCGGCCTGCGCCGCTTTCTCGACTTTCTGTATCTTGCCGCGGGCGTTTTGGCCGCCCTGTGCCTGATCGCGATCCTATTGCTTATCGTGGCGCAGATGGTGGCCCGCTGGACCGGCGAGATCTTTCCAGGTGCTGCCAACTACGCGGGCTACGCCATGGCGGCGGCGAGCTTTTTCGCTTTTGCCAACGCGCTCAACCGCGGCTCTCATATCCGCGTGTCGATCCTGTTGAACGCGGTGCCAGACCGGTTCCGGCGGTTCATGGAGATCTGGTGTTTCGGCATTGCCGCCGCGGTCATGTGGTACTTCACCTACTACGCCTACTGGTTCGCCTACTGGTCGTGGAAATTCAACGAGGTGAGCCAGGCGCAGGACGCAACGCCGATGTGGATCCCGCAATCGGTCATGGTCATCGGCGGCGGCATCCTTGCGCTGTCGCTCACCGACCATCTGGTGCATGTCATTTTCCGGGGCGACCACCGCATTCAGCGCGACCTCGTCGACCAAAGCTTTGCGGAGTAGGGCGATGGAAGAGATCTATGCCATTACGTTGTTTCTCTTTGTCCTGTTCCTGTTGCTGGGCAGTGGCGTCTGGGTCGGCCTTGCCCTGATGGGCGTCGCCTGGGTCGGGATGGAGCTGTTCACGACCCGGCCCGTGGGCGACACGATGATCACCACGATCTGGGCCTCGTCCTCCAGCTGGACCCTGACGGCGCTGCCGCTGTTCATATGGATGGGCGAGATCCTGTTTCGCACGCGACTGTCCGAGGACATGTTTCGCGGCCTGTCCCCCTGGCTCGCGCGCCTGCCGGGCGGCCTTGTGCATACCAATATCGTGGGGTGCACCGTCTTTGCCGCCGTATCGGGCTCGTCCGCCGCCACGCTGACCACAGTCGGCAAGATGTCGATCCCCGAACTGCGCGCCCGCGATTATCCCGAACGCATCGTCATCGGCACACTTGCGGGGGCTGCCACGTTGGGTCTGATGATCCCGCCCTCGCTGGCACTCATCGTCTACGGCGTCACAGTGAACGAAAGCATCACGCAGCTCTTCTTTGCCGGTGTGTTTCCGGGGCTGTGCCTGGCGCTCATGTTCATGGGATATGTGGCGATCTTTTCCTGGGTGTCGGACAAGTGGAACCCCAAGCAGGAAACCGGCATGAGCTTTGCCGACAAGCTCAAGAACTCCCGCTTCCTCATCCCTGTCCTGTGTCTGATCTTTGTCGTCATCGGCTCGATGTACGCAGGCTACGCCACCGCGACCGAAGCGGCCGCTATCGGCGTGATCGGCGCGCTGGTGCTGGCGGCGAGCCAGGGATCGCTCACCTGGTCCACCTTCACCGAAAGCCTCATGGGGGCCACCCGCACCTCTGCCATGATCGCGCTGATCCTTGCAGGCGCTGCGTTCCTCAAACTGGCCATGGGTTTCACCGGCCTGCCGCGCGCACTGGCGGACGGGATCGCCACGATGGAGCTGTCGCGCTTTGAGCTGCTGATGATCCTCATGGTGTTCTACATCATTCTCGGCATGTTCCTCGACGGCATCTCGTCGGTGGTGCTGACCATGGCGGTGGTCGAACCGATGGTGCGCGAGGCGGGCATCGACCTGATCTGGTTCGGTATCTTTGTGGTGGTCGTGGTCGAGATGGCGCAGATCACACCGCCCATCGGCTTCAACCTCTTTGTTCTCCAAGGCATGACCGAGCACGAGATGGGCTATATCACGCGCGCCGCCTTTCCGATGTTCATGATCATGGTGCTCATGTGCTTTGTCCTGATCTGGTTTCCGGACATCGCGATGTGGTTGCCCGATACCATGCGGCAGGCCCCCTGACGGGTGGGCCGCGGACTGGCGTGGATCGGGCGGCAGGGACGCTACTGCCTGATTGTCGGGCTTTGCCTCGGACTGTTGGCGCCAGGTCTGGCCGAGATGTTGCGCCCCTGGATCGGCACGCTTGTCGCCTTGCTGCTGTGCGTGACGGGGATCCGCGTGGGCGCGCGCGAGGCCCTCGGCGTGCGCGGCGATCTTGCTCCGACCCTGGCGCGCGTCGCCGTCTTGCAGATGGCGCTGCCGCTCACCGTCATTGGCGCACTCACCCTCACCGGATACGCTGACCGCCCCCTGGCGATGGCCGTCTGCCTCATGCTTGCCGCGCCGTCACTGACCGGCGCGCCGAATTTCGCGATCATGATGGGTCAAGATCCGGCGCCGGGTATGCGCCTGTTGGTTATGGGGACCGCGCTTTTTCCGCTGACCGCGCTGCCTGTCTTTCTGATCCTCGACCCTGCAGGTGGTGGAGTGCTAAGCGGCATGACCCTGTCGTTCAGCCTGCTGCTGGCGATCCTTGCGTCGGTCGGCACGGGGTTCGCTATCCGACGTGCGATGCCCCGTCTGGGGACGGCACAGTCGCATGCGACGCTCGACGGCTGCGCCGCACTCCTCCTCGGGATCGTTGTGATCGGCTTGATGAGCGCGATCGGCCCGCTGCTGCGCGCCGATCCTCTGACATTGCTGGCGTGGCTCATTGCGGCCTTGGCGATCAACACGGTCCTTGTGACCGTCACCCTCAGGCTCTCACGCCACGCCGGGTTTACCAGTCCGGTGCCCACTGCGATCTATGCCGGAAACCGGAATATCGCGCTGTTCCTCATCGTGCTCCCGCCCGAGGCCGCAGCCCCGCTGATGATTTTCATCGGCTGCTATCAGATCCCGATGTATTTGACACCCATCCTGTTGTCGTGGCTGGGGGACGCCAAATCTCCCTCAGGCGCCCCCTGACTACCATCAAAGCTGACGGTCAGAGACACGCCGCAAGGGTCTGCGCCATGTTGCGGATCAGTTGCGGATAAAGCGTGGGCCCAGGTTCAAGCGCAGCGCCAAGCGGGTCAATCACGCCGGTATCTGCGTCAGAACCATCCAGGACGGTCGTAACGAGGCCTTGATTGAATTGCGGTTCTGCCAGAACACAATCCACTCCTTCATTGCGAATACGCTCCTGCATCTGTGCGATGCGCGCGGGGCTTGGGTCCGTCGCGTCGCCTACGGAAATCGCACCGGCGGCGGGGAAATCAAAATCCACCTCGAAATACTGATACGCATCGTGGAACACGATAAACCGTCCGCCACGCACTGGATCCAGCATGGCGTTGACCTCGGTGCTCAGCGTTTCCAGCTCTTGGCGTGCGGCGGCGGCATTGGCAAAATACGCACCCGCGTTGTCCGGATCCGCAGCAGAGAGCTGCCCAGCAATCACGTTCAGCCACGCGCCCGCATTGGCCGTAGACAGCCAGGCATGCGGATCATGGGCCCCATGGTCATGTCCGGCATGATCGTCGTGCCCGTGATCATCATGTCCTTCGGCGCTTGCTTCTTCATGTCCGTGATCGTCGTGGTCATGATCGTGCCCTTCGGCCTTAGCTTCCTCATGGCCGTGGTCATCGTGATCGTGCCCTTCGGCGCCTGCTTCTTCATGGCCATGGTCGTCGTGGTCATGCTCATGCCCTTCGGCCTTCGCCTCTTCGTGGCCGTGGTCGTCGTGGTCCGCATGATCTTCGTCGCCGTGATGTTCATCCCCGGCATCGTGAACATGCGCTTCGAACAACGCGTTCTCGCGGAAGTCCAGCAAGGTGATCCCCTCGCTTTCAAGCAGGGTTGTCACGGTGGCTTCGGTGGCCAGCGTCTCGACCGCATCCTCCAACCATGGGGTCAGATCCTCACCGACCCAGAACACCAGATCCGCCTCCTGCAGGGCCGACGCCTCGGACGGGCGCAAGCTGTATTCATGGGGCGAGGCACCGGGCTGCACGATCAGTGCGGGCGTCCCCACGCCCTCCATCACCCGCGCCACGAGTGAATGCACCGGCGCGATATCGACGGCCACGCGGGGCACCTCGGCAAGGGCGGTTCCGCCCACCAGGATGGCTGCGGCAGACAAGGCAAAGCGGTTTCTGGACATGTGGACCCCCATGTGATTTTATAACATCAAGGTCCTCCTATATGATATGGAATAACATGACAAGCGAGAGCCAGTTTCCAAATGGCGGCCCTGAGGTGCCTTTGGGCTTTGAGCAACATGATCACGACCATTGCGTCGATCACGCGCTCGCCTCGGTCGAGGCGCGATGCGCGCGCAAGGGTCTGCGCCTGACACCCGTGCGGCGTAAGGTGCTCGAGCTGCTATTGCAGGAACATCGCGCACTTGGCGCGTATGCCATCCTTGACCTGCTGCGCGAGGCGGGGTTCGGCTCGCAACCGCCGGTGGCCTACCGAGCTCTCGATTTTCTGTCCGAACATGGGTTTGTGCACAAGATCGAGCGGCTCAATGCCTTTGTCGCCTGCAGCCATCCAGGGGAAAACCACTCGCCCGCGTTCATGATCTGCCGCCTGTGCGACGCCGTGGCGGAAACCCAATCCGCGCCCGCCAAGGGCGCGTTGGGCGAGGCCGCCCGCGCTGCGGGTTTTCTGATCGAGCGAACGGTGGTCGAAGCCGAAGGCGTCTGCCCCGCCTGCGTGGTCAAGGCCAACGCATGAGCCTGATTTCAGTCACCGGCCTCAGCGTCGCCTACGGCGCTCATACCGTGCTGCGCAACGTCGACCTCAGCCTCGACGCAGGTGAGATCGTGACCATCGTCGGCCCGAATGGATCGGGCAAGACAAGCCTCCTGCGCGCGATCATTGGCGCCACTCCTCCTGCGGCAGGCCAGATCAATCGGGCCGCGGGGCTCAAGGTCGGATATGTGCCGCAACGGCTGCATATCGACCAGACATTGCCCATCACCGTCGAACGGTTCATGAGCCTGACGCACCGCGTGCCCCGCGCCACCTGCGCGGCGGCGCTTGCAGCGGCAGATGTGCCCGATCTGCTCAAACGGCAAATGTCACGGCTGTCGGGCGGGCAATTCCAGCGGGTGCTGCTGGCGCGCGCACTGATCAACACACCCGACGTGCTGCTGTTGGACGAGGCGACGCAGGGGCTGGACCAGCCCGGATCGGCCGCGTTCTACCGCCAGATCGAAGCGGTCCGAAACAACACCGGCTGCGCCGTGTTGATGATCAGCCACGACCTGCATGTGGTGATGAGCGCGTCTGATCGGGTGATTTGCCTCAACGGCCATGTCTGCTGCGAGGGGACGCCCGCCGTTGTCGCCTCCGCCCCGGAATACCGCGCCTTGTTCGGGGCCGGGACCGGCGGCGCGCTTGCACTTTACCGACACGACCATGACCACGATCACGATCATCACCACGAGGCCGCAGAATAGTGCTGGACGATTTCATGACGCGCGCGACGCTCGCCGGTATCGGCGTCGCCTTTGCCGCCGCCCCGCTTGGGTGTTTTGTCGTTTGGCGGCGGATGGCCTATTTCGGCGACGCCACCGCACATGCGGCGATCTTGGGCGTGGCCCTTTCGCTTACGTTCGAGATGTCGATCTTTCCCGGCACGTTGGCCGTGGCCCTGATCATGGCTCTCACGGTGACCCGATTGGCCGGGCGCGGCTATGCGATGGACACGCTTCTGGGCGTGCTCGCCCATTCCGCGCTGGCCTTTGGCCTCGTTGCGGTGTCGTTCCTGTCCGGTATCCGCATCGACCTCATGGCCTACCTCTTTGGCGACATTCTAGCGGTATCGCGCATCGATCTGCTGGTGATCTGGGGCGGCGCTGCGCTGGTGGTTGCGCTGATCCTGTGGCGCTGGTCGGCCCTGCTCACCTCAACCCTGAACGAAGAGCTTGCCTATGCAAGCGGCCTTGATCCGCGCCGCGAGCAGCTCATTCTCACCGTGTCGCTGGCCATCACCGTGGCGGTGGCGATCAAAGTGGTGGGCGTTCTGCTGATCGCTGCCCTGCTGATCATTCCGGCGGCGGCCGCACGCGGCCTGGCGCGCACGCCCGAGGCGATGGCCCTGATAGCCGCTTTCATCGGGGCGGTGTCTGCCGTGGCGGGATTGCAAGGTGCCTACATCTTTGACACGCCAGCCGGACCATCCATCGTATGCGTCGCCGCGATCCTCTTTGCTGCCCTCAACCTCGTGAGCTGGCGCAGCACGTCGCGATCATGACAGAGCACAAGGCCGCTCATGACGCCTGCCGCAAGGTTGGAGAGGTGGCGCCCATGACGGTCGGGGTCAGCGATGCAATCTCCGCCGGGCGCGGCTTCAGGACAACGGGCGCGACATCAGCAAGGCGTTTCACGTCAGCCGATGTGACGATCAGCGCCGCTGCGCCCTCCGCGGCAAAGTGGTCCAGCAACAGGGCCAGTTCGGCCTGCCCCAAACAGATCTCATCGGCATCGACCAGCGCCAGCGCGGGCCGTGCAATGAGACCACGCGCGAGGTAAAGCCGTGTCCGCTCGGTCGAGGTGAGGTTGCGCCCGCCCTCGGCCACTTGACCATCCAAACCACCAAGCCTGGCGGCCACATCGGACAGGCCGGACTGCTCTAGCACAACGCCCAACGCGGTATCGTCCGGGCTTTGCCCCGTCCCCAACGTCACGGCCCGCCGCAACGAACCCTTGAGCATCGGCGCATGCGGCCCGAGATACAGAACGCGCCCGCGCACCAGCGCCCCGGGCTGCCGCCCGAGCGTCTCGATGCGACCACGGCGCGGCACCGCCTCGAACCCGGCCAGTGTCAGCAACAGGCGGCTCTTTCCGCTGCTCGGCGGGCCGATCACACGCCGCGCGGCCCCCTTGTCCAATGTCAAATCCAGCGACGCACTCCCGGGCAGGCGCACATCCGACAGGACAACCGCCGGGGCATCCGCATCCATGTCCGTCTTGACCACGACGGGCAGCCGGGGACGCGCCAGCGCCGCATCCAGCTTGCCACGCGCCACGCTGAACGCCTTCTGCCGGTCGCGCACATCGGCGAGGTGGCGCAGCGGCCATACGATCAACGCAAGCGCCGTCAGCGCCGCAACCGCATCCGCGACGCCAAGGCCCAGCGACAGGCAGACCCAAAGGCACAACGCCCCCGCTGCCCCCGCAGCCGCCTCCGGCAAGGCGCGCACCCCATCGGCCAGCCAGGCGCGCCGCACCGCGGCCCGCACGATCCCGCGCGACTTGGTGTCGAGCGCGCGCAGCTCGGTCTTGACACGCCCTGACCGGCGCAGGGCAATGCCTTGCGGCAGCCGTTCCGCCATGGCCGAGGCCAGACGGGCCCGTTTGTTACGCAAATCGGCATGGGCATCACCCAGCGGGCCACCTAGCCACAGCACCGCAACCATGACGAGCCCGATCGGCCCCGCCGCGACCAGCGCTAGGAGCGGCTCGAGCAGGTACAAGATCAGGAACGCCGCTGGAATGGTCACCGATGCCGAGATCAGCCGCGCCACACCCCGCGCCACCCATCCCTTGAACGCCGTCAGATCCCCGACAAAGCGGAGGGCGGTGGCGCCCGCCCGCCGCTCTGCCATCGCACTGAGCGGCATCTTGGTCATGTGCAGGAACAGCACCCGCCGGATGGCCGCGGCATAGCTTTGGCCTGTCCGTTCGCCTAGCGCCCCTTCGGCAGCGCGTAGGGCAAAAATCGCCACGCCCGCCACCGCGATGGTGACCAGCGCCTGCACCGGCACAGCGCCGGTCCCGTCCCGCAGCGCGCCGATCACGTCGCGGGTGGCAAAGGCGGTCACAACCATGGTGATCCCCTGCCCCAGGGCAAGGCCGACCAGCGCCAGCATGCCAACCCAGCGCCGGTCATCCGTTATGCGCGGCCTACGGCTCATGCCACGCCCTCGTGCCGGGCGAGCAAACCGCCGAGGCAGGCCGCGGTGGCCGGATCCGACAGCGCCTCGCGCGACAGAACGGGCAAGCCAAGCGCCTCTGCCTCGGTGACCGCCAGCGGCGCCTGCGTCATCAGCCCGGTCAGGGCCATCGGCGTCAGGTCCGCGTGCTGTGTCAGCCAGCCGAGGGCGCCGCGCGCCGCCAGCGCGCCGGGGGCTGCCAGCACAAACGCATCGAACAGCGCCCGATAGCGCGGACAGCGCAACAAAGCGGCGGTCTCCACCTGGCTCACGCCATCGGCCAGCTCAACGATGGCCACGTCGCAGGCCGATGCCGATGCCAGCAACCGCGCAGTGACGTCGTGCAACTGCGCGACCGGCTGCCGGTAGGTTGAGGCAAGGCCGGAATCGGTGAAATCCAGCACCTCCGCCGCGCCCGCCGCCTCATAGGCCTGCACATCGCCAAAGGATCCCGTGCCCGTCGCCTTGATCCCCGCGACGCGCGCACCGTAACGGGCGAACCCGTTGACCAGCCCCGCGGCCGCCGCGGTCTTGCCCGCATTCATGCCGGTGCCCAGCACCCCGATCACCCGCGCGGGCCGAGGCCCGACATCATCGAGCGCATCATCGGCAAGGGTCAGCACGCGCCCCGCGGCGTCCGCCAACCGCCCGATCACGGCAAGGCGCGTCGGGCGCTTCATCTTGCCGTTGCGCGACCGCATGTGGCCGATGACGCCGCCCCCGGCCAACAGGTCCGCACCTTCGGGCGACAGCACGGCGATGCCCTCGAACTGATCCTCGGCAAACCGATCACCACAGGCCAACACCACCCTGTCCCGGGGATACAGCGCCGAAAACCGCCCGTCGCTAAGCTGCAGCCGCTTGTGACTGCCCAGGCTCTGCACCTCGGCCAGCACCAGATCACCGGACCGGGCCGCGGCCAGATCCTGGTCCAGCAGGCGCACCGCCCCCCGGCGCACCCGGCGCGTGACAAAGCTCCACTTGGCCCCGGCCAGCAACGGCGCTGCCGCCGCATTCATGTTGACGATATGCATTACGCCACCTCCTCGATCTGTTCCTGCTGCCGCAAGGGCAGCGTTTCGGTCTCCCGCAGCGCCGCGGGCACAAAGGCCTGGTCGCGCGCCCCGTTGGCCACGCAATCACCAAAACTGTGAGCGCTGTTTTCCATCAGGGCAAAGCGCACCTGCGGCGACAGGCCGAGGCCCCGTGCGGCACGCAAGGCCGCAGCCGTCCAGTTGCGGGCGCGTGCGACGCGGTTCCCGCCCTGCTGCGCCATCACATCAGGGTCCTGCCGCAGGTTTTCGTCTTGCGCGGTGTCCAGCGCACCGACCATCACCCGAATGTCGCGGTCCAGAAACCGCGCCATGTTGGTGCGCAGCCGGTAGCCGTCGGCGCCAGCGACGCCCAGCGGATGGGTCCGGCGTGCATCCGGGAACGTCCACCACCCCGGCGCCACCAGGCACAGCCGCGCCACACGCTCGGGGTAAAGCCACGCAAACCGGTGCGCAAATTGCGCACCGCCGGAAAAGCCCGACAGGTCCGGCGCGCCGGGGCCGATCTGCCCCTCGTCACGCAACACCCGCAGCAGTTCCAACAGCGCCCAGTCCGACCGTTGCGGACACGCCGCGCGCTGAAAGCGCGGCCAACTCGCCCGGTCAAAGATCGGCAGGGCAATCGTCCGACCTGTCGCATCCGCCCGCCCCGCCAGCAGGCGTGCCATCACCTCGGCCTCCCGCTTGAGGCCATGCACCGCGACAACGGGCCGGGCGCGCACCGCCACTTCGGGCTGGATCAGCCACGCCGCGGGCAACACACCCGGGATGCCACGTCTGTAAAGGATCTGTGCCATGGTCATGCCGCCTTTTCGAATGTGGCCCGCGCGGCGGCGGTTGAGGCGGCCGCACGGGCACGCATCGCGGCAGGCAGCAGGTCAAAGATGATGTGGACGCGATCCTGATCGCCGTCGTTGAAGGCCTCGTGCATCTGGTCGTTGTCGAACCACCACAGCTCGCCTTCGTGCATGCGCACCTCTTCATCGCCCGCCTTCAACCATGACCCGGCCGATGATTTGAGGACAAAGTGATAGCGCCCGCGAAACCGGTAATATTCTCCACGGTCGATATGCGGGTACACCTTCTTGCCCGCAGGCAGGCACACGATCTTGGCGCGGCTCAGGTCTGCATCCAGCTCTACCGACACATCCTCGAGAAAGGCGCGCGCCACGGGAAAATTGACCGATCCCGTGGTCCACCGGCTTTCGTGCACATCGCGGCGCGCACGACCTAGCAACATCGACTTGCGCAAGCCGCGCAGCGGGATGGCCAGCGCCTCGCGCTGCACCGCGATCTTGTCCTGACGGCCCGTCGCATTGGCCCAGGCGTCATCGACGCGCGCGATCTCGGACAGGAACGGCCCGACCGGGACATCGCTGCGGATCTTCTTGAAATACTTCATCTCTCTCTCCTTGCTGTTGGGCACCGTCCACCGCGGAAGGTGCTGAAAAATGTCAGGCTGAGGCGATCTGCCCTGGGAGTTAGGGTCGAAGCTGACAGCGGGCTGACAGCCCTGCGGTCTTCGGGCCAGCGGGCAGGTCTTTGCCGATGCGCACCGGCTCAGGCATGCAGGCGTATGGGTCATCGCCGCATCCTTTCGTCCGTCAGGCACCAGCCGATGCCGCGCAAAGCATCGATCCGGGCCGTACAACCGACGGCGCGCAACTTGCGCCGCAACCGGGACAGCACCGCCTCGATGGCGTTCGGGGTGGTGGCCACACCGGCGCCGTAGACCGTCGCGTTCAGCATCGCGCGCGGCACCACGTGACCGGCATGACGCACGAGTACGGCCAGCGCCGTCAGCTCGCGTTGCGACAGGGCCAGCGGCGTGCCCGCATGGCTGGCCTGCCCTGCATCCGGGTGGACAATCAGCGCGCCGGTGCGAAGGCTGCGCAGCGCGCCGCCCTTGGTCCGCTCCCGCACGGTGCGGATACGAGCCAGCAGTTCGGGCAGGCCCACAGGTTTGGCCACCCAATCATCGGCAAAGTGCAGCACATCGCTGATCCGGCCCGCCAGCGCCGCCTCGGGCACAAGGGCGATCATCGGAATGTGCTGGCCCGCATTCCGCTCGGCCAGCAGTGCTTGCGCCTGCGGGTCAGGAGCCGAAAGGTCGACCAGCGCGATGTCATGAGGCACCTGCGCTATCACGTCCCGGGCCGTCCGGGCGCAGGTGGCCAGCTCGAGCCGCAGGCCTTTGTCCGCCAGTTGCCGAGCGAGCGCCGCCTGCGCCGAGGCATCCTTGTCAATCAATAGCAGTCTCATGGTCCCTGGCCCTGTCCTGGCTGGCCGACGCAACCGCGCCGTTTCGCTGCCAACAGACTGAGCAAGGACAGGATCAAATCCATACGCTGGAGGTTGAAACGATGGGTCCAGCAACCCTCTATATCCGAGGTTTATGGCCCCCTCGGACCCAATGCAGGCCTACGAATATGAGCTTTCCCTAGGCCCCGGGCACGGCGCGGGTATCGGCACGTTTCCGGTGCCAACAGGGCCCGTTCGCATGACGGAAAACAGCGGACCTAACTGCGGTTTATGTCCTGAGCAAAGAATCAGCGCAAACTCCGGACGGCTGCGCGGCGCAAAGGAGCAGATGGAAGGCCCTGCGCGCCCTTTTCGTTTGCCCATGAGCATCACTGCTTTCTGTCCCGCGCGCCGTCCGGACAATCCGTGTGCCGCCCAGAGTACGGGCCGCCCGCACCGAACGCTGTTGCGTGCAGGGCGCCCGCTCAGGCAAAGGAGCCGTGGCAGAACCACCCCGGCGACATCGCACCCCCATGGGCATAGAACAGCCACAGCCGCTGGCCATCTTCCGTATCCGTCACCCAATAGTCCCGCGTGCCCGAGCGCCAGTTGGGAGCGTCCAGCCACCACTCCGGCGCAATCCGTTCCGGGCCGATGGCCCTCAGGCGCCGCAGGTCGCGCCCCCGCCAGCGGAACGTCTCGGGCAAGCGCGGGGTGGCCGGGGCATGCACCGGCTCGGGGTGCCACATCAGCATGGGCCGCGGATTGGTCGGCTTGGGCCAGGGCCCCTCATGCGGCTGAGACCAGGCTGCCGCCAGGACTTTATGCGCCTTTTCAGGGATATGGCTGTCCGCCCCGTGAAAGCGTCGGATCGCATCCAGCCCGATGCGCGCGCCCAGACGCCCCATCAGATCATCCAGTGCATTCGCCTCCGACAGCCGTTTGCGCACCGCGTCGCCCGCCTGCATATGCCCCACTGCCTGCACGTCATGCACCGGCTCCACCTGCAGCGCGACCAAGCGTATCATGTCGATGCCAAAACCCGCATCGATCGCTTCGATCTTCATCTCGAGCAGGGGGCGAATGCGGTGCGGATCAAAGCTGGGCCGGGCCAATCCCACCTCCACCACTTCGACGGTATGATCGCTGCGATAGGCCTCAAGCCGGACATTTCGGGCGCCTTTTCCCTTGTCTTCCAATCTCTTGCAAAGGCGGGGCAGCACCCGGTCAATCGCTGCGACCACATCCTCGACAAGTCCGATGGGCTCCGGCAGCGTCATCCGAACGGCAAAGTGATCAGGCATCCGCGCAGGCGACACCGGCTCGGGCGCGCTGCCCATCGCCTGATCCATCCGCATCACGAGGCCGCGGCCAAAGCGGCGCGCCAGCGACGCCCGCGGCTGGCCCAGCAGGTCCCCCACCCGGCGCAGACCCAACCGGCCCAGCTGCGCCGTCATCTCGGGCTCCAGCCGCAGGGCGGCGATGGGCAACAGGCTGAGCGCACCATAGATCTGGCCAGGTGCAGAGATCCGTTTGGGATCGGTGGCTTGGGCCTGCACGACGGGGGCAGCCCCCCCTTTGGTCCAGTGCCGCCGCTTGCCCGCGCGTGACCGCGTCGCCCGCGCCTCTTGGTCTATCGCATCGCCGCTGCGATTAGACCCCGCCGCACGCCCGGCAAAGCGCGCCAGCGCCCAGGCCGCCCCCCGCGTGTCCGCAAGCCCCATGAGCACGCTCAGGCCCAGATCTGTGCAATCCTCCTCGACCAGCTGCATCAGCTTTGCCTCACCACCAAAGAGATGCGCACAGCCCGTGAGGTCCACCACCAGCGCATCCCCGTCTTCGGGCGCCACCCAGGGGGAGAACTTGCCCGCCCAGCGCTGGAGCGCCTCCAAAAACCGCGCCTCTGCCGACACGCTGCGCGGATAGGTCATCAGACGCGGGCACATCGCATGGGCATCCCGCACCGGCTGACCGATCTGCAAACCGGCATCCTGTGCAATCGCGTTCAGCGATGTAATGAGCTGCATGTTCTGCTGGTCTTCGACCACCGCCACAGGCTGATCGGCCAGCAGCGGTTGCCGGCGGACCAGGCGTTCGGCCCCCAGCCGGGGAAACCAGATGGACAGAATACGGCGGTCAGACATAATGTTCGCACTTTGTTCTCGTCGCGAACCTAGGGCGAGTCGGGCCCTGAGTCGAGTCAGCCCGAAGGGAAATCAGGTGCCGTAACGCGCCAAGAACATCTCGACCGCACCGTCCACCACACGGTCGATATCCGCCTCCGACACCTCGGTAATCACGCCGAACATCAGACGCGGCCAGATGTCGGCCTTGCACAGCTCTCCGAACTGGTCCGTGGCCAAGGTGATGTCGTCGATCACCAGCTCGCCCCGGTCGATAGCGCCCTGAAAGTACGCCCCCATTTCGGTCCGCATCCGCTGCGGGCCCGACTGGTAGAACGCGCGCCCGATCTCGGGAAACCGATCCGATTCCGCCACGCAAATGCGAAAGATCTGCTGCCCGAACTTCGACGTGAGGAACTGCACAAAATGCCTCCCCGCCTGGCGCAGCACATCGCGCGGCGGCGCCGTCATGTCGATGATATCAAGCGCGGCCTGGCTCTGCCGGCCGCATTCCTGATTGGCCACCTCGACAAACAGCAGGCGCTTGTCTGGGAAGTAACTGTAAAGCGTCGCCTTGCTCACTCCCGCGGCCCTGGCGATGTCGTCCACACTGGCTCCTTCGAACCCGTCGGCCATGAAAACAGCCCGGGCGCCATCCAGCACCTGGTCAAATTTCCGGCCCTTGCGGACAATGGGGGCAGCGTCGTTCATCACGGCTCCTGAGGCAGGCTTTGCAACATAAACCGTTCCGTTCAGTTGTGACAGAAAAATCGGTCCGTATGTTGGCGATTGCCACAGATGGACGCCGCCCATCACAGCGGCTAAGTCTGGGCCATGCTGGCGATCCTGCTCAAAACTCTGCCTTTTTTCGCGCTGATCGGGCTCGGTTACGCGGCCGGTCGCCTGCGCGTTTTCTCGGACGCAGCGACGGCGGCGTTGACCAAATTCGTCTTCTACTTTGCGCTGTCGGCCATGCTCTTTCGCTTTGCGGCCAATCTCGACTTTGCCGAGATCTGGGATCCGGCCCTAGCCGCCGCCTACCTCACAGGCACGCTCACCGTCTACCTGCTGGCCACCGCCGTGGGCTGGGCGCGCGGCCTCGACATCCCCACAAACGCGGTCGAGGCGCAGTGCAGCGTGATCGGCAATGTGGGCTTTCTCGGCCTGCCCATGCTGGCGGTACTGCTGGGCGAGGCGGCCGTGGCGCCGATGATCCTGATCCTGTCCATCGACCTGATCGTTTTTTCCAGCCTCATCGTTATCCTCATCACCGGCAGCCGCGATGGCCGGATGTCGCTCCAGGTCCTGCGCACCATCGCGCTGGGCCTCATCCAAAACCCCATGATTGTCGCCATATCAAGCGGTCTCATCTGGTCCACCACCGGCTGGTCCATCCCTGCCCCGGCCAATGACTTCCTTCTGATCCTCGGCGCCGCGGCCACGCCCGGCGCACTGTTTGCCATCGGCGCATCCCTCGCGTCAAAAAGCGCGGAGCGCATTGAAATCGCAGGCTGGCTCAGCTTTGCAAAGCTTGTTCTTCATCCGATCGCCGTCGCCGTCACCGCCCTTTATCTCTTTCCGGTATCGCCCTTCACCTTTGCCGTCGTCGTCGCTTGCGCCGCCATGCCCGTGGCCGGAAACGTCTACATGCTCGCTCAGCACTACGGCGTCGCCCCACAACGCGTCTCCGCCTCCATCCTGATCTCTACGGCGATCAGCGTGGCCACCCTCACCGCCGTGATCGGCTGGGTCAGTCCCTGATCTTCTCCTCTTGAAAAATACTCCCGCCGGAGGCACCCGCCGCTTGCCCCATGCCCACACGCCCGATAGCGATAAGTCAAACGGAGGACAGCCATGCAAACCCAATCCGAAAACGCCTGCTTTGGCGGCACCCAAGGTGTCTACACCCACCCGTCCAGCGCTTGCGGCTGTGACATGACCTTTGGCCTCTTTCTGCCCGAAGAGGCGCAAGATGGCCCTGTCCCGCTGCTGTGGTACTTGTCGGGCCTCACCTGCTCGCATGAAAACGCTATGACCAAGGCGGGCGCGCAGTCCTGGGCCGCCGAACATGGCATCGCGCTGTGCTTTCCCGACACCTCGCCACGCGGCGACGATGTGGCGGATGACGACTCCTATGATCTGGGCAAAGGCGCAGGTTTCTACGTCAACGCGACCGAGGCACCCTGGGCGCCGCATTACCGCATGTGGGACTATGTGACCGAAGAGCTGCCAACCCTGCTTGAACGGACCTTCGCCATCGACCCCGAACGGCAAGGCATCACCGGCCATTCAATGGGCGGCCATGGTGCGCTGACCATGGCGATGGCGCTGCCGGGCCGCTTCCGCTCGGTCTCGGCCTTTGCGCCTATCGCCAACCCCACGGCCAGCGACTGGGGCCGCAAACAGCTCACTGCGTATCTGGGCAGCAAGGAAGAGCTATGGTCGCCGCACGATGCAACTCTGTGCATGCGCAAAACCGGTTTCGACGGTCCCATCCTGATCGATCAGGGGGCAAACGACCAATTCCTCGACCTCCTGAAACCCGAGGCATTGGTCGAGGCTGCCGCCGCAAGACGCCAAGAGGTGACCTTTCGCATGCAGCCCGGCTACGACCACAGCTACTTCTTTGTGAGCACCTTCATGGAGGATCACGTGGCCTTTCACGCAGAGGCGCTCTACAAGTGACGACCCTCTACATCGATGCCGACGCCTGCCCGGTAAAGGCGGAGGCGGAGCGTGTCGCTCTGCGCCACAAGGTGCCGATGAAGGTTGTGTCGAACGGCGGGCTGCGCCCCTCGCAGAACCCTCTGGTCGAGACGGTGATTGTCCCCGAAGGCCCCGACATCGCCGACATGTGGATCGCCGACCGCGCCACCACGGGCGACGTGGTCGTCACCGGTGACATCCCGCTGGCCGCCAAATGCGTCGAGGCGGGCGCGCGCGTGCTCAAACACAACGGCGAGGCGCTGACTCAAGCCAATATCGGCAACGTGCTCGCCACACGCGACCTAATGAGCGACCTGCGCGCCGCCGATCCGTTCCGCCAAGGCGGCGGCAAAGGGTTTACCAAGGCCGACAGATCGCGTTTTCTGGACGCATTGGAACGGGAATTGAGGGCCGCCAAACGATGACGATCAAGGCAGTGGTGTTCGACATCGGCAACGTGCTGATCGAATGGCAACCAGAACGGTTCTACGACAGCGTCATCGGCGCGGACCGCCGCCGCGCCATGTTCGCGGCGGTGGACCTGCATGGGATGAACGAACTGGTGGACCTCGGCCACCCGTTCACTGAAACGATCTATGACACGGCGGAAAAGTACCCCGACTGGCGCGATGAAATCCGCATGTGGCACGATCGCTGGATCGAAATGGCCTCGCCCGCCATCGATCAGTCCGTGCGCCTGATGCAGGCCCTTCAAGCCAAGGGCACACCGGTGTTTTCGCTCACAAACTTCGGGATCGGCAGCTATGATTTTGCCGCAACGCACTACGGCTTCTTGCGCAAATTCGACCGTGACTTCATCTCCGGCCACATGGCTGTGACCAAACCCTCGGCCCGTATCTACGAGATGCTCGAAGAGGCCAGTGGCCTGAGCGGAGACGCCCTGATCTTTGCCGATGACCGCGCCGATAACATCGCGGCGGCCGCCGCCCGCGGCTGGCGCACACATCTGTTCGAGGGGCCACAAGGCTGGGCGGACCGGCTGGTGGCCGAAGGGCTCCTGACCCGGGGCGAGGCCGCGTGAACGTTCCGGTCATCCCCTTTGCCCAAGGCGAGCCGGTGTTGGATTGGATCGGCATGACAGATGCGCTCGTCGCAGGTCACACCCTGCCCAAGGCCGAGATCGGCGATACGTTCCTTTATCGTGACCCCGACACGCTGCTCAGCCGCGCGGCATGGATCAACGGGCTGGGCATGGCCGTGAAAACCGCAACCGTCTTTCCCGGTAATCCACGTGCGGGCAGGCCCATGATCAACGGCGGCGTGAACCTGTATAATGATGCGGATGGCACCCTCGCCGCGATCATCGACTTTCACTTGGTGACCAAGTGGAAAACCGCAGGCGACAGCCTGCTAGCCGCCCGCCGCCTCGCCCGACCCGACAGTGAAAACATCCTGATCGTTGGTGCGGGCACCGTGGGCAGCAGCCTGCGCGCGGCCTATGCCGCCGCGTTCCCGCAGGCCCGCTTTGCCGTTTGGAACCGTACGGCGCAAAAGGCCCAAGCCTTTGCCGCAGAGCACGGCACCGCCGTGGCAGACGACCTCGAAACCGCCGTCAGGGCAGCGGACATCATCACGTCTGCCACGATGTCCACTGATCCGCTGATCAAGGGCGCGTGGCTGCAACCGGGCCAGCACCTAGACCTGATCGGCGCCTACCGTCCCGACATGCGCGAGGCCGATGATGATGCCCTGCGCACCGCACGGGTGTTCGTCGACAGCTACGACACCACCGTGGGCCATATCGGCGAGATCAAGATCCCGCTAGAGACGGGCACGATAGCGCGCGACCACCTGATCGCAGATTTCTACGACCTCGACCGCTTTGTCCGCCAACCGGAGGATATCACGCTGTTCAAGAATGGCGGCGGCGCACATCTGGACCTGATGACCTGCCGATACATCCTCGACCGGTGGGAGGCGCAATGATCTGGGTCATCGTCATCCTGCTGGGTCTTATCGCCGTCCCCGTTACGATTGAGGCCATGCGCACGCCCATGTCGGAGGATCGACAGCAGGCGGCGCCGGGTCGGATCGCCCTGCTCTCGCAAGGGCGCACCCACTACGAATGGCTAGGCCCCGAACGCGGCCCCGTTGCTGTCTGTATTCACGGGCTGACAACACCGTCGTTTGTCTGGCGCGGCATGGCCAAAGGCTTGGCCTTGATGGGTTTTCGCGTGCTGGTCTACGACCATTACGGGCGCGGGTTTTCCGAGACGACACGCGGCCGCCAGGACGCGGCGTTCTTTCTGACGCAGTACACCGACCTGCTGGCCCACGAGAATATCACCGAACCGGTCACGCTCATTGGGTATTCGATGGGTGGGGCGGTCGCGGCGCATGTCGCGGCCACCTACCCCAACCTGGTCAAGCAATTAATCCTTCTGGCACCTGCGGGGATGACCGAACTGGGCGACGCGCGGCTCAAGGCCACGCGTGACCTGCCCGTCCTGGGCGATTGGCTGTTCCTTGCCACCTATCCCTTCGTGCTACGCCGCGGCATCACCGCAGACGCAGGCATTCCAGGCTCTGTTGAGAACTTCACCGATTTACAACGGTCGGAAACGGACCGCCGGGGCTATTTCCCTGCGGTCCTGTCAAGCTTGCGCGGCGTGCTGCGCCATCCGCTGCAGGCGGAACATGCGGCCATTGCCGCCGCCGGGGTTCCCGTGCTGGCCATCTGGGGCGCACAGGATGATGTGATCCCGCTCAAGGCCAAGGACGCGTTGGCCGAATGGAACCCAAACGCGTTGCAATCCGTGATCGAGGGCGCGAGCCACGGACTGCCGCACACCCACACGGATGACGTGCTGGACGCGATCCGCGCCTCGCGCGGTTAAGCCGCTGCGGCCCGACCCAAGAGACGTTCGCGGATGGGCAAGTGCACAATCGCGCTGAACGCGCCGACAGCCACTCCGATCCACCAGACCTGTTCGTAAGACCCATAGAGGTCATACATCCGCCCGCCCAGCCACACGCCCAGGAACGAGCCCAACTGGTGGCTGAAGAACACGATGCCGTAGAGCGTGCCCATGTAGCGCAACCCGTAGATATGCGCGACAAGCCCGGAGGTCAGTGGCACCGTCGCCAGCCAGAGCGAGCCCATCGCGATGGAAAAGAGGATCACCGTTTCCGGCGTCATGGGAAAGAGTATGAACAATGCCGCCACCAGCGTCCGCGCCGTGTAGATACCGGCCAGTAGATACTTCTTGGAATACCGTTTGCCCGCCCAACCCGCGGCAAGCGTGCCCGCGATATTCGCCAGCCCAATCAGCGAGATGGCCCACGCGCCCAGCGCAGAGGTTGTCGTGATGCCCATATTGTGCAGCATGCTCCCTGGCACAATCGGCCCGCACACCTCGGTCACAAAGGCCGGAAAGTGCGCCGTGACAAAGGCCAGTTGGTATCCGCAGGAAAAGAACCCCAGAAAGATCAGCGTATAGGACGGGTCCTTGAACGCCTTGACCAGGATCTTGCCCATGCTTTCTTCCAGTTCGGCCTTGGACGCCATGGCAGGCGCACGCATCAGCGGCAGCGTCAGGATCAGGGCCAGGATCGTGGCGGCAAAGATCAGGAATACGTTCTGCCAACTCATCATCGTCAGCATCCATTCCGCCACCGGCGCGCCAAAGACCTGACCGGCGGACCCGGCCGCGGTCGCGATGGCAAGGCTCATCGAACGGTTGTCATCCGACGACGCCCGCCCCACCACGGCCAGAATCACGCCAAACCCGGTGCCCGCGACGCCAAACCCCACCAGCCAAGAATAAAGCTGATGTTCCAGCGGCGTGACCGAATAGGCCGACAGCACCATACCAGCCGCATACACCACAGCCCCCATGATGATCGCCTTGCGATCCCCGATCTTTTCGGCAATCGCGCCAAAGATCGGCTGCCCGATCCCCCAGGCAAGGTTCTGAATGGCAATGGCCAACGAGAATTCGGTGCGCAGCCAGTCGAACTCCTCCGCAATGGGGATCTGGAACACACCGAACGACGCACGCACCGCAAAGCTGATCATGATGATGAACGACCCCACGACAAGAACCGGGGTCATGATGGATGCGCGTGCCTGCATGGGAGGTCTCCAAACTGCAGGCACGACAGTACGGATCGGCATCCCGCGGTCAAATCAGGAATTCTGCAGCTCGGACAACAAATACTGATCCGCTGCTTTGCAAGATCGACCATGCACGCTAGGACGGACGCGCTGATGACTGATTTGATGACCGAATATCAGACGCTTGTTGCCGCCGGGACACTCCAAGCCGACCCAGCCCAAGAGGCCGTGCTGCCCGAGTTCGAGCGGATCCGGACGGCGCTCGCCACACCGGTCAAACGCGGTCTGTTCCGCAAGGCACCCGAGGCGCCCAAAGGGCTCTATCTTTGGGGTGGTGTTGGGCGCGGGAAATCCATGCTCATGGACTTCTTTGTGGGCCACGTCGATGGTCCCGCCCGTCGCGTGCATTTCCACGCCTTCATGCAAGAAATCCACACCGCCATGCACGCGGCGCGCAAGACCGGGGTCGAGGATGCGATTGCGCCCGTCGCCGCAGATGTGGCTGCCTCAGTCAGATTGCTGGCGTTCGATGAAATGCAGATCACGGACATCACCGATGCGATGATTGTCGGGCGTCTCTTCGAGGCACTCTTTGCCGCGGGCGTTGTCGTTGTCACCACGTCCAACAGGACACCGGATGACCTGTACAAGGACGGGCTGAACCGGCAGCTCTTTCTGCCCTTCATCGACCTGCTCAAGGCACGCATGGCGGTGTGGGAGCTTGCCTCGCCCACCGACTACCGGCAGGACCGGCTGTCCGGCTCGCCGGTCTACTTCACCCCGCACAGCGCAGACGCGCGTGCGCAGATGGACCAGATCTGGGACGACTTTACGGGCGGCACGGCGGCCCCCCTGGACCTGACGGTCAATGGCCGCACGGTCAGTCTGCCGCAATTCCGGAACGGGGTCGGGCGCGCCAGCTTTTTTGAGCTCTGCGCCAAACCACTTGGACCGGCGGATTACCTCGCGATCGCCGAGGCGTGCAAAGTGCTTTTGATCGACGACATCCCCGCGCTTAGCCGCAGTAATTTCAACGAGGCCAAACGGTTCGTCACCCTGATCGATGCGCTTTACGAGGCGCAGGTGCGCCTTGTCTGTTCTGCCGCTGCGGTGCCGGAAATGTTGTATCTCGAAGGTGAGGGCACGTTCGAATTCGAGCGTACCGCCTCGCGTTTGCGCGAAATGCAAAGTGCGGGTTGGGGCGCCTAACCGCTGGCTGCCGTGACCATGGCCTGCAACAGTGTGTAGGTGTCCATACGTCCTGTGGGCAATGTCAGCGCGTAGGGCGGGTTGAATTCGCCCCGCGCGACCGCTGTGTTCAGCAAAGCATCGATATAGGCATCGGATTTTTGGTTTGACAGCGACGCCACCAGCAGCGCGTGCAGCCGGTCGCCCTCGCGCACCGGATAGCCGAAACCGCCCAGCACGCTGCGCGCGAGCGATGGTAGATCGTCGGGGCTGGACCCTGTCGTCCCGGCCAATTGGCGCAAGACGTCGCTCGCCTCGCGGGATCGCACCGCCTGGCGCAGTTCTAGCAGGGATGCGTCTGCCCGGCTCACCTCTTGCTCGGCGACAACGGGCGTTGGCCGCGGTGCGGGCGCAGGTGCTGGCGCTGTCACGGCGACCGCGTCGATCTCCTCGACCGCTTCGACAGGGTCCTGCGCCACGGCAACGGCCACAACGGGTTCAACCGCTTGCTCCTCTGACGCTTCGGCACTGAAGGTGGGTGCCGCGGCTGAACGGGGTTGCAGTGCCACCAACACAACCGTGACGAGCAAAAAGGTCATAACAACCATGAGAAGTGTGATTTTCGCCGATGACATGGCGCTGTTGCGGCTCTTGTCAGAGCTCACAGCGGAACCAAATCCGGGCGCTTCGCCGTCACGCCATACCATACAATTATCCCCCAGCAACCTCGGGCAGAAAATGATGCCCGCAGGTATAATACGCAAAATGTAGCCCAGACTGGTACGTTTGGTCAACATGATGCGGTGGCACATGTCAGCTGTGGGTTTGGAGGATCCTGCCCGCTAGATAAAGTGATCCACATATCAGCACCCTAGCGTCCGGCACGTCCGCCAGAATGGCACGCAATGCAGCGTCCACATCATCTGCCTCATGTGCGGAAACCCGCGCATCGACTGCGGCAGCAACGGTTTGTGCCGGGGACAAGGTGTTCCTTTCCCCGGGAATCGCAACCGCGTGCAACGCCGTCACAACATCGGCGAGGGGGCGCAGATAACCCGACGCATCCTTGGTGTTGAGCATGCCGCAGATCACGTAGGTCGGCCGCCGCGGCAATTGCCGCAGCATATCGGCAAGCGCCCGCCCAGCGGCGGGATTGTGGCCGCCGTCCAGCCACAATTCCGCACCGCTCGCCGCCGCCACATCCACCAACGGTCCGGCCTTGAGCTTTTGCATGCGCGCGGGCCATTGCGCTTGGGTCACGGCAGCCGTGCACGCGGCCTCGTCGCAGCCCAGATGACGCAGGGCAGCCAGCGCCGCACCGGCGTTCTGTATCTGGTGATCACCGGGCAGCACCGGGCGCGGCAGGTCGAGCAAGCCGTGGTCGTCCTGATACACCATCCCGTCCCGTTCCGGCCCTGCGTGCCAATGCTGACCGTAGACCAACAGCGGCGCGCCAAGCGCCGTCGCGCGCGCCTCGATCACGTCCAGCCCGTCCTCGTGTTGCGGGCCCACGATGCAGGGCACCAAACGTTTGATGATCCCCGCCTTCTCGCCCGCAATTGCGGTGAGTGTATCTCCCAGAAAGGCCTCGTGATCCATCGACACCGGTGTGATGATCGTCAACGCGGGCCGGTCGAGCACGTTGGTCGCATCAAGCCGCCCGCCCAAGCCAACCTCGAGCAGCGTGTAATCCGCAGGTGTCCGGGCAAAGGCCAACAGCGCCGCACAGGTCGTGATCTCGAAATAGGTGATGTCGTCACCGCCATTCGCGGCATAGCATTCGTCCAGCAGCGCGGTCAGCGCGTCCTCCGAAATCAGATCCCCCGCCAGCCGGATCCGCTCATGAAACCGCGCCAGATGCGGCGAGGTGTAGGCGTGTACCCGGTGGCCGGCCGCCTCAAGCCCCGCGCGGATCATCGCCTGCGTCGATCCCTTGCCATTGGTGCCTGCGATGTGGATCACGGGCGGCAAGGCGTTCTGCGGATTGCCCAACCTGTCGAGCAGGCGCCAGACACGGTCCAACGTCAGGTCAATCACTTTGGGGTGCAGCGCCATCATCCGGTCGAGGATGACGTCCGAACCGGCCTTGCTCATGTCGTGGCGGTGCTTTGCTGGTCAGGCGCGGGGCTGACCTCTGGTGCAGATTCGGGCGCGGGTAGATCGCCTTTGACCGCCGGGGGCAGACCCAAGAGCAGGCGGGTGATCGTGATCAATTCGTCCCGCATCTCGGTCCGCTTGGTCACCCGGTCCAGCATGCCGTGATCCAACAGGTATTCGGCGCGTTGAAACCCTTCGGGCAGCTTTTCGCGGATGGTCTGTTCGATCACCCGCGGCCCGGCAAAGCAGATGAGTGCATTCGGTTCGGCTATATGCACGTCCCCCAGCATCGCATAGCTTGCGGTCACGCCGCCCGTCGTGGGATGTGTCAGCACCACGATGTAAGGCAACCCGGCTTCCTTGAGCATCTGAACGGCCACGGTCGTGCGCGGCATCTGCATCAGGCTCAGGATCCCCTCCTGCATACGCGCGCCACCGGCAGCAGAAAACAGTATCAGCGGGCGGTGCAGCTTTACCGCCTCCTGGGCGGCGGCGATGATGGCGTTGCCGACATACATGCCCATCGACCCGGCCATAAAGGAAAAGTCCTGGCACGCCGCGATAATCGGCGTGCGCCCGATCTCGCCCGCAGCAACCAGCATCGCCTCATCCTCGCCCGTGCCCTTTTGGGCGGCTTTCATGCGGTCCGGATAGCGTTTCTGGTCGCGAAACTGCAGCGGGTCGGCCAACGGTGCGGGCACCTCGACCTGGGTGAAAATGCCACCGTCGAACAGTGCCTGAAACCGGTCACGCGGCGTGATGCCCATATGGTGGCCGCAATTGGTGCAGACGTTGAGATTGTCCGAAAGCTCGCGGTGAAACAGCATCGTGCCGCATTCATCGCATTTGGTCCACAAATTGTCCGGGGTCTCGCGCCGCGAAAAGATCGAGTTGATCCGGGGCCGGACATAGT
>ERZ1740067.559-NODE-559-length-29278-cov-5.078329_pt1 | contig 29278 bp, 32 predicted proteins | sample MGYA00581736_ERZ1740067 | MGnify/ENA primary metagenome ERZ1740067 (study PRJEB43018, sample SAMN04849236) | marine metagenome | isolation source: floating plastic debris | place: Pacific Ocean | collected 2008-08-27 | study: EMG produced TPA metagenomics assembly... | reverse complement strand
TGGCCGCCAGCCAGATGGCCACCGCTGCAGCGCCCATGGCGGGCGCTGCGCGCAGCACGCCAAGGCCTTCTGCGCCGACACCGAGAATTTCCTTGGCAAAAACCGGCAATAAGGCCGTTGCGCCGGCAAATAGCACGACGACTAAATCAAGCGAAATTGCGCCCAGCAACAACGTGTTGGAGCGAATGAACTTGAGGCCTTCTATCACCAAGCCAAGGCCTTGTGCGCCAACCAGCTTCTGTTGCTTGGGTGTCTTTGCTGTGCCGATAGCCAGGCATGCCAGGGCCGACATAACTGCGCAGGTCGTGTAAACAGTGAAGGGCCCGAAGACATAGAGAAACCCGCCGACGGCTGGCCCCGCGATAGCCGAGACCTGATAGCCAATGGAATTGACGGCAATCGCTTGGCGTAACTCCGTGCGTGGGACCAGGTTCGGATACAGCGCATTGGACGCCGCTGGGGAAAACGCGTTCGTAACGCCCAAAAGCGCGGCCATAGCAAAGATGGTCCATAAAGCAGATGCGGTGCTCATAAATGGTGTTGCGGCCAGCGCTACCGACGCAGCCAGACGCGTGAGGTTCACCACCACCAATATCATCTTACGGTCTGCCCGGTCCGCCAATTGGCCCCCGATGAGCGAGAGGAAGAAAACAGGAAGGAACTGCACCAGCCCCACAAAGCCAAGTAGCAAGGCTGCCTCTTTGACGGAGCGGGTTTCTCTGGCCAATTCAAACACTTGCCAGCCAATCGCCACCGCTGCCATCTGGCGCGAGGACGATACCAACTGGCGCATAATCCAGTAGAGCAGATAGGCGCGGTGACGAAACTCCGCCTCGGCTGAGGTCGATTTTTCTGGAGACGCGGTGGCCATGGCCGCGCTTCTAGACTGTTTTATGCTCCGGTTGAAGCGCCTCTTTGTGCTTCAGGTTTAACCTCAGCGCACAATGTCCATTTCGTCAATCAGATGGCCTGCGTCGTCCACTTTCTCCATTACCCATAGCATATAGCGGGTGTCCACATGGATGGTGCGGGTGGTGCGTGGGTCAAAGTCCCAGTCTGAGTTGACGCTCTCGATGGTGCCGTCAAACAACAGGCCCACTAAGGCGCCTGTCGCATCCATGGTTGCAGAGCCAGAATTCCCGCCCGTTGAATCCAAATCCGACAGGAAATTCACCGGCACAGAGCCAATGTCTTTGAGGAGATAGGGCCCATAATCCTTGGCCGCAATCAAAGTACGCTGGCGTTCTGGCGCATCAAAGGGGTCTTTCCCACGGTGTTTGGCGGAAATGCCTTCGAGCCGCGTAAACGGCTCATAAATCACCCCGTCGGCTGGCGAGCCGCCAAGGACAGACCCATAGGTGACCCTAAGGGTCGAATTGGCATCCGGATACGTCACTTTGCCATCGGCTTCCTGCCAATCAATGATGGCTTGCATATAGCCGGGTCGGATGGCTGATGAGCGCCCTGCCCGATCTTTTTCCGCATTTTCCAGCGCTATCTCCGTGTCATACAGCGCAACGGCCAGCTTGATGAAGGGGTCATCAAGCGCTTCCAGCGTTTCTGGCTTTGCCCGCATAAGGGCAATACGCTGGTCTTTATCGCTCAAATAGGTGTTGGCATAATAAGGCGCTGTGAGCGCTGCGATATCGGTATCGCTGCTGAGGCCAAGCGCGTCTTCAAATGCTGGCATGCGCTCGCTGTCTGGCGCGGTTTGATAGCGCGCCAAGAAGTATTTCCATATGGCTTCATCGACCACTGGGTCATAGCGGCGCTCTAAGGCTTCCAGGCCCTGCTGGATGAACGGCAAGTCGCGCTCTTGATAGCCGCGCTCGCGGGCATTGTCTGGTTTTTCCTGTTCTTTGGCCAGGCGATAGAGCTGCTGCGCGGCCCTCAGGAGCGCTGGCCGTGTGGCATTGCGATACCAATAGGCTTTGCGTTCGGCTATGGCCGATTCTGCTTCTAACGCATCGACCGCTGCGATGGCCTTTTGCGCCTCTGGACGGTCTTTTACCCAGTCATTGAGCGTCGCGTCCCGCGCAGCGCGGCGGTCCACCAAGCCAACGCGAAGCGCCCCATCAATCTGGCCGCCAAAGTTCTTGAGTGCATTGTTTAAGCCGGCGAGCAGAGATTCATATTTGATGCGAGCATCGGTCCCTTGGGGTGCAGCTGCCTCAATGGTTTTCACCCAGCCATCAATCAGCTCCACATAGGTGGGATAAAACCAATCAAAGGTATTTTTCACTTCTCCCAGGCGCGCATAACGGCTGGTACTGCCCGGGTAGCCCGCCGCCATCACAAAGTCGCCATCCTCCAGTCCCGCGGCAGAGACTTTTAGGACGTGCTCCGGCGTGAAAGGGACATTGTTTTCGGAATAAGGCGCTGGCGTCCCATCGGGGCCCACATAGGCGCGGTAGAAGGCAAAATCGCCCGTGTGGCGCGGCCAGAGCCAATTGTCGATATCCCCGCCATATTTGCCAATGCTATCGCCCGGTGCATAGATAAGGCGCACATCCTGGATTTCCAGCCGCTCAATCAGCTTATATTGCAAGCCACCGAAGAAGCGGGCCACTTGGCAGCGCCGTCCAGGCGTTTTCTCACAGTTCTTGATGAGCAGTTTTTCCGTTGCATCGATGGCGTCATAGCGCGCCTTGCCGGGCATTCCATCAGGCAGCATATCCAAGATTTCGGCGGTCACATCGAGCACTTTGGTCGTCACATAAATGCGTGACCCAGGGGCAGCGGGCAGTTCTTCTGCCTTGGTTTTGGCGATAAAACCGGTTTCCAGATAGTTGTTTTCTTCTGTTGAATTGAACTGCACAGAGCCGCGCGCGCAATGATGATTGGTCACAGCCAGGCCTTCTTTTGACACGAACGACGCCGTGCAATTGCCAAGGGAAATGACCGCTCCCATGGGAAAAGCCGTCAAGTCCGTGAGGTTCTCCGGTTTGAGCTTGAGCCCGGCCTTGCGCAGGTCTTTCTTCAGGCTGGGCAGTTGGTCTGGTGTGAACATGCCCTCCACGGCCAAGGCAGGCATCGGAAGGGACAGGGCCAGGAGGGTGAGAACGCTTAAAAGGCGGCGGGGCATAGACACTCCGGAATAAGACGGTCGGGTTGTAGACCCCCTAGCCTATTACTTGGCTTGGAAAGAATGGCAAGAAACCAGTGTCCTCATGACAGTTATTATATACCATTTTCGCCTGCCCTTGCGGTACGACCACGACTTCATGGCCGAGATGGAGTTTCGGTTTGAACGCGAACTCTTTCATATAAGCCATGATGGTCTTCATAATCGCCAGGTGCCTTGGGTGAGAGCGTGTCCAGCGCTCAAGTTCAGTCAAAGTAAGAAACCAGCCGAGAATACCTGATTGGATGCCAGTGTTTTGATGCAGCGGCTTTTCTTCAATCATTCGCATCGAGATACAGCCCGATTCGATGGGATTGTCGCGCAAATATTCGGCTCCATCCCGATAGACGGGCCACATTTTCTCCAAATAGGCTTCCTGTTCCTCTTGGCCTGCCTCTTGCCAGGCAAAGGCGCCGCGAATGAAACAAAGGTTATGCGGTAGGTCGGTGATTTCCAAGACAGCGCCGTGGGTTTGGCGCTTTGCCTGGCGCGTTAAGCCAAGGGGCTCAGCGTCGGATGTGCCTGCCAGAAAATCTGGCACCCGGTCTCGCATGGAGCCCATATAAGCGTGGTATTGCTCTTCCTTTGGCTCTGAATAGCGGGCAATCCCATAGTCGACATCTGGCCGCGCATTGTTGGCATCAAGCGCGGTGGTCGGTGCGGCCAGCTGTTCGGCCCATAGGCCCACTGTGCCGGTCAGCGGCGTTTTCAGCAGACGGATCACGTCATTGCGGCCAAAGAAGTCCTCCATATCCTCGCGCGTGCGCCAGTAAGGCATCAGGATATCGTTTTGAAAGCCCTGCGCATCGTCCTGCTGGCCATATTCAATGTGGAGCGGCTGTCCGGCGCCGGTCTGCTCCAAACAATCAAGGAGATTGGAAAACAGCGTCCACTCTGCGGTCTTGGTTTGCACGCCCAGCATGGCCATCACGAAATCCGGCTGGGTGCTTGGCTGAAGCTGCTGAAAGGCTGGATATGGCGGGGTATAGGTGTTTGGCTTTGAGCGCTGCATGGTCGGCTTCAAAAATATTTTAAGCCTAAACTATACGCCGCGCTTAGACATCTGGCGACCAGCACAATAAGACTAGGGACTTAGGCGGCGGTTAATATCTTAAGAAAGAGGTGCGCCATGTCCCCATCCGGTGAACCAGCCTTGCAGGCGCTGCTTGCTGGTATGGAACCTGTGCTGGATGACGCGCTTTATGTCTTTGCGGTTGACGTTCCGGAGGAACAGCGGGCGCAGCTTCAGCCGCGCATGGTGTTTGAAGAAGCCGAGGGCACCACGCTGATTGTTGAGAAAGCGCAGGCTGACGCTGCTCACATCCCCTACGCTTTTGCCTGTCGGCGGATTACGCTGACGGTGCATAGCGCTTTGGAGGCCGTTGGCTTTTTGGCGCGCATAACACGCCATCTCGCTGCAAACGGCATCAGCACCAACGCCGTTTCCGCCTTTTATCACGATCACCTGTTTGTACCGGAGAGCCGGGCTGATGAGGCAGTGGCTCTGCTAGAGGCTTTGGCTCAAAGCATAGATTAGAAGCTGGGAATCTGCCCCGTCGCAATCCAGGGCATGCCGAAGGCTAAAACCACGGAGACAATAAGCCCAAAAAAGGCGCGGCCCACATCCGTTGACACATCAAAGAAGGCTTCTCTGTTCTCGCGCAGGTTCGCGACAATGGAAATCGCCATCTCCCGCCCGGCTAGAAGCCCCAGAAATACCCAAGTCGTGCTCATGGGAATATCGTTGAGCTCTTTGAAGAACAGCAGGATGAGTCCATAAATAAAGTCCACAACAGTGGCGGCGCGAATATCTGTAGTATTCACCTTGGTGAGGACGATTTTTTGGATTTCGCCGCCCCGTGTTGCAAAGGTATAGCCTTGTACCAGCACAATCACGATCGTTGCGAAGACAAGCATCGCGGGGCTGAAGGTAACGGCTACGTCGCCCGCAGACGCCACCGTTTCGCGCGGTAAAAAGACGAAGATATTGGCCAAGTCCTGCATAAGCCACTGCGACCATAAAAAGGCTGTCGACAGCCATTGCAAAACTACCCACATTGAGCCGAGGGGTGCGCCGCGCGTTTTGCTGATCCAGCGTTCCCAGCTACGCGAAATCAAGGCATAGACCACCGCCGCTGCGCCAAAGGCGACGACATAGCCAAGGGCTGATTTTAGGACCATTTTTCCCAGTACGCCTTCGGTAGAGGCGCCGCCTGTCGTGGCAAAGATGGTGAGGACGAGGAAGGTGGTTGAAACGGGAATGCCATAGCGCGTCAAAAACAAGAGGACTAAGGGCGGCAAGGCATGCCACCATTGAATACCAGTGTCCGGATAGGGAATTTTATTCAGCCGACCAAAGGCGATATCACCCGCATTTCCAAAATAGCCATAGGCCATGATGATGAGAATAATCGAACTGGCGTAGAGCCAAAGGATGGTCCAGTGGCGATCGCTATTTGAGGCAAGAAACGTTCCAAGGGTCTGAATCGAGTCGTTGGCAATCACCGAATAGGCCGCGAAAATGAAGCCTAAGATAGCAAAGAGCTCATAGCCCGCTAGACTCATAGCACCGTCGCCAATCCCTGCTTTGGTCCGTTCTTGTTATCAGCCTTGTGCATCGCTGCACATACCGAGTGCTGGCTGCGCCTTAGCATGTTTTCCAGACCCAGCAACCGATAGAATCGTTACGGATTTATGACAGCTCGGCCCACTTAAAACAGGTCTTAGGGTCCAGACTCAATCAGAGCCAGAGTTTGACGCGTGCCGCCGGTGCGACTGCTGAGGGGAAGTTTCTCGCCGGTTTGCTGTAGATCGTTACGGCACGCCTCCAGTCTTTGAGATCGCAAAATGCAATCTCGATGAGTGGTCTGGTGCCGTATCTGCAGTCATCTTATTTGCCTTGGCGCTTGTGGTTTTTGCGCCCGGCAAAGCCAGGTACAATTTCTCGACTGCGCAAATCGCAAGAGGCGTAACAGCTCTACACGCAACAGCAGCGAACAGGTCCAGCGCCTAGCTTTTAGTTGAAATGGTCAACTTCATCGTGAATATTTTAAGGAATTCATGGCCCTAACCGCAAGCAGGACGAAATGGCAGACGTACGAAAAAACGTAGTCTCCAAGATAATTGGAACACTTTGGTTTTTGTGGGCTTTGCTCCATATTCTACCAGGGCTGATCATGGTGCAAAGCGCTTTATCGGGCGACATCTCTTCAATAAAAATGCTCTTCCCGGAAACTGATCCCGACGGACTTTCCCGTGACTATGCGGACGAAGTGCGAGCGATTCTGGTGACCTTTGGCCAGCACGGTTTTAACCTGTTTTGGTTTGGTCTGGTGGCGCTTGTCGGTTCATTTCTAATCTTCTTCTACGCCAACCGTACGGCATTGATCACCTCGGCGATTGTTATCGGGCTTGCGGACCTCGGTGCGCTGTTCGCCACGTTCATGATAGGCAAAATCGACGTTTTTGGTGTACTCATCTTTGCTGGCACAGTCCTCGGCGTCGTTCTAACGGTTTTGCTCTTGAAGCGCGGTCACAGTAATCCTTAGGATCCAAATTTATTGGAGCCAGACTTTGACGCGTGCCGCCGGCGCGACTGTTGAGGGGAAATATCCAGGCTCCAGACTCAATCATATCCAGAATCTGACGAGGATTGCGAAGGCGACGGCAGATAGGAAGGTCCTTGCGAGCTTGTCGTATCGGGTGGCGACGCGGCAGAAATCCTTGATATCACAGAAGGCGTTTTCGACCCTGTGTTTTTCGCGATACCAGCTCCTTTCGAAGACCACTCTGCGTTTCTGGTTGCACATTCCGGGGATCACCGGGACCTTTCCGCGCGATCTCAGCTCCTGGCGGAGGGCATCGGCGTCATAGCCCTTGTCGGCGATCATGTAGCGCGCCCCTTCGGCCTTTTGCAGCAGGAGCTCGGCGGCCTTCATGTCGGAGACATTGCCGGGCGCCAGATCGAAGGCATAGGGCCGCCCGATTGTATTTGTCAGGGCGTGGATATTGGTCATCTGGCCACCGCGCGAGAGGCCGATCGCCTGGGCTTTCGCCCCCCTTTTCCGCCATGGGCCGAGCGATGTGCCTTCACATAGGTCAAGTCGATGGACGTCGATTTCGTCACCGCGCCGGAGGCGGTCAGCGCCTCGACGAGGTTTGCCCAGAGCTTGCGGCAGGACCATCTGTTGAACCGGTTGTAGATCGTTGTGGAGGGACCATAGTCCGCTGTACAATTGCACCACCGACAACCGGTCTTCAGAACGTGGATGATGCTCGAAATCACCCGCCGGTCATCGACACACCGGGCGCCCGGCTGGTTCTTCGGAACATGCGGTTCAATCAGCGCCCATTGCGCATCGCTCAACCAGCAAAGGTGCGGCATTCATTATCCTCCGACAGTTTCGCACCACCGGAATCATGATTTGCCATTACCGATCAATAGGCTGATTGGGTTTTGACCCTAGTGTATGCCCTTGGGCGTTTCCATAATTTCGGTCAGGATCCCGCCCATATCCTTGGGATGAATGAAGAAGATCAGCGTGCCATGGGCGCCTATGCGTGGCTCGCCTAAAATCCGCAGGCCTTTATTTTCAAAGTCCGCTTTTGCTGCTTGGATATCTGGCACTTCGTAACAAATATGATGCTGTCCCCCGAGCGGATTTTTCTCGATGAAGCCGTGGATTGGGCTGTCTTCGCCCAGCGGCTCAATGAGCTCAACCTGTGTTCCTTGGGTACCATCTTGGCCAGGCGTTTCAACAAAAGCGACTTTTACCCCCTGCGCCGGCATGTCAAAGGGTTGGCAAATTTGCTCAGCGCCAAGCACTTCTCGATAATGCTTGATCGCCTCATCCATGGACGGCACAGCAACGCCAACATGGTTCATCCGGCCCAGCTTCATACGTGGTCTCCTATCGTCTCGCGCTGGTCTATATCGCTGTGATCCGCAAAGGCCAAGGTCTGCTGTCAGCATAGGGAAAAAAACTACTTTGAACTTAAAGTAATTATCCCTACGCTCTCTTTCAACAGCGAGTCTTTAGGAGGGCAACATGGGTGATCTATCTGGAAAAGTCGCCATTGTGACGGGTGCGTCAACGCTCATAGGCGCGAAAATCGTTGACGCGCTGAAAGGCGCTGGCGCCGAGGTAATGATGGCGGATATCGCTGAAGAGGATGGCGCGCGCATTGCTGGCGAGTTGGGCGATGGTGTTCTCTTTAAAACCACGGATGTGAGCGACGACGCAGCCATTGATGCCTGCATTGCCGAAACGCAATCGGCCTTTGGCGGCGTTGATATCCTTGTCAATGTAGCGGCGACCTATTTGGATGAAGGCCCGCAAACCAGCCGCGAAGACTTTCTCACCGGGTTGAACGTAAATTTGGTGGGCGGCTTTATTTTTGCCCAAAAGCTGCACTCTGAATTCGTGAAGCGCGGCGGCGGCGCGATCATAAATACCGCCAGCATTTCTGGCAAAGTCGCGCAGCCGGGGCGGATGGTCTATGCCGTCTCCAAGGCCGGTATTCTGCACATGACGCACTGCCTATCCGCCGCATGGGCAAAGGACGGCATCCGCGTAAATTCGGTCTCACCGGGCTGGACCTGGTCCAATGTGATTTCCATGCTGTCGGGAGAAAACAAAGATCAGGCCAGTAAAGTGGCCGCTATCACTCACCCTATGGGCCGCATTGGCGAGCCGGAAGAAGTGGCCAATGCGGTTGCTTTCCTCGCCTCCGATAAAGCCAGTTTCATCAGCGGCGCCGATATTCCCGTCGACGGCGGCTATAGCGCAATAGGTCCCGAACGGCTGGATGACATGGTCCCCATGCTGCAAGGCAGCTAAGCCATGGCTGATTATGACGCCATCATCATAGGCAGCGGCATCAACTCCCTGGTGGCGGCGACTATACTGGGCAAAAAGGGCCTGTCGGTCTGCCTCATAGAGCGAAATGACCAGCTGGGCGGGACCATCCGCACCGAAGAAGCCACCCTGCCTGGCTTCAAGCACGACTTGATGAGCTGCTGGTATCCGCTGTTTATCGCAGGCCCTGCCTATGCTGCGCTGAAAGATGACTTACACGGGGCTGGACTAGAGTTTTGTTTCGCTCCCGAACCATCGGCCGCGATCCTACCGAACCAAAGCAACTTTGTGATGGCGATGGACCGGGAGAAGAATGTCGCGGCCTTGAACGCGCTCTTACCCGGTGAAGGCGATGCGCACGCCGCCGATATGGGTGCGCTCATGGGCGACCTGGATTTAACCTTTTCGGTCCTCGGTGCGAACCTCTGGTCCTTCGGAATGCTCAAGACTATGGGGAAAGCCCTGTGGGCGCGCAAAACAGACGGTATGGCGGTCTTTGCTGGCGACGCGCTGCGCAGTTGCCGGTCTTGGTTGGAGAATACCTATCAACACCCCCTCACCCACGCCATGTTTGCGCCCTGGATCCTGCATACAGGCCTTGGCCCAGAAAGCGCGGCCTCCGGCGCCATGGGGCGTGTGATCGCCTTCACCTTGGAGCAAGTGGGCATGCCTGTCGTTAAAGGCGGGTCGAGCAATATTGTGGCGGCCTTTGAGGCGATGATGGCGGCAAATGGCGTCACGGTGAAAACCGGGACACATGTGTCAGATATCTTGGTCTCAGGCAGCAAAGCAATCGGCGTAAAAACATCAGATGGAACCGACATAACGGCCAAAACAGCGGTGCTTGCGAATGTGCCCCCCAACCGTCTTTATGGCGAGATGCTGCCCGCTGGCCCTGTACCAGAGGATACCGTTCAGCGCGGCAAGGCCTATCGTTTTGGCCGCGCTGACATGCAAATACATATCGCTCTGGATAAGCCAGCTGAGTGGACGGATGAACGCCTCAACAACGTGCCCGGCATCCATGTGACGCCTGGCCTCGATGGTGTTTCACAAGCTGTCAATGAAGCCGAACGCGGCCTTCTCCCGCACACGGCCACCATCGTCGCTGGCCAGCCTGCGACCCATGATCCAAGCCGTGTGCCGGAGGGCAAAGGCCAGCTGTGGATACAGTTGCAAGAGCTGCCCCGCGTCATCAAAGGCGATGCAGCGGGCGAGATTAAAACGCCTGCTGATGGCGCCTGGACCAGCGATGTGGCCGAGCGCTATGCGGACCGTATCGTCGCACGCCTAGAGCATCATATTCCCGGCCTCTCCAGCAGCATTTTGGGCCGCAAGGTTCTGTCGCCGGCAGATTTAGAAAGCTTGAACTGCAACCTGGTCGGCGGTGATCCTTATTGCGGGGATTGCGGCATCGACCAGTTTGCCTTGTGGCGCCCGTTTCCGGGCGCCAAGGGCCATAAGACGCCGGTCAAGAACCTCTGTCACATCGGTGCTGCCACCCACCCGGGTCCTGGCCTGGGCGGCGGGTCAGGTTTCTTAGCCGCGGAGCAAATCGGTTGAGCTTGGCCTAGAAGCCAAACTGATAGGCAACGCCAATCTTAAAGTTACGACCAGGTTGGCTCACGCCAGCATTCACAACCTCATAGTCTGCGTCTGTGATATTATCCACGCCCAGGTCTATCCGAATGCCTTTGAAGCGCTCATCGGAGGGCTGAAAGACCGCATAGACGTCGGCGATGGTGTAGCTATCGCGCGCCTGCGATGCTTCATTCACTTCGTCGAAATCGCCCGCGATGGTCAGGCGTGAGCCCAGTCTTAGATCGCCATCAAAGAATTTAAGGCCCGTATCAGCGAAGAAGATATTCGGCGACAGCGCGCCAACGAAATCGCCTGTATCCCGGTCCGTCCCATCAATGGTCGCAAAGTTGGCGCGGATGTAAGATAGGTCGCTTTCGTAATTCAGCTCAGCTTCAAAACCCGAGAGCCGGGCGCGGGTGACGTTTACGTTCTGGCTGGTATTGCCAAAGGGTGCGCCCGAGCCACACGGCGGGAAAGGTGCGCCGAAACAGCCCGCAGGAATGTTCACCGCCAGATCGATCAGATTGTCCACATTTGATTGGAAATAAGAGGCCTTGAAGGTGAAACTATCATCCGGGCGGAACAAATCGTCGAAGTCGAGGCCGCCGCCAACTTCCCAAGTCTGCGAGTCTTCTGGCTGCAAGTCCGGGTTTTCAATGAAAAAGTTCGTCACGAACTGGGGTGGGAATGGCGGAAATGCACCTAAATTGGGGATTTGGAAGTGGATCCCATTGGCGTAGAGCTCATTGAACGAGGGTGCGCGAAATGCTTCTGCCCAGTTGGCGAAAATCAGCACTTCCGGAATTGGTTTATAGGAGACGGCAATTTTTGGCGAGACGGCGCTGGCATCGGAATCCTCTTGCCCGTCGGCGCTGCTTTCAAATCGGTCCCACCGGAACCCAGGGAGGAAGGTCAGCTTGCCCGGTAAGCCAAGGGGCTCTTCCACAGTCAACTCCGCTTGTAGGAAGGCGCCATAAAACGTGCTTTGTGCATTTGGAACCCCGCCGCGTGTTCCATCAGCGCTGGTGTTATCGCTACCAGACTGATCATCCTGGTAGATTTCAAACCCATATGTGAAAGCGAGATCAGCCGATCCTAAGTCAAAACGTGAGCGGTTGTTGAGGACCAGGCCGATGGTTTCCACGTCGCGGTCGACGATACGATCACTATCAAGCTCTGATTCTTCAACGATATTGCGGGAATAATAAACGGAAGCGTCTAAATCGATCCAATTGTTATCTGCGGGCGCGTAGACCGCCCGCGCTTGCACCGTATTGCTATCAATATTGCGGTCCACCAGCGGGTTGCCTGGCTCGCCGACATTGGCGCCCTGTGGGTTGTTGGGGTCAATGGCGCTGCCACCCAGGCGCTGGTAGCGCAAAGACAGCTCTAAGTCGGTATTGGGCCGGTAGCTACCTTTTAAAAGGGTCGCGAGCGATTGGTCGTCCGCTGGCAAATCAAGTCCGTTGCCCAACGACATCCGCTTTGCCGTCATCTGATTCCCAAGCGAACAGCCCACCAATACGCACTTCGTCATTGACGCTTTGATAGCCGCTGTTGAGACGTACAGCCAAACTGTCTCCGGGTGCCAAAATATCAGAGGCATTGATTGTATTGAGGGCAATCACACCCCCCAAAGCTCCAGAACCATAAAGAGCGGAGGCTGGTCCACGAATCACTTCAGCAGAACGGAGCAATTCCGGATCAATGAACAAGCGGCCGTCATGGCCCGAAACAAAGCTTTGCCGCGCTCCATCAAAGAGGACGAGGACACCTTCTTCGCCAATACCGCGAACAGTTGGAACTTCACCACTGCGGCGCGGTCCGCCGAAGAACTGCACGCCTGGAACGGCTGCAAAAATATCTGAGATGGACGAGGGATTGAAATCGAGCACCACATCGCGCGTTACCACGCTCACTTGTCCAGGATAATCAAAGGCGGGAATGGGCGATTTGGTGGCAAAAATCGTGATTTCCTCTAGACTGCTCGTTTCTGCTGCTTCTCCCTCACTTTGGCTGGCTGCGGGCTGCGCTGCGACAGCGCTCAAGACCGTGCCTGCCATTAAGGCCCGGAAAAAGGCGCTGCGACCCGGGATGGTTTGAGCCGTGCTGCCGGATTGGGTATAACGATGGGGGATTTGAAACATGCGATAGTCCTGCCCTAATTTTGCGAAGCATTTGCAATGCTATCTGGAATCACTCGCAACTAGTGCAGCCTTGACAAAAGAGCAATCGCAAATAAGAACTGGTATCAATTTAGAAAGACGTTTTGGAAAAGCTGATGCAATTTAATCACGCTGGAAAAGCACTTCGTATGTTGGTTATAGCTGCCGCCGCGGGTCTTGTGGCTGGTTGCGCCGCCTCATATCAAACCGCCAGCGCGCCTGCGCAGACCTCAATGGCGCAAGCGTCCGCTGACCAGGTCGCTGCCGATTTCGAAGCGGACCGCAAAGCCATCCTTGCCATGGCGGGCAACTATGAAGTCGAATTTGATTTCATGGAAACCGTGTCTTTCATGCCTGGCTATGAGCTGAAAGAGCGCTATCGCACCGGGGCAACAGAAGTTGTGCGCGTTATTGAAGACCGAGGCACATATATTGCGCTTCAACACATCTTGGTAGCAACACACAATGATCAGTCTTTTCCCATCAAACACTGGCGGCAGGACTGGGAATACCAGCCTGAAACAGTTCTCACCTATATCGGCAAAAATGCCTGGCAGAGCGAGCCAGTGGCTGAGGCCGACCGCATCGGCGCATGGAGCCAAGTCGTCTATCAGGTAGACGATGCTCCCCGTTACGGCGCTGTTGCGCGCTGGCAGCATGAAGCGGGTCTGTCGACCTGGGAGCCTGCTTCGGCATGGCGCCCATTGCCGCGCCGGGAAGCCACGAAGCGGGATGACTATGACATCATGGCCGGCGTCAACCGCCATGTGATTACCGCTTGGGGCTGGGTGCATGAGCAAGATAACTCCAAGCTGATCAGCGGCGAAAATCCAAAGCTCTTGGCCCGGGAAGTGGGCATCAACAGCTATCGCCGCATGGACGAATTCCCAGTGGAAGTGGCAGAGGCCTATTGGGCGGACACTAAAGACTATTGGACCGAGGTGCGGGCCATTTGGGATGATATCGCTGCAAAAAACCCTCGCTTTGGCCTGACTATCCAAGGCGAGCCAGCCGAGCTCTATATGCCTCTGCTCGGCCTTGCAGAGGAAGTCCGTGAAGGTAAAAAGACAGCAGATGCCGCGCTGACGGAAGCGCGCGGGCTGATTGACGAATACACAACCCTTGAAGTTGCGGCGCGGTAAGCTTCTCTGATGGCTCGGACTGACGGGGTCCCCAATAGCCGCTATTGAGCTAAATCCCCAACCAGCTGTTTTTTGGATTGTCGGAGCACATCTTCTGCAAATTCCATGAACCTGCGAACGCGGGCGGTGCGGCGCAGGTCTTCATGGGTGAGAATCCAGATATCGCGAGTTGGAACCGTTGGTTGATCGGTCGCACGTATCAGCAACGGATCGGCATCCGCCGTCATGCACGGAAGATAACCAAGACCTAACCCAACCCGCGTGGCGGCTTGGTGCAGTCTAATATCGGTAAACGCGCCCCAAAGGGGCAGCTGTGGGAACGGGCTTTCTTTCACCCAAGCTGCGCCAGCGCCGGGCTCTGTAAACCACCCCAGCCAGCGCGCCGTCGGTGGATCAGCCAAGAGGTCGTGCTGGTGCAAATAGGCTGGCGTTGCATAGGCGGATTGGTGATAGGCGAACAAGCGTTTGCCAATCAAGTTGTCCGGCGGATTGTTATCCAGGCGAATGGCCACATCCGCTTGGCGCCGCGCTACATCGAGAACGTTGTAGGATACAACCATATGCAGATCGAGGCCCGGATAGGCGGCTGTGAATTCCGGCAGACGTGGTGCGAAGATCTGTGTGGCGATCGGCTCCGCCATAGTCACGGTTAGGACGCCAGACGCAGCCATATCTTGGCCGGCGATATGCCGCTCTGCCTCATAAAGCGCTTCCTGGAAATGGCCAGCCGCCGCCAATAGTCTTTCGCCAGCGCTTGTGACCACAAATCCATCGGGCGTGCGCTCTAGCAAATGCGCGCCCAAACTGCTTTCAAGCCTGGAAAGTCGGCGGCCTATAGAGGCGTGATGGACGCCCAAGGCTTTGGCGGCAGCCCGTGCGGTTCCGTGATGCGCTACCGCGGTGAAGGTTTTGATTGCTTCCCAATCCATAAGCATAGCCACTGCATTTTTGCACCAAGAGAGTGCGAATTCTCACAATGACAACGCAAAAAAGCAACAGCATAGTCTGGCAATCATCCACCAGCGTCTACGTCGTGAGTCACCTATGTCTACCCTTAGTCTATCCCCTGCCCTTGCCGCTTTCCTTCTTGTTCTGCAGCTGTCGCTGATGCTCGCTGTCGGCGCAACCCGCGGCAAAGCGAATGTCGGGGTCGGCACAGGCGGCGATCAGCACTTGGAAAGAAAAATTCGGCGCCATGGAAATCTGGCCGAAAATGCAGCGCTTTTTTTGGCAGCATTTGTGTTGGCTGAAGCGTTTATAGGTGCGAGCACCTTGCTGCTTGCAGCTGCGGCTGTCTTCTCTATAGCCAGGCTCGCGCACGCGCTCTCATTTTCCAGTCTGCAAGGCTCGCACCTCACCACTGGGTTCGGCCTCTTTCCTGCCCTTCGCATGGTCGGTGCTTTTGGCACACTGGCGGCTGGGCTGATGTTGGCTTGGATATTGGCAATTGCTGCAATCGCGCAGCTCTAACGCCAACAACCATCTGAATAAAGGAGCCCAATGATGAAATTCAGAATGTTCATATTTACTGCGATTGGCTGCCTACCGATGACATACCTGTCCATCACAGGCGCGGCGTTGGCGGACAGCAAGCTCAACGCCGCTGCCACAGTCTGCAAGGGCGCCATAAAAGCGGCGCTCGAAGACAATGGCGGAAAAAGCGGTCGTATCCGGGTTGTCCGCGCACGGCGCGGCAAGGAGATTTCTCTACGCTACCAAATCTCGGGGTCCGGTGCACGCTCTCACGCCGAATGCAGAGTCAAAGATGGCGCCGTCACCAGCGTGCGTTTCGAGACCAATGCCACTGCAGCGAACGAAACGTATTAAGCCCCCGTTTATCAGGCCGTAGCAAAGGGCCTCCTTTGCTCCGGACGCCCATACCTTCTATTTCGCCATCATCACCACTTGCGGTACGGTGTATTCTAAGATGCCTTCCATGCCGAACTCAGCGCCAAAGCCAGACTGTTTATGGCCTGCAAAAGGCGTATCGGGTCGCAGCATTAGATTTTGATTGATCCAGACGGTGCCGGTTTCCATCCGCCGGGCGATATCTTTGGCCTTTTCAGTGTCTTTGGTCCAAACGGCGCCAGCCAAGCCATAGTCGCTGTCATTGGCCCGGTCGATCACATCGTCGATGTCATTGAACTTAAGCATTGGCAAAATCGGGCCAAAGGCTTCCTCTTGCACCACGCGCTCTTCTTCCGGCGGGTTGTCCACAATGGTTACGGGGACGAAATACCCCCCATTGTTTGGCACATCGGCGCCTTCAATCACCACCAAGTCTTTTGACTTTGCATCTTCCAATAGATCCATGACCCGCTCATACTGGGCTTTGTTTTGGATTGGGCCGAGCATCGTACCTTGTTCTGCGCCATCGCCAACTTTGGCATTGGCCGCGATAGCCGCCAACCGGTCGCGCAGAGCGTCATAAATGTCCTCATGAACGTACATTCGCTTTGTGGCAACGCAGATTTGGGCGGTATTGAAGAACGCGCCGAAGAAAATCTTTTCTGCCACCTCGTCTAAATCCACGTCGGGCAGGATGATCGCTGCATCATTGCCGCCCAGTTCCAACGTCATGCGCTTGAGGTCGCCGGCGGCGCTGGCCATCACCTTCTTGCCAGTCGCGGTGGAGCCGGTGAAAGAGACTTTATCAAAGCCAGGATGGGCCGTCATCATTGGTCCCAGTGCATCGCCGCCAGTGACCACGTTCAGCACACCGGCCGGCAGAATTTCATTGAGCAGTTCAGCAATTTTTAGCGTGCAAAGCGGGGTAAATGGGGATGGCTTGAGCACCATCGTGTTGCCCGTGAGAAGCGCTGGCGTCACTTTGGCCAGAGAGAGGTTGACTGGGAAATTCCACGGCGCAATCGCGCACACAACACCCAAAGGCTTGTGCACCTTTTCCACGAATTGCTTTTCAGAATCCTCAACCACTTCATCTGGCAGACGCATCTGCGCGACGGCCTTCATCATATCGCAGGCGCCTTTCACTTCATTGATGGCGAAGTTCACCGGTCGGCCTTGCTCGCGCGTGAAGAGACGCCCGATGTCTTCCGCCAACGGCGCGATTGCATCTGCACATTTGATTAAAAGCGCGGCGCGCTCTTCAATCGGCGTGGCGCGCCATCCGGGAAAAGCGTTGCGGGCTGCGGCTACCGCTTGATCGAGCTGGGCTGCTGAACAATCGGGCGCTTGGGCGAAAGGCTCGCCCGTCGCTGGGTTGACGACATCAATATGCTGGTCGGAATCGACCAAAGCGCCGTTGATGAGCATTTTATAGTCTGCATTTAGGTCCATGAGTACCTCTCTAGAAACAGCGCCGTCTTGGGCGCTTAGGGCCATTCCCGTGATGTGAGGATGAGGGTCGAGGAGGCAGACGTCAATGTCGCCTGCTAGAAAGGAGAGTAAGGGTCAATCGCTGATGGGGACGACCTTCACGGTATTGCCCTTCTTGTAATACTGCGCGCTGTCAACGACGTCATCGGTGAAGCTGAGCTGGCTGGTTTCAAGATAGAGAATTTTATCCAGGCTCTCAAACCAAACGCCCCAGTTGCTCGGCTTTCCCCTTTCTTGGGAGAGGCCGAGAATCAGGCCATATTGACCAACAAGACTGGGCATCTCATCATACTGCGTTACCTGGACTTTCTCAAAAAAGCGCATGGCTCATGCTCCTAGGCGTCCAAGTTTAGCGCAGTCGCGGCGGTTGTCAAAAGCGCCGACGTATGGACTGCCAGTTGGTGGTTCTGCGACCCAGCTCGTCGGATAAAGCGCTAGAAGCAATCATTCCCATCCCAAGCGACGGCCTGCACGACATCATCGTTATCAAGTTGCCAGCGGATGTTGCAGCGGAGCGTTGTCCGCGTGATATCACGTTGGCGCTCGACGGGGATTTGCACTTTTTCTTCGACCGTCCGCACGGTGCCGTCCGCATCAAGAACTTCGCGCTTTTGGCGGACCGTGTCATAGGCCGTAAAGGTGCCGCCGCCGCTGAGGCGTTCTTCTTCCCGACTATAGCTGAACAGGCGTCCGCCCTGGCTCATAGGGACAACCTGTGTCGGTGGGCCATAGCGCAGAAGGAGCGCGTCGCTATTCTGGCCAATATAGTCCTGAAGAGCTGCCTCAAAGGCCATTTGGCGTTCCCCGCTTGAGGCGCCAGCCATACAGCTGCTCAGCGCCAGCCCCATCAGCGCATATAAAAGCTTGGTTTCAAGTCGTGCCATATCCTTACCTTTCTATGCCCCATATAGATGCACGAAGATGACAAGGTGCTGAACGAGGCCAGTTAGCGTGGGATGCCCATGAGTTGCTTGCTGAGCGAGAGCACTTCCGGCGGCCCTTCCAGGCAAGCGAAGAAGTTCGGGCCAATACTTTTGTGGCGCTCATTGTGTGCCGTGCGGGCGGCTTCATTGCGATAGCCTTCGACCAGGAAATACTCATACGGCTCGCCCGTTTCCCACAGCGCATAGATGTGGCAATCGTCTTCTTCAGCTTCGACAATGGCGATAACATCCCGGAAGATTTGGAGGAACTCTTCCTCTTTTTCCGGCTTTACGTTCATGCGGACAGTCACAGTGCTCATGGGTATCTTTATAAGGGCGGCTTAAGCGCCTGTCAGCATTTCCTCGATTTGGCCGAGCCGTTCTTTGCCAAAAAACATTTCATCGCCGATAAAAAAGGTGGGAATGCCAAAGGCGCCGCGCTCGACAGCCTCCGCCGTATTGGCTTTGAGCGCCTCTTTTATCGCTGCCGTGCCTGCTTTGGCCTTGAGGCTGTCCATCTCAAAACCCGCTGCGGTGAGGGCCGCATCAATGGTTTTAGTGTCTTTGGGGTCAAGCTTGTCTTCCCACAGCATGGGCAGCAGCACATCCATCATCCACTGGCGCGATGCTTCCTCGTCAGCGGCCAGCAGATAGCGCTGTAAGGTGAGGGAACGGAAGGGGAAGTGCGGATTGATTTGGAACTTGCTAAGGCCGTGCCGGGCGCAAAAGCGGCGGATTTCCAGTATTGTATAGTCGTTTTTGCCCTTGATAGCGCCATCGCGCATCATGGGCGGCTGATTGCCCGTCATCTCCATGATGCCGCCGAGATAGGCCGGTGTGACCTTGATATCTGCCCCTGTGCGCTGCGCTAGGGCCTTGAGGGGGTGCCAAACGAGGTAAGCGTTTGGGCTCACAAAATCGAAGAGCAACTCGATGATGGGACGCATGGCTGTCTCGCTTCAAAATGTTTCTGTCCAAGGCCGTAGGTCTAGCTCCTGCGTCCAGGCGCTTTTAGGCTGCTTCCAAAGCGCCACATAGCTTTGCGCCATATCATCGGGGCTTAGGATTTCTGCCTTTGCCACTTTCTCTTCAATGTCTGGGAAATAACCACGCGCAAAAGCGCCATCGATGGCGCCGTCCACGACCACATGGGCCACATGGATACCTTTGGGTGCCAGTTCCCGCGCCATGGATTGGGCAAGCGCGCGCAGGCCATGTTTGGCGCTGGCAAAGGCGGCAAAGCCATCGCCGCCGCGAATGGAGGCGGTTGCGCCGGTAAACAAAATGGTGCCGCTGCTGCGCGGTTGCATCACCCGAGCGGCTTCGCGGCCCACCAAAAAGCCTGCAAAGGTGGCCATCTCCCAGACCTTGCGGAACACCCGCGTGGTCGTCTCGGCAATCGGGAAACGCACATTGGCGCCATTATTGAAAATGCAGACCTCAATTGGTCCGATATCGCGCTCAATCTGCTGAAACAGGGCGATGACGGCCTCTTCATCACGCACATCCACGCCGAACGCCTGCGCCCGGCCGCCCGCGGCTTCGATGTCTTCTACCAGCGGCGCCAGTTCGGCTTCGTTACGCGGTCGGCGCAGCAAGGCAACCGTCAAGCCTTCCTTGGCGAAGGCTCTGGCAAGCCCGCTCCCAAGGCCTATGCCAGCGCCAGCAATCAAACACACCTTCTCGGCCATCAGCCCCTCTTGAGAGTTTCTTTATGCAACTATTCATATTTAGTTGCGTTAAACAACTCTTTTTTCCTAAACTCTGAGTATGACACGCACCTCCCTTAAGGACTGGAATTGTTCCCTGGCCCGTTCGCTGGATATCATTGGCGATAAATGGGCCATGCTCATCGTGCGCAACGCCTTCTTCGGCACCACCACTTTTTCTGGGTTTCAGGCCGAGCTTGGCATTGCGAAAAATATTCTCACCAATCGCCTCAAACATCTAACGGAAAACGGCATCTTACGGCGCCTTGAAAAAGACGGCTGCTATCCCCGCTATAAACTCACGCCAGCGGGCTGGGAACTCAGCACGGTCTTTATCGCGCTCCTCCAATGGGGTGATAAGCACGTGCCGCCCCCAGGCGGCCCACCGCTGCAAATCGTTGATCGGGAGACACTGCAGCCCATCCGCGCTCTAGCGCTGCAAAGCGGTGATGGCAAACCGCTTTCAACCAAGGAGGTGCGCTTTGCGAAAACCCCCGCCGATTTTGAAAAGCGTTGATTCTGCTCTAGACTTCTCTCACGTTCGATCGTCGCATGTTGGGAGATGTCTATGCGCTGGATAGTTGTGACCTTGGCTTTGCTCCAAAGCGCAATAGCGTCGGCGCAAGAACCCGTCGTCCTGTCCTTGGGTGACCTTTATAGCGTGATGGACCCAGCTGAGCGGGCGCGTCTTGATGAACAGCGGACACTGCTACAGCAGCTGCAAGACAATGGCCGGGCTTTGCCCAAAGGATCGCCTGGGCGCCTACTCATCAAAGAGGAATTCGACCGCGAGAAAGCGGCGTTTGATGACGAGTTTTCCCTCTATTTGGGTATTGTTGGCCAGCCAGTCACGCTGCATGGCGAGGTGAAGCCAGCGCCAAGTGAAGTGGTCCGCGCTATCTTGAATGACCGGCGCTTTGGCAGCAGCGGGCTCTATCCGCACTGGAGCCTAGATGGCATTGGCCAAGCCGTAGGGTCAAACGCGCCGCCGCCAGGTTCAGCGATTGAGTAAGATGTGGTAACGTCTCAGCAACGCGTGAGGAGGGGACTTCATGACTTATGTGGATGGATTTGTGGCCGCTGTGGCCAATGATCAGAAGCAAGCCTATCTCGATCACGCAAAGGAAGCAGCCGTCATCTTTAAGAAGCATGGTGCGTTAAGCGTGGTCGAGTGCTGGGGCGATGACGTTCCCGACGGGACGCTCACGTCTTTCCCCATGGCGGTTCAGAAGGGCGAGGATGAGACAGTCGTCTTCAGTTGGATTACTTGGCCCAGCAAGGAAGCGCGAGACGAAGGCTGGGGCAAGACTGCCCAAGATATGGAAAAGCAAAATATGACCGATATGCCGTTTGATGGAAAACGGATGATTTTCGGTGGTTTTGAGACGCTGCTGGAAGCTTAGCGTTAAGCGCTAAGCCCCAATGCCCCTGGATTAAGAATGCCCTTCGGGTCAAGCGCAGCTTTGACAGCTTTGATGAGCGCCACAGAGGCGTCATTGCGGCCATCCAGCAGCGGATATTGTTTGCCGATTTGGAAGTGGGCAGCGCCGTGGTCTTGCATGATTTTCACGATATCCATCTTCATGCGCTTGGCTTCGCTGCGTGCCACTTCGTTGGCTTCATAGCGGGGTAGGGCCTTGTTATGCTCCTCTGGCACAACACGCTCGTGATAGATGGTTTGTTCATCGGGCCAGTAGAAGGTGGGCTCATAGACAAAGGCGTTGGTTCCCACGGCCATAAACATGCGGCCCATAAACATGCCATGCTCATCCAGGATGTGGGCTTGGCTCTCTTTATAGTCTTCCAGCGCCTGGTGGAAATCCGCGCAAGATGAATGGGGCAGGAGGCCATGGAAGGGAAGCCAGCGCTCGCCCTTGGGACCAACCACATTGGTAAACGGCGCGAATGGCATACCGCGCACAACGGCTGGGACTGAGTTGGGGATTTCTTCACCAAGCTCTATGGCGATGGCTTTAAGTGCATCCATCTTGGCCTTGGCCTCAGTCTCGTTATGGCCTTCTACAATATAATGAACGGCGTAGCTGGCTTGCATGAGCTTTTTATCGCCAGCGACCGCCATTTTGGCGAGCTGCTTGGCGCCCTTCGCAAGCGAACCAGAGGATTTCATCACGCTCTTGGCCATTTCGACTTTGGTGCTGACATTGTCAGACTTGCCGATTTGGCCTTGCTGAAGGGCAGCATCCAGGCCGAAATTCTCTTCATCCACTTGCAGCATGGCAATGCGGCGCATGGCGGTGTGCATGGCCTCGAAGCTGGTGAAGTTAAAGCTCGCCGCTTCAAAGTCTTCCCGGCGTTTTTCGAGCGCAAGTGTCACCCTGGCCTTTACGCCAAGCGCGCCGCAATCGCCTGTAAACAGCCCTGCTAAATCAGGCCCGAAAAAGCGGAAGAAAGGATTGGCGACCCGGTTGCCCGCCGTCCCAGTCGATAGCATCTCACCAGTGCCCGTGATGATATCGAAGCTGAGCGCGGCTTCAGCGGATACGCCTGGGCCGTGGCTGATGGAATTTTGGCTCATGGAGCCGCAAACGGTGGCGTTGAGGCCGGAGAAGGGGCCCCAAAAGGCCGTTTTCAGGCCGTTGGCTTTCAAGGTTTCCCATAGCTCAGACCAGGTCACACCCGCTTCGACGGTCACAATCTGGTCCGCTTCATTGATGGCGATAGCCTTCATGCGGGAAACATCAATGGTGATGCCGCCGTCTGTCATATGCACATAGCCATCCGTATAAGATGCGCCGCCCCCGCGCACGATGACGGGCGCCCCAAACTCAAAGCAGGCGCCAACGATGGCTTGCATTTCATCCACCGTGGCAGGTTGGGCCACGGCGATCGGCAGTTTCACACTGCGATAGACATCCGTTGCATAGAACTCGCGCTCTGCATCATCGGTCAGCAGATATTGGCTGCCTACGATTTGCTCAAGGCGGCCAAGAATATCCGTTACGGTCTGTGCTGCGGTTGCCATTTTTCTCTCTCCTACGTCTCGGGTGGCTGCCCCACCCCAACCCCTCCCCTGAAGCTGAGGGGCCTGTTGGCGTTCCCCCTCTTCTGTAGAGGAGGGGGCTAGGGGGTGGTGCCACTATCCTAGCTGGCCAGGAATGTGACTTTCATGGTTTTCCAAATACCAGTCTGCAATTTCTTCACGTGTTGCCCACCATACACCAGGCAGCGACTTGGCATGAGCGATAAATTCACGCAGTGCCCGCACCCGGTAAGCCCGGCCTGAAACATGCGGATGGAGGCCCACATTCATGATTTTGCCGGTTTTTTCGCCTTCCGCGTAAAGCACATCCAGCTCCTCAATCAGCGCATCACGAAACTCATCGGTCGTGTAGCCACGGCGCGTGAGGAAGGTGAAGTCATTGATTTCATTGGAATAAGGCACTGAAACGATGGGGCCCTTGTCGGTCCGTAGCAAATAGGGCTGGTCATCATTCATGATGTCACAATGGAAGATACAGCCGTGCTCGGCCAAGATGCTCGGCGTTTGCAGCGTGCCGCGCAAGGAGCTGGAGAGCCAGCCTTTGGACTTGCGGCCCACATATTTCTCAAACTGCTCAAGCGTGCGGATAACAACTTCGCGTTCTTTTTCCGGGTGCTTGGCAAAGTTGGTGAGGAGTTCGCCTTGCTCCCAGTTGTGCGCCAGCAGCTCCCAACCGCGCTCAAGACACGCATCCGTCATCTCTTTGCGACGCTCAAAGGTGACCGCATTGGTCGTGCAACTGGCCTTCGCACCCATTTCGTCAAACAGCTCAAACAAGCGCCAGATGCCAACCCGCTGGCCATATTCACGCCAAACGAAATTGGGCAGATCTTCCACATTGCCAGGCAATAGGTCAGGCAGGATGGCCGGGCCGCCAGCGTAATAGGGCTTGTCCGTATCCTTGACGAGGTCCCAGGTTTCCAGGTTGAAGGTGAGAATGAGCGCGACCCGGGCACCATTGGGCCATTTTAGCGGCTGTCGTTTGGATATGGGAACGTAATCGTATTCCATAGTTTGCTTTCTATTCTTACGGCCCCACCCCAACCCCTCCCCTGAAGGAGAGGGACTTCTTCCCCCTCTTCTTCAGAGGAGGGGGCTAGGGGGTGGTGATTGTTACCCAGCTGGCATGGGTTGAGGTTCGGGCGTAATGCCGTCGGCGAAAGTCGTGCCGCGCAACAAAGTGTTTGGAATGACGGTATTGTCCCATTCCTTGTCTTTCGGCGGGCGATTGCCCACACGCAGCACAATCATGTTGGCCGATGGCATCATATAGACAATCTGGTTTGAGTTGCCGTCAAACATCATCATGTCTTTGTCGAGATAAGGTTCTGAATGCAGCACCTTGCCATAGGGGATGCTCGGATTGGCAAAGCCGCGGCGCTCAAGATAAGTGTGCGGCAGCCAGAGCCAAAGGCCGAAATAGGGGATTTGGTCTGTGCCGGTCCGCATAGCCCCCACCTATCCCTCTGGCAGCAGCTGCTCGCCTTCCCAAACGCCGTCTTGCAGCACGAGGATGGCCATGCGCAGCCAGTCTTCTGCTGGCAGCAGAATGCAGCAGCCTGCATGGGCTGTGCCGCCCTCACGATTGACCCAAACTTGGCCGCCCGCTCCGCCGAGTTTTTGGATGACCTCTTGGCTGACAAACGTGCCATAGCGCATGCCGGTGGCACGCTCGATGACTGGCGCCACCATCTCCGACGTTGCGTTGGCGTATTGATAGTCTGTGCCGGGGTCATAGGTCAGTGGCATATCGTTGATGATGACCTCATCATGGCGCGGATGCAGATAGGCGCGGTTAAGCGGGCTCTCCGGGTCCATGGATTGCCCCTGTGGCAGAAACCCACTGCGTTGGTCCAGCAAGTGCCGCACCAACATCATTTCCTTCTGGGCATCACCCTTCCACTCAGTAATGAAATCTGCGACCGGCTGGTCCAGGCTCTCAATCTTACCCAGCTTCAGCGCCCGGCCGATCGCCAGCGCCGTAATGGGTTTGGCCAGCGAGCGTGAGATAATGAGCGTTTCAGGCGTGGTATCTCCGTAATAGGCATTGTGGATGACCTTGCCGTCTTTCCAAATGATAAGCGCTTGGCTGTTACGCTCACCTGCATAGGCATCGACGGCGTCAATTGCCTCTGGAGTCACGAGGTCGGTTTCGCCGGCAGGGAGCGGTGTGTAGCCGTCTGTGCCTGCCACTGGCTCCAGCGGATCATAGCCACCCAGGCCGCGACCGCCTTGCGCCGCCGGATCGAGCAATTGATTAAAGCGCGCCATGTAGCCCGCTTCATCTTCAGCGCTATAGAGCGAAGCCGAGGCTTCCTCCTCTACTTCGGCTGCGTCTGCCCGAGCCTCCGGCGCCTCTTCACTACAAGCGGCCAAAGTGAGAATGGGCAGGAGCGAAAGGAGAGGGTGCTTCACGGGGCTAAAATTCCTCTAGGAGACGACCGATGCCATAGACCTTGTCCTGAATGCCATAGCGGCGCAGGGCATGCCAATAGGTCGCCGTGTTGATGGCGATGACCGGTTTGCCGAGCCATTTCTCCGCAGCGGCGGCAAGGGATACCATGGAGAGATTGGTGCCGACCTGGATGAGCGCATCAACATCATCACCATCCAGCTGTTTCAGCACGTCTACCAATGTGTGCTCTTCCACTTTCGCAATAGCCGTCCAGGTGGGGCATTGCAGGCAATGGTCACGCACCACTTCCAGGCCACTTTCCTCAAAATACCCCTTCACGATTTCATTGGCGACGGGGAAATAGGGAGAGACGAAGGCCACTTTGTTAATGTTGCCATAGGCACGGCAGGCTTCCACCACGCTGAGCGAGCCAATGGAAATTTGAACGCCGGAGCGCTCCTCTACTTCGGCTTGGAACTTCTTCCCGCCCTCAATGCCGCCATAAAAGGTGATCGCCGACATGCCCATGACTAAATAATCGATATCGGCCGTCATAACGCTGTCGACAGCGTCGCCCACGTTTTTGGAAATCGTGAGCGTGCCTTCCATGAAGGTTTCGTTGGAGACGGCGTTGGCGTCGGGCGTGTAAATCCGGCTGTAGTGATTGGTTACACCTGGTGTGCGCATCCGTTCAAAGTCCGGCTGCACAATGGTATTGGTTGATGGGCCAAGGACGCCAAAATTCGCCCGGGTGCCCTGCACATCTGTCATCGCCCGTTTCCCCTCTTGATGTCGCTTAAGCGATTGCAGCCGCGTCTTCGAGGGACTTAAACATCGATTGGCGCAGCAAGAACTGACGCCGCAGGTCCTTATCCTTCGACAGGCTCAGCATCTCATTGCGCTTCACGTTGCGCTCATTGCCCCAGCCATTGCGCATCATCTCCATATTGGACTTGGTCTGCGCTTGCGTGAAGCTGTGCGTGACAGTCCGGCGCTGGCGATCGAAGAGATCGAGCAGATCGTCATTGACCCGGTCGTTGATCACCTTACCCAGCTTTTCGGTCAGATTGCGTGCATCATGAATACCGCTGTTCATCCCAAAACCACCAAGCGGATTGTTGAGGTGCGCAGCATCGCCAATGATAAACACGCGTCGGTCGCGGAAGGTTTTGGCCACCCGCTGGTGCACGCGGTACATCGTCCGGTGACGGGTTTCGATTTCCTTGTCCGTCTTCAGAAGATGCTTGAAGACCTTATCCCGGCTTTCATCAGACAGCAGATATTCATCGGAATCGTCTTCCGACACAGGGACAAGGACGCGCCAAAGGGATGGGACGCGCAAAATAACCTGCCATTGGTCTGGGTCGGACACATAGTTCACCCAAGCCAGATCTTGAAAATAGTCTTCCAAAGGCTCAGGCGTGGTGAGGCACAAGAACTTCTCAGGATAAGTGAAGCCGTCAAATTCAATGCCGAGCCATTTGCGCACAATTGACGAGGCTCCATCGGCGCCAATCAAATACTGTGCTTTGATCTTCTTAATATCGACGGGTGTTTCCACATAAACGGTGACGCCGTCTTCGTCCTGCTCGAAATAGGTGACCCTAGAAGAGAACTGCACGTCCGCGCGGTCATGCTTATCAAGCATATCAGCAACTTTGCGGGCCATGTGGAACTGCTCGCACTGAATGCGGAAGGGGTATTTCGTCTTGTCTTCCAGCTCGGATAAATCGAGGCTGAAAACCTCATCGCGCTCACGGTCGCGGAAATGGAAAACAGGCGCCTTGAGGCCCCTATCAAGCAGCATGTCGGTGACGCCGGATTCTTCCAGCATCTCTAATGTCGGCGGGTGAAAAGTCGACGCCCGTAAATCCGCATGGCAATCCGCGCCAGCTTCGAGCAAAACCACGTCAATGCCTTGCTCAGCCAGCCACCAAGCAGCAATACTTCCAACCGGACCCGAACCGGCAACTACGACTTGCGTATCCACGCGCATCACCCCATCAAAAAATTGAATGTTGGCGGGACATTAGGCCCGCCTCCGCAACGCTCATACCCGGCAAGATGGCTTTGACCACTGCGTGGACAAGGATTGCCCAAGATTACTGCAAAGCGTGACGCCCTGCCGCAGGCCATGCAAAATGTAGCCGTGAAACTATGTTGAAATTCTCTAATGAACGCTGGACGAGGTCCAGACGCATGGGTTCCTTCTTAAATGACTTATGTTGGGGAACCAGTAGGTTTGGGACACTGCGGGCTTAGATGCTAAAATGAGAATTAAATGAGAGAGAGAATAATCAGCGTTTGTGAGCGTACGATGAGGAAATGGCTTTTTATGATTCTGGCCGCTAGTTCTTGGTCGTGTTCAAATGAAAATGACCCAATCGAATGTGACCAGGTCGAAATCGACACTCAAGGAAGCTATCTTAAGCTACTCATTAACTCAACTTCAGGTGGCGCGACTGGAAATCTAGTTTATCAATTGGCTTTTAAAGACAAAAAGATGGCTTCGGAACAACCAGTTCTAAATTTCTTAGCTGAAAAAACTGGAGTGACCGCTTCATCGCATTTCGTCGAAATCTATATACAAAATGACGTGGATAGCATTGATCTCTACATGAAAAACGCACTGCCCTACAATTTTACCGCATGGTTTCAGACTAATAGCGGTGAGATAACTAAACGGTTTTACCTCGTTGACTATAACGACATCAAACAGGGTAAAGAGTACGTCACTTTAGCCACCAGCACGTGTGAAGCGAAAAAACCTTTTAATTGATGGTTGTTATCAGCAAGACTTGGTTATTGGCTCAAATGACCAAAGACTGTTCAATATAAATTGCGGTTAGTTCGGATACGCCGTCACTATGCATCAACCTGGGTGGCAACGCATTCACAAAATCCCACGCCGGCGCGACAACGCCGCACCCAACCCAACGAGGCCAAGCCCTAAAACGCCGAAAGACGTGGGCTCTGCGACCGCTACAATCGGCGGCTGAAGATCGCGGTAGACGACAGGACCGGCGGCATCGCTGAGCCGGATCATCCGCGCAATCATGTCTTGGCTCGGCGAGGGCCCGCCGAAGGTTAAGTCATTGATCGTTTCTGACATGCTGACGGCGGTGACGATGCAGTAGCTGGGATCATAGTCTTGTAGTGGCGCACTGGGGTCTGTCGCAAAGGCAGGGCTTTCGTTATAGCGGCAAAAATAGTCAGACTCGTCCGATGTTGGGCCGCCCACCAATGTGTCTATCACCAGCAAGTCAAACCGCCCAGTGATGGTTTCTAGGACTGCATCCACACGGCCTTGATTATTGCCTGTGGTTGGCCCGGTGCGCTGGAGCGAAAAATAGGGAAACGTGGAATCAGCGCCTCCATCTACGTCATCCATCTCATCAAAATTATTGGGCGGAATCGACAAATCAAGGTCGATTAGATTGCCATTTTCTGGACTATAAATGATCGCATCACCGATGCCCGGTAAGGATGTGACCTCCAACGTCATGTCATCCGTCTGTCCAACAAGAGGACCACTGATCCACTCAAGTGTTATGCCGATAAAGGCTGCGCTGGCAGTTGGAATGGGTGTGAGGACGACGACCGCCAAAGACAGTAATTTTGTCGGTGATACCATGAACTCTACTCCGACACTGTAGCCCAAAGCCATGACAAGAAGGGATACAACAAGGCCTATATCGCACCGTAGAGGGCCGCACACACGCTTGGCTTGTGTCAATTTTGGGCTCAAAGTGTTGAAAACACTGCAGTCATGCAACGGCTTGGATGGGGCATCCGCTGCTCATCATATATGGAGTAGGATAGACGGGGTGCCCTACACCGTAAGACAATGACGGCTTTGGGTGTTTGTCTTGGTCTTTTGGGCCGAAACAGCCCTTCGCTAAAATAGACTATTTCAGCTATCGCCCTTTTCGATATCAGCGATGGTCTGCCAATAGCTGTCGGCCGTCTCGCCGCCTTTGAGGTCGGCGAGCTCTTCTTCGAAAATGTAAAGGACGCGGCTCAAAAAGTCTTGCCGCCAGG
>ERZ1740067.558-NODE-558-length-29295-cov-6.170725_pt1 | contig 29295 bp, 26 predicted proteins | sample MGYA00581736_ERZ1740067 | MGnify/ENA primary metagenome ERZ1740067 (study PRJEB43018, sample SAMN04849236) | marine metagenome | isolation source: floating plastic debris | place: Pacific Ocean | collected 2008-08-27 | study: EMG produced TPA metagenomics assembly... | reverse complement strand
GGTTGATTGGGAAGGGCCCCAATCGACGGACCGTCTCGAAGCACGAGGAAAATGGTTCAATGTGATCGCCCGACGATCTATCGCTGCCAGAAGCCCGGGGCGAAGAGCACCAAAACCGTGAAGAGTTCGAGGCGGCCCAGCAGCATCGCGGCGCTTAAAATCCATTTGGCGCCCATTGGCAACGGTGCATAATTCCCCGCGGGGCCGATAATTTCGCCTAAGCCCGGTCCCACATTGGCGATGGCGGAGCCTGCGGCCGACAGGGCGGTCACCGTGTCCAGCTGGAAAAATGATAATAGGACCCCCACGGTGCCAAAGGTCGCGAAGTATAGGAAGAAAAAGCTGAGAACGGATAAAAAGACGTCGTTTGAGATAGGACGGCCATTATATCTTGCAACGCTCGCGCGATGGGGGTGCGCTAGGCGTTTGCTATAAAGGGTGAGGGCAGCGAAGGCGACCTGGAGGCGGAAGATCTTAAGTCCGCACGAGGTGGAACCAGCGCATCCGCCCACAAACATAATGCAAAAGAAAAAGCCGACGGCGAATGGTCCCCACTGATTATAGTCAGTGGTGGCATAACCCGTGCCCGTCATAATCGAAATCACGTTAAAGGCTGCGAGGCGGAACGCGGTCAAGGCATCAACGTCAAGAAGGGCCACAATCCGCCCGGCAATCACGGCAATAAAGATGGTCGCGGCGGCGAAAAAGAATTGGACCTGGCCATCTTTAAAGGGCGCCAGCGCGTTTCCGCGAAGCGCCAATAGATAGACCGCGAAGGGCAGGGCGCCGATAATCATGAACAAGGTGGCAACCAGATCGATAGGGCCTGTCACCGCGCCACTTTCGATGAAATGGCCGAACGATGCGTCCTTGGTGGAATAGCCTCCCGTCGCAATAGTGGTCATCGCATGGTTCAATGCATCAAATGCCCCCATGCCCATCCCCCAATAGATACTAAAGCAAATGGCGGTAAAACTGACATAGAGCGACGTAATGGCGGTAGCGATCTGCGATGCACCCGGCATAATTTTTTCTGACGGGTCCGAACTTTCAAGGCGGAAGAGCTGCATCCCCCCCACCGAGAGGAAAGGCAAAAGGGCGATGGCCATGATGACCACCCCCACACCGCCAATCCACTGAAGGATCGACCGCCAAAGTAAGAAACCGCGAGGCGCTTCATCAAGGCCGACCACCACTGTGGCGCCGGTTGTGGTAAGGCCTGACATCGCCTCAAAAAAGGCATCCGTATAGGACATATCCATTGTCCCAAGCCACAAGGGAAGAGACGCCGTCAGAACGAGCGCCAGCCAGCTCGCTGTGGTGATTAAAAACCCCTGTCGTACACTGAAAGAGGAGATCCGCCCCCAGGCGGCAGCGGCCATCCCCACTCCCGTGGCCCCCCCCACCAGAGCCGCAGTGCCAAAAGCCTGCCAGTTGGAGTGTCCGTCATAAAGGTCCACCGCCATGGGGATCAGCATCACCGCGCTAAAGGCGGCGATAAAAATCCCCACAATGAGGAGAACGGGACGAATATCAATCATAGGTCAAAAAAAGCAGCCTCGTCTTGTTCACCACGGCTTGTCCGTGGTGTCCACGGCATGAGGCGCCTTCAGCCCATTCGGGGCCGAGGGACAAGTCACGCACAAACCCAAGGGAACGGCGCAGGCTCACCCCATGGATCTCAGGGGGTAAAATAAACCGGTGCCAGTCTTGGGGGCTATCGAGGGAGAAGGCAGGGATCGCCGCTTCGAACGCTTCGCCCGCCTCGGTTTCCATCCCGTACGTGCCGAACATAAGGCCCGATGGCGTGGTGAGGGGACAGCCGGAGGTATATTCGAAGGCGTCGCCGGGATGGAGCACGGGCTGTTCGCCCACCACCCCGTCGCCGCTGACAATCACGGTTTTGCCGCTGGCATCGGTAATATGCCAGCGCCGGTTTGTCAGCTTCACCACATGATCGGAGTCATTGTCGATCCGTACGGTGTAGGACCAGACATAATGATCGTCACAAGGTTCAGACTCGTCTTCAAGGAAATCAGGGCGGACACTCACCCTTATTCCTCGAGTCACAGATTCATATAAGGCTCGTTTATCACGCACGTCCTTCACCAACTCATCCTCGTCGCCAATCAGCATTGTGACAGCGCCCCAAGGAGGTCATTACTGAGGTCTTGCGGATCTTCAAGCCCTATAGAGACACGAACGAGGCCCGGGGTTACACCTTGTTCCATTCGGGCCTCTTCGGTTTGCCGAAAGTGCGTCGTGGTGCGGGGGTGGGTGGCAAGGCTTTTGGCGTCCCCCAGATTGTTGGACACGTCCACCAGCTCGAGCGTGTCGAGGAAGGAGAATGCCCGCGCCTGGGCGGTTTCGGGATCGCCGTCGAACTCGAGGGCGACGAGGCTACCGCCCCCTTCCATCTGCGCCCGGGCAATCTTGCCCTGCGGGTGATCCGCCCTGAAAGGATAGCGGATGGTCTTCAAAAGGCCGCCTAAATGGGGCTCAAGGGCGTCCGCCACCTCGGCGGCGCCAGCGGTCATGGCGCGAACGCGAAGGTCGAGGGTCTCAAGCGACTTCACCAGGACCCATGCGTTGAAGGCGCTAATGGTGGGCCCGGTATTGCGGATGAAGGGTTTGAGGACGTCTTCTTTCCATTGAACATCATTGCCCAGAACCGCGCCGCCCAGCACCCGGCCCTGACCATCAATGTGTTTGGTGGCAGAATAGACCACAAGGTCGGCGCCCAGCTCTAGCGGGTGTTGCAAAATCGGGCTGGCGAAGACGTTGTCCACCAGCAGCTTACTGCCGGTTTCCTTGGCAATGCCGGCGATGGCTTTGATGTCGAGCACCTCAAGCCCGGGGTTTGACGGGCTTTCCAGGAAAAAGAGCTTGGTATTGGGCCTCACGGCGCTCCGCCAGGCATCCAAGTTCGTTCCGTCAATGAAGGTCGTCTCGATCCCGAACCGTTTGCACAGATCATCGGCCACATAGCGGCAGGAACCGAACAGCGCCCGGCTCGACACCATATGGTCACCGGCATTGAGGCCGCTGAGGATTGCGGCGGTCACCGCGGCCATGCCACTGGCGGTGGCCATGCACCATTCTGCGCCCTCTAGGGCCGCAAGGCGGGTTTCGAACATCTCCACCGTGGGGTTCGAAAAACGGGAATATTGGTGGCCGGGGTCTTCGCCGGTGAACCGCGCTGCGGCCTGCTCGGGCCCCGTATAGGCATAGCCCGAGGTGAGGAACATCGCCTCGGAGGTTTCTTGAAACGCGCGGTTGACGCCGGCGCGGACCGCTTTGGTGCGGGGGCGCCAGTTTTTCGGCGAGGCGGGTTTCTCAGATTGGGTCACGGATGTTGCGCTCTTCTATCGCTTGGCGCCCCAAGGTCACTTTCATGCGAGCCTTGACGGGCGGCGCTCCGGCCTTTTAGCGGTGCTGACTACGGTTCGGCTCTTGCCTTACCGCCCCGGACCGCCGCAAGCCAGCCGGCCCAAACCCGATCCGAGAGCGCGCGCCCTTGGGCCCAATAGGTGGAGATGTCAATGTCAGACGGCCCAATTCCAAACGGTCCGAAAGGCGTCTTTATCGCCAAGGACTTGGCCATCGCGGTAAAAGCGGGCCAGGTGACCTCGGATGATGGGTTAGCGGCGGGGCAGATCCAGCCGGCCAGCCTTGACCTCACTTTAGGGACCAAAGCGTGGCGGGTGCGGGCAGCCTTTCTGCCAGGGGCAAGCCATCGGGTTGAGGACCGCCTCCAATCGGGGCTGGCCCTTCACGAACTGGATTTGACGGACGGCGCCGTGCTTGAGCGGGGCTGCGTCTATGTGGTGAAACTGCAAGAGCGGTTGGCGCTACCCACCGGCGTGTTGGCGCGTGCAAACCCTAAAAGCTCGACGGGCCGTATTGACGTTTTTGTCCGTCTCGTGACCGATCATGGCATTGCTTATGAATGTGTGCCCGATGGCTATGAAGGGCCGCTTTATGCGGAAATCAGCCCCCGCACTTTTTCTATTCTGGTCCGGAAGGGGTCGCGCCTCAATCAGTTGCGTCTGCGTCGCGGGGCGGGAATTTTGGACGACGATACGCTGAAGGCGCGTCAACGCTCCGATGGCCTTGTCTCAGGTGGTACCGAGCATATTGAGGGGGGGCTTCGTCTTTCGGTGGATTTATCTCAAGGCCTTGGACAGGTGGTGGGGTTCCGTGCCCGGCACCATGTGGGTCTTGTGGATGTGGATAAGGTTGGGGTCCTTGACCCCAAGGAATACTGGGAGCCCATTACGGTTCCTGACAGTGGTTTTATCATTCTTGATCCGGATGAGTTCTACATCCTAGCCAGTCGGGAACATTTGCGCATTCCCAACGATTTGGCGGCTGAGATGGTGCCGATCGATACGGAGCTTGGGGCTTTCCGCGTTCATTATGCCGGCTTTTTCGACCCTGGCTTCGGGGTGGAAGCGGGTAGCCGAGCGGTCTTAGAGGTTCGGGGCTATGACGCCCCCTTCCTCCTTGATCACGGGCAGACCGTGGCGCGGCTCATCTATGAGCAGCTGACGGATGTTCCTGATACCCCTTATGGGACTGGCGTGTCGTCGAACTATCAGGGCCAGGCGCTGAGATTATCAAAGCATTTTGGGTAAACCACTTTCGCCATTTTTCCGTTCCCCACGGCGCGCAGCGTCCGTGGGGAACGCAGGGTGGCAGAATGATGACGCCTCAAAAACCACCCCTTGCCAACACTTCAAACTCGGAGTGTAACCCGGAACTCGATTGACGAAGTGAGGCCGCCTGCCGTGACTGTTCATCTGCATCAAGGGGATTTACCCGCCGACATATCGTTCACCGGCGCGGTGGCGGTGGATTCAGAAACCCAAGGCCTCAACCCCCTTCGGGACCGGCTTTGTGTGGTGCAATTGTCCCAAGGGGATGGCGATGCCCACCTCGTGCAATTGGCGCCGGGGGCGTATGATGCGCCCAACCTCAAGCGGGTGCTGACTGACCCCAATCTTGTGAAGATCTTCCATTTTGCCCGATTTGATATTGCGGTCTTTAAACGGTGGCTCGGGGTCGATACTGCGCCGCTTTACTGCACCAAGATCGCGTCCAAACTGGTGCGCACCTATACCGACCGGCACGGCCTTAAAGATGTGGTGCGCGAGTTGGTCGGGGTGGAGCTGTCAAAGCAGCAGCAATCCTCTGACTGGGCCGCGGCCGAGCTGAGCGAGGCGCAGCAGGTCTATGCGGCGTCAGACGTGCTCTACCTCCATGAAGCCAAAGCGAAGCTAGACGAAATGCTCGCGCGGGAGGGGCGGACGGCCCTCGCCGAGACATGTTTTGGCTTTTTGCCCACACGGGCGGTCCTTGACCTAGAGGGCTGGGGCGAAACGGATATTTTCTCACACTCTTGACCGGTGAGGATGGTGCCCAAAGGTCACGGCAACCTAATCATGACGTAATTTGGTGCACTGCACCTTTTCGTTGGGCGTCTCGGGTGCCATATCTATCCCTCGAAAGACTGGGGAATAAAGACAAGGTCTCATGGTGGCTGACGCGTCTCATAATGACGGCGCCTCTGAGAAGGGGACGCCGGAGCGGCTTGATCGCTTTGTCGGACGGTCAACCCGCCTTAGTCCCACTGCGGCCCAGCGCCATTCCCGTCAGGTACGGAACCTTCGCTTAATTGTGCCGGCGACCGCTGGCGCTCTATTGGTGGTCTATGCTGTCAGCGCCAGTCCACCGCGCATTGACCCTGAGTTTGTGCGGGAGTTTCAACAAATCCAAGCCGAAGGGCGGGCCCTGCGCCTTGATCGGCCACGCTATGCTGGTGAGGATGAACGGGGCTTACCGTTTGAGATTGCGGCCCGCACGGCGGAGCAAAACCCCGACACGCCGGACCTTGTGGCCCTCGAAAACCCCACCGCCCTTCGCAATGTGGAAGGGGATGAGGGGGTGAAGCCCGTGAAAGTTCGGGCGGTCGAGGGGATGCTGGATACCGAGCGAAACCAAATCGCGCTCTCCACCCAGGTGGAGTTGGAGCATGATATTGGTGGGGATACCTTCGTCATCAAGACGGATGCAGCGGACGTGGATTTGGACACAGGGACTGTTACCTCCACTGTCGGGGTGACGGGCGAGAGCGAGCGCGGGACCGTTGCCGCCGATACCGCAACGGCGTATCAAGATCAGGGGCGGTTGGTGTTGCAGGGCAATGTGCGTCTTCGGCTAAACCCGGCGTCTCCAGCGGCAGAAAAAACCTCGCCGCTTCGATAGATTTTCGTCTGCTCTTCCCTTAGCGAGGTGGGGTGAACGACCCATAGAGGGACAGGCCGCAAACCATGGCGCGTAATTCTTTGATTTTTGGGGTGATAGCGACCCTCGGCGTTGGCGGCGCTTTGGCGCAAGACAATGATGGGCCTTCCTTAGGCCTTGATGCGAGCAAACCCATCGATTTGTCCGCCGCCCGCTGTGAAGTCTTTGAAAATCAAGACACAGTAGAGTGCACCGGCAATGTCCGAGTGACCCAGGGCCCGGCGCTTCTCACTGCTGACCGGATGATCATCTACAATGCCACCGGTGGCGACGGGTTCCAGCGGATCGAAGGCTACGGCAATGTTCGATATGCCAGTGAAGACAATGCTGTTTCCGGCAATGAGGCCACCTATGATGGCCCTACCAATACGATCACAGTGACCGGCGATGTGGTGGTGGTTCAAGGCGAACAGGTGATGTTGGGGGGACAGCTTATCTACAATACCCTCACCCGCGCCATTGTGTTCAGTCCGGCCGAAGATGGCCGGGTTCGCGGGCTTTTTTATACCAATTCCGCCAGCTCCAATGCCGCTAGTGAAGACGGCGTGGTGGCGAACTAATGGATGGTGCCGCCTTGGATAGTGAAGGGCTGTCGAGCGCTCGTGCCAACCGGCTCCCGCCAAGCGATGAGGTCGGCCTTGTTGCCGACAATCTCCAAAAAACCTTTCGCCGCCGCCAGGTGGTGAACCATGTCAGCTTCCGCGTCTGCCGTGGGGAGGCTGTGGGGCTCCTCGGACCTAACGGGGCCGGGAAAACGACCTGCTTTTACATGGTAACGGGCCTTGTTCCCGCCGATGGCGGCCGGATCATGATTGATGGCTATGACGTTACCCGCCTGCCCATGTATCAGCGGGCAAAGTTAGGCATTGGCTATCTCCCCCAAGAGGCCTCGATTTTCCGCGGCCTCACCGTGGAGGAAAACATCCAAGCCGTTGTGGAGCTGGTCCATAAGGGCAAAAAGACCCAAAAGGCCGTCACCAATGCGCTGATGGAAGAGTTTGGCATCGCCCATGTGCGCAACTCTGCGGCGACCGCCCTGTCGGGTGGGGAGCGGCGGCGGCTCGAAATCGCCCGCGCGGTGGCCACCGGTCCTGACTATATGCTCCTGGACGAGCCCTTTGCGGGCATCGACCCCCTCGCTATTTCTGATATTCGCGAATTGGTGAGCCACTTGAAGGATCGTGGCCTTGGCGTGCTCATCACCGACCACAATGTCCGCGAAACCCTTGATATTATTGACCGTGCCTACATTATTCACCGCGGCGAAGTCTTAAGCGAAGGCACCCCCGATGATATTATCGGGAATGATGAGGTGCGCCGCGTTTATCTGGGCGAAACCTTCAAGCTGTAAGACCCTCCCAAAGAACTGGACTCTCGTTTGTGCGGGCGGCGCCAGTTTTGCGTTTGGAGGTTTGGCGTGGGTATCTCGCAAAAGCTTGATCTAAAACAGGGCCAGCAGCTGGTGATGACCCCCCAGTTGCAGCAGGCGATCAAGCTGTTGCAGCTCACCAATCTGGAACTCACCGAGTTTGTGGAAAGCCAGCTTGAGGAAAATCCGTTCCTTGAGCGGGATGAGCGGGCCAACGGCCCCGAGCGCGGTGAGGGCACCAGCGAACGGGGGGAGACCCGGGCTGATGGAGAGGCGAGCGCCGATCCCTCAACGCTTGATACGGATTATTCGAACATCGACAATGAAGCCACCCGCGCTGAGATGCCCGCCGGGGAGGCGGGGGCAGGCGATTGGTCGAATGTGAGCGGCAGTCGTGCCGCCTCCCTGTCTGAAGAGTATGACCCTACCGCTCAAATGACCGAAGAGAAATCTCTTCATGATCATTTGACGGAACAATTGCATATGTCCACCCGGGACGAAGTGCAGCTTCTTATCGGCGCGCATCTTATTGATCTCATTGATGATGGTGGATATTTGCGCGAAGAGGTGGTGGACATTGCCGTTCGCCTGGGGGCGGAGGAAAAAACGGTCGAAACGGCGTTAAAGCTCGTCCAAACCTTTGAACCCTCCGGTGTTGGTGCACGGACGTTGCAAGAATGCTTGCGGCTTCAGCTTAAAGATAAGGGTGAGCTGACCCCCAACATGGATCTCTTTTTGGAGCATATCCATTATCTGGGGACCCACAACCTTCCCGCTCTCCGCCGGGCCTGCCGGTTTAGCGAAGAGGATTTAAAAACCCATATTGAGGCCATTCGGGAGCTGAACCCTAAGCCGGGCCTGCAATATGGCCGGGATCTCGTCCAAACGGTGATCCCTGATGTGCATGTGACGGAATCTGCTGATGGCGGGTGGAAGGTGGAATTGAACGCTGACACCCTGCCTAAAGTTATTGCGAATGAGCGCTATTTTGCGAAGCTGAGCGCCTCGTCAGCGACGGAAAAGCAGGACACCAAATCCTTCCTCAATGAGCAAATGTCCAACGCCAATTGGCTGGTGAAAAGCCTTGACCAACGGGCCCGGACAATTTTGAAAGTCTCCACGGAGATCGTCAAATTCCAGGACGAGTTCTTTGTGAAAGGCATCGCCTATTTGCGGCCGTTGAATCTGAAAACCATCGCCGATGCGATTGAGCTGCACGAATCCACCGTCAGCCGGGTGACGTCGAATAAATATATCCATACCCCGCGCGGAACTTTTGAGCTCAAATATTTCTTCACGCCCGCCATTGCTGCACGGCATGGAGAGGGACAATATTCTGCTGAAAGCATCCGGCATCGGATCAAAGCGCTTATCGATAGTGAGGATCCGATGAACCCCTTATCAGATGATAGGCTTGTTGTTCTGCTAGCGGACGAAAATGTCGATATCGCTCGCCGCACGGTGGCGAAATATCGCGAGGCCCTGGGCATTGCGTCCTCCGTCCAACGTCGCCGCCAGGCAAAACGGGCGCTGGGGTAGGGGCGGTCGAAGCGGCTCTCAAATATAGGGCCAAACTTCAGTGAGGTAGATGGAGGGGAGATGTCTGGCAAGCCAAATGCTCGCTTCATAACAAAAGCTGTTAAGGATGCGCCAACGCCTCCGCAATATGGGCCTCATTGGAGTCTGGCTAAAAGGGGTGCTGTCCAGTTCTTTGATGATCGCGTCGAGCTTGGGAAATGGTCGATTCCGTTTGATAAGATGACAAGCGTAACGGTCTGGCGTGCTAAGACTCAACTGGGGTTTCCTTGCCCTATCCTTGAAGTTCAAACGGAAGATGTCTCCTACCAATTTGGGCTTAATCCGTGGGCAAAGCCTCAGAAATACCTAAATGTTGAATTTAAAGAGCGGTCCATAAAGATGCAGTATACTGCTTATAGTGTTGTCTTTCGGATCGTTCTGATCGCCCTTCTATTGTTTTTCATTTTTGGATAAGTGTGCGCCTACGACTCTAGGTGGCTAACATCCCCCGCCAATACGCCATCTGCGCTTCGACAGCCTCAGGACTTGTGCTGCCCTCGGATTGTTTCGCGCGGATCGAGGCCAGGGGGGTGAGGCCCTCCAACATCTCTTGGGTGATATGGGGGCTGACTTTTTGTGCTTCTGCCAATGAGACTTCCGATAAGAGGCAGCCCTTTCCCTCGGCTAGAGCGACGAGCGCGCCCACAATATGGTGGGCATCGCGGAACGGGACCCCGAGCTTGGCTAAGCCGTCGGCAAGATCCGTAGCGGTGGAAAAGCCTTTGTTCGCGTCCCGCGCCATGGCCTCTGGGTTCGGCACCGTCGATGCAATCATCCGGGCCAGGATGTCCAGTGCGATGTCGAGGGCATCGAGCGCCTCCATCAGCGGTTTTTTCACTTCCTGCAAATCCTTGGAGTAGGCCAGCGGTAGGCCCTTGGTGGCCAGCGTAAGCGCGGTAAAGGCGCCTGAGACCGGCGCAACTTGGGCCCGGAGCAATTCGGCCGCATCGAGGTTCCGCAATTGCGGCATGATGGAGGAGCCCGTGGAGTAGGTATCCCCCACTGTCACATACCCGAACTGCGGTGTGGCGTAGACGACTACTTCTTCGGCGTACCGAGAAATATGAACAGCACAGATGCTGGCCGCGCTCACCGCCTCCAGCGCAAAGTCCCGGGCGGAGACCGCGTCGAGAGCATTGCGCGCTGGGCCATCAAAGCCGAGCGCCTTCGCGGTGGACTGACGATCAATCGGGTGCGGTGTGCCCGCGAGGGCGGCAGCGCCTAGAGGGCTTTCATTGAGAACGGTCCGCGCATTCAAGAGCCGTTGCCGATCCCGTTCGAACATCTCCACATAGGCCATGCAGTAAAAGGCGTAGGAAATGGGCTGGGCAATCTGCAAATGGGTGAAGCCCGGCATCACGGTTTCGGTATGCCCCTCGGCCTGGGCGAGAAATGCTTTTTGTACGTCCCGCAACCGTTCCGCCAGGGTGTCGAGACGCCGCCGCGTGTAAAGCTTAGTGTCGGTGGCCACTTGATCGTTCCGTGAGCGGCCGGTATGCAACTTGCCCGCTGGATCGCCGATCAGCTCCCGCAACCGGCTTTCCACATTCATATGCACATCTTCGAGGGCCTCTGACCAGGTGAAACTGCCATCAATAATTTCCTGACGGATGGTCTCTAAGCCTTTGGCGATGGCATCGGCTTCCTCCGCTGTCAGAATACCCTGCGCCCCTAGCATCGCCGCGTGGGCGAGGGAGCCGTCAATATCCTCCATGGCCAGGCGCTTATCTTCGTCAAGGCAGGCGTTGAACCGCTCCATCGCCTCGGCGGGCCCTTCGGCGAACCGGCCGCCCCACATGGTGGAGGTGGTTTTCTTCTTGTCGTCGGCCATGAGGGTTTCCTTGTCATGAGGGGTCGCAGACGCGGCGGCCTGCCACGAAGTTGGGGACCTGTCGAGGCTTCATCTGTTCAACGTATAGGTGGGGCGCACAAGTAGGTATACGTCTACTGTGGTGCGGTCAGCATCGTGATGGAGTGAGTCAGCATTGTCACCGTTATGCTTTGGTGCTACAGGAACTCCCTGAAATGTGCGAAAAATTTGCGGGGGGTTTTATGAGAAAAACTGTTATTTCCTTTGTCTTGTCTTTATTTTGGGCGACGAATGCGTTCGCTAGCGGTTACACGAACCAGTCTATTGTCACCGAAGTGAGATATGTTTCTGCAGGTTTTATATTAATGACAGAGTCGCCCCATGGAGACCCTGACAATTGCGGTAGAAATAAAGAGATACTTATCCCATCGTCTATGCTGAACGATGAAAAGCTGGTGTCACTGTTGGTAACCGGTATGGCTTCTAAAAGGCCAGTAAGAATACTCGTGAACGGTTGTAACGGAACTGCTCCTGATGCCTTCGCCGTCGCTGATAGTCTCTTCGACGTGACTGTGTATTCTGATTGAGTTTGGCGATGAATTGGCTTGACGCTTTGTTTTCCCGGTGAATCAAAGCCGTCTTGCCACGATTTCACGCTTGCCTTTCGGCGCATGGGGTGCTTAGTCGTCGCCCATGAAAACTGTCGCTACCATCACCAACCGACGCCGACGCCGCGAGTTCTGCTTGCCGGCGGGCATTGTGATGGGTGACGTTTAGAAGAGTTAGTTCCCCATTCCGATTAACACCGCCGGCCCTGAGGCCGGTTTTTTTATGCCCGAACGATGAAAACGAGGAAAAGAATGCCCAGACATTTTCTCACCACAGCGGATTGGTCCCGCGCTGAGCTTGAGGCCTTGCTCGCCGATGCCCGCGCGCTGAAAGCGTCGCCTTTTCAACCGCGGCTGGAGGGGAAGTCGGCGGCACTGGTCTTTTTCAACCCCTCCTTGCGCACCCGCACCTCGTTCCAGGTGGGGCTCCACCAGCTGGGCGCCCAGGCGGTGGTGCTTGATGCTGGCGGCACCTGGCCGATTGAAGTGGTGGAGGGCGCGATGATGGATGGCGACCCTGAAGAGCACGCGAAGGAGGCGGCGAGGGTCCTCTCCCGCTATGTGGACCTTATTTGCATCCGTGCCTTTCCGAAGTTCCAGAACTGGGCCGAGGAGCGGGAGGATCCGGTGCTCACGGCGTTCGCCAAATATGCCACGGTGCCCATCGTCAATATGGAGACAATTGTGCATCCCTGCCAGGAGTTGGCGATGCTACTGGCGTTACAGGACGCCCATGGGGCGCTTGAGGGGAAGAAATTTGTCCTCACCTGGACCTATCACCCCAAACCCTTGAACACCGCGGTGGCGAACTCAGCGTTGCTTGCGGCGACCAAGATGGGGATGGATGTGACCCTCCTCTGTCCGCAAGAGGACTATCTTTTGGATGAACGCTATATGGAGGCGGGGGCCCAGTTCGCCAAAGACGCTGGCCGCTCTCTCACCGTGACCCATAATATTGAAGAGGCCTATGCGGGGGCTGATGCGGTATACGCTAAAAGCTGGGGGCCCCTACCGCTTCTGGGGAATGTACCCGCGCAGCAGGAAATGAGCGCGCCGTATAAGCACTTTATTGTGAATGAAGAGAAGATGGCGCTGACGAACAACGCCACCTTCAGCCACTGCCTGCCCATGCGGCGGAATGTGAAGGCGACCGATGGTGTCGCCGACAGCCCCCGGTCCTTGATTATTGAAGAGGCGGCCAACCGCCTTCCCGTGCAAAAGGCGGTGATGTCCGCTGTGTTAGGAGCTACGTCGTGAGTAAGAAACTTGTCCTCGCCTTTTCCGGCGGTCTTGATACGTCCTATTGTGTCGCGGCCTTGAAGGAAGTGGGGTATGAGGTTCACACCTATTACGTCCATTCGGGCAGTGCAGATCCGGAGGCGGAGGCCACCATTGCCGCCCGCGCCGATGAATTAGGCGCCGCCAGCCACCGGACACTGAATGCCGGGCCCGCCCTCTGGGATGAGATTGTGGTGCCCTTCTTGGCGGGTGGCGCTCGGCGCCAGGGGCGGTACCCTGTTCTGTGTGCTGACCGGTACCTCATCGCGCGGCTTGGCGTTGAACTTGCGAATGAGCTGGGCGCCGAAGCGATCGGCCATGGCTGTACCGGCATGGGGAATGACCAGGTGCGCTTTGATGTGAGCCTCGCCGCGCTCACCGATAAGCCCATCTTTGCGCCCATTCGGGATATTCAAGATAAGGAGAATGTCCGGGAATATGAAATGGCCTTCTTGAAGGAGCGGGGCTTTGACGTGCCTGAACGGGCCAGCCGGTTCTCGGTCAATGAAAATCTTCTGGGGGCGACCCTATCGGGCGGGCCGATTGACGAGTGGCAAACACCGGAAGAGGACGCACGGGTATTAACGAAGGTCGCTGCCGAATGGCCCAAAGCGCCGCTCACGCTAAAGCTTCGGTTCGAAAATGGTGTTCCTATCTCTCTTGATGGACAAAAGATGGAGGGTGCTGCGCTTTTAAAGGCGTTGAACGAGGCTCTGGGCCCCTATGGCGTGGGGTATGATATCTACACCGGTGATACGCTGGTGGGCCTTAAGGGGCGCATCGTGTTTGAAGCCCCGGGGCTTGCGGCCTTGGAAGAAGCGCATACGGCGCTTTGTGAGTCGGTGTCGTCCATGGCGCAAAATGCCTTCCGTCGCCAGGTGGGTGCCCAATGGGTGGATCTTGTCTATGATGGCCGGTTCTATGATCCGCTGCGGGAGGATTTAGAGGCCTATCTGTCCTCATCCCAATCGCGAGTGACCGGTGATGTGACCTTGTACACCGCCGGGGGGCGAGTGAACGCGGTCGCTATAGACTCGCCCTTTATCTTGAAGAAGAAAGACTCCGTCTACGCGCAAAAAGCAGAGTGGTCAGGGGCGGAGGCCGAGGGCTTTACGCGGCTGTCCGGCCAGTCGACGCAGCTTTGGCGCCAGGTGGGGGAGGGGGCCCAATCATGCCTGCTCCGATCAATGAGATCACAGCCCATTTGTCAGCCCTCGTGGCGGTGGATAGCCAAAACCCCCCCCGGACCATCACACCGGATGGGCCCTTGGTGGCGGCGTGTCGCGCCGGACTGCCCGGCTTTGATATCAATGTGACGGATTATGGTGATGGTTCTCTCGTTATTGACGCCAAGCGGGGCAACCCGCGAGTTCTGTTCAATGTGCATATGGATACGGTCCCCGTCGCCGAGGGGTGGAGCCGGAATGCCCATGAGCTTCTGGTGACTGAGGATAAGGCCATTGGCCTTGGCGCCTGCGATATTAAGGGCGCTGCAGCGGTGCTGTTCGCTGTGGCCGCGGCCACCGACGCGCCAATGCACCTTGTTCTGTCGACCGATGAGGAGGCGGGGCAAAGCACCTGCATCCGGCGCTACTTAGAGAACCCGCCAGACGTGGATCTTGCCGTGGTGGCGGAGCCCACCAGCGTCAAACCCATCCTGCAGCATCGCGGGATTGTCAGTAACCGGTTGACCTTTGTCGGGGCTAGCGCCCATTCGTCGGAGACAGGCACTAAAAGTGCCGTGCATGATGCCGCGCGGTGGACGGTGGCGGTGCTCGATCACCCCAATGCTGCGCCCAACCGGCTGAATGTGGGGCGTGTTGAAGGCGGGGTGAAGCCCAACATGGTTGCAGCCTCCGCTGAGATTCTGTTTGGCTTCCGCCATGCACCGGGAACGGACCATAATGCCCTACTCGCCGACTTTGATGCGCTTCTGCCGGAGGGGGCGGAACGGCACCCCCGCTTTGTCGGTCCGGCATTGCCGTCAGATAGCGATGGTAAAGCGGCGACCGCCCAAACGGGGGCGGCACGGATGATTGAGACCTTTGGTTTTGAGCCAGGGGACCCTGTGGACTTCTGGACGGAGGCGTCTTTGTTCGCCGCGGCGGGCGTCTCCGCGACGGTGATGGGGCCAGGGCATATTGCCCAGGCGCATACAGCGGATGAGTGGGTAGCCTTAAGCGACCTTGCGGCTGCCTTTACCGCCTACGAACGGATTGTAAGCCATGGGTGATATCACGTTTAGAGATCGGGCCACCATGCTTCTCTCCAATTTGGAGGAGGGGCGGGAGGTTCGTACCTACCTCAAAGCCTTTAGTCGGGCTGAAGGGGGATGCTTCGCCGTGATCAAGGTTGGCGGCGCGCTGGTCCAAGACAATTGCGCTGCCCTTGGACGGCATTTGGCTCTCCTGCAAGCGTTAGAGCTAAAGCCGATTGTTGTTTATGGCGCTGGGCCTCAGCTCGATACGCGCTTGACGGATCTCGGCGTCGGCACTGAACGGCGGGACGGCCTTCGTGTGACCCCGCCCGAGGCGGTGTCCGTGGTGGCGCAAGAGGCAGCAGCCACCGGCATGGCGATTGCCAATGCCGTGTCGGCGGCGGGCGGCCATGCGATGCTGGCCCCCACCTCGACGGTGAAGGCCCAAGCGCTCGATGCGGAGAAATATGGACGGGTGGGGGAGGCTGTCGGCGTACACCCGGCTGGGCTCGACCAGCTGCTCGATAATGACGCGGTGCCCCTTATCGGGTGTGTGGCTCAGGACGATGCGGGGCTACTCTATAATGTGAATGCTGACGCCATTGCCCGTGAGGTGGCCCGTGCCGTTCGTCCCCTGAAGATTGTGTTCCTTACCTCGACGGGCGGGATGCTGAATGAGGAGGGGGAGATTATCGACTCTATCAATCTGGCCAGCGATTTTGATCGGTTGATGGGCGAGGATTGGGTGCACTCTGGGATGGCATTGAAGCTGGAGCAGATTAAGAAGCTGCTTGATTGCCTGCCCCACGCCAGTTCGGTTTCCATGACCGATACGGATCACATGATGAAAGAGCTTTTCACCCATGGCGGGGCGGGAACGCTCATCCGCCGCGGGGAAGGCATCCATGTGAGTGAAACTGCGGACGCGGAGCGCCTTGAACCCCTTATCAATGAGGCCTTTGGTGCGACCTTAAAGCCTGGCTATTTTGACACGGTGAAGCCGGACTATGTCATTCACACGGCGCGCTACCGCGCAGCGGCGGTGATCACCAAAGAGGACGGCATTCCGTGTCTTGATAAATTTGCGGTGAGTGGCGATGCCAGGGGGGAGGGGCTTGCTAAAGTGGTGTGGCGGACGCTGAAGGATAAGTCTCCAACGCTTGTCTGGCGCTCAAGGCAAACAAATCCGTTTAACAGTTTTTATATGCGCGAAGCGGACGGGTTCTTGCGGCGAGGGCCCTGGCTCTTCTTATGGTATGGGAAGATTGACGAGGCGAAACTCTTCTCTCTCGCCGATGAGTTGGGCAGCCGCCCGCCCGCCTTTCTCGGGGATGAACTCGAATGACCAATACATTCCGTGTAGGCCTCGTTGGGGCCCGGGGATATGTGGGTCGGGAGATGATGCAGCTCATAGAGGCCGATCCCGCCTTTACCCTCGCCCTGGCATCCTCGCGGGAGCATGCGGGGAAACCTATTCAGCAGATGAACCCGAGCCTCAAAACACCTCTCACCTTTGTGGCGAGTGATCCTGAGGCCGTGGCCAAGGCGGGGTGCGATGCTCTTATCTTAGGGCTGCCCAATGGGATGGCGGCGCCTTATGTCGAGGCGGTTGATAAGGTAGCCCCCAAGACGGTGGTTGTCGATTTGAGTGCTGATTACCGCCATGTGTCGGGTTGGACCTTCGGGCTCAGCGACTTAGAGCGTGATCTCATCCGGGGGCAAAAGCGGATTGCTAATCCTGGCTGCTATGCCACTGCGGGGATCTTGGCGCTTTATCCTATCCGCGACCTTTTGGCGGGAACGCCGTCCGTTTTTGGCCTGTCAGGCTATAGCGGGGCGGGCACCAAAAGAGGGCCGAAGAATGACCCAGCGCGGCTCAAGGACAATATCCTGCCTTACGGGTTTGCCGGTCATGGCCACCAGGGGGAAATCTCCGCCGCCATTGGTCAGCCGGTACGGTTCATGCCCCATGTACTGTCTTTATTACGGGGGTTGCTCGCCCCGGTGAGCGCGCCATTGGTGATAGGCACCAGCGAGGCCATGGTGTGGGCCCGGTATAAAGAGGCCTATGCGGATAACTCCACCATTGATCTCACGGTTGAACCGCCAGAGCCAAAGGCTGTGGCAAACACACCGAAAGCCGCCCTGGGCGGGGTAGCGATTGATCCTACTACAAATGTTCTATCTGTGGCTTGCGCCCATGATAACTTGCTAAAGGGTGCGGCCTCTCAAGCATTGGCCAATTTAAGGCTGGCGGTGGGATTGGATTAGGGGGCCGACTACCCCCTCCGCCCTTCGCGCACTTCCCCCGCGAAGCGGGGGAGGAAAGAACCATTACTTATGCTGAGGTTTTCTTCCCCCGTTTCGGGGGAAGTGGGCCCGCGCCAGTAGGCGCGGGGTCGATGGGGGCCAGGATGTCTGCGCGAGGATTAATAGGTGAAAACTAGGATCACGATAACCTACAGCATTTCGCGTTCCTTTGGAATCGCGAACCTGATGTAAGTCTTTGTTTTTGAGCGCTGACTCCACCGATCTCTGGCCATATTCGGTCGTGAAGCGCTCTAAGGCCTGCCAATCGAACTATACATAAAGCCCTCCCGCTCCATCACGGCGGGGTCATAGATATTCCGTAGGTCCACAAGAATGGGGGCTTTGACTAGTGACTTGACCCGGTCAAGGTCAAGCGCGCGGTAGACGTCCCATTCGGTGACGATGACAACGCAATCTGCCCCCTCCAGCGCGTGGTAGGGGCCATCGCAATACATAATGTCGGGCAGATGCTTTTTCGCTTCATCCATCCCTTCAGGGTCATGGGCCCGAACGGTTGCGCCGCCATCGACCAGGGCGGGAATAATATCAAGGCTGGGGCTATCCCGCATATCATCTGTATTCGGCTTAAAGGTAAGACCAAGAACAGCGACAGTCTTTCCGCTAAGGCCGCCTAAGGCTTTGGTCACCCTGTCAGCCATCGCTTTTTTGCGGGTGTCATTCACCTCGACCACGGCTTCAACGATTTTGACGGGTGATTGGAATTGTTCTGCCGTGCGCACAAGGGCCAGAGTGTCTTTCGGAAAACATGATCCGCCATAGCCCGGGCCCGCATGCAGGAACTTACCGCCAATCCGCCCATCAAGGCCAATGCCGCGCGCGACTTGCTGCACATTCGCGCCGGTTTTTTCGCAAAGATCCGCCATTTCATTGATGAAGGTGATCTTGGTCGCGAGGAAGGCGTTGGCGGCGTATTTAATCAGTTCACTGGTGACCCGATTGGTGAATAGGATGGGTGTCTCGTTAATATAGAGCGGGCGATAGAGTTCCCGCATCACCTCTTTTGCACGATCATCCTCGACGCCCGCGACGACCCGGTCTGGGCGTTTGAAATCTTCAATTGCGGCGCCTTCCCGAAGGAACTCAGGGTTCGATGCAACGGAGAAATCAATGCCGGGTTTCAGGTCTGGGCGCACTTTTTGAATGATCGCCTCGACCTCGGCACCTGTTCCAACGGGTACGGTACTTTTGGTCACGATAATTGTATAGCCGTCGATAAGGGCCGCAATCTCTTCCGCCGCTGCATAGACGTAGGAGAGGTCGGCATGGCCGTCCCCCCGGCGGGAGGGGGTGCCGACAGCGATGAAGACGGCGTCCGCCTCCGGCACGGCGTCTTTTAAGTCTTGGGTGAAGGAAAGGCGCTCTGCCTTCACATTGCTGTCAACGAGACCTTCAAGCCCCGGCTCATAGATCGGAATCTCCCCGGCCTTCAGCCGGTCAATCTTCGAGGCATCTTTATCAACGCAGGTGACGGTGTGGCCAAAGTCTGAAAAGCACGCCCCTGAGACGAGCCCGACATAGCCTGTTCCGATCATTGCAACGCGCATGGGACGCCTCCATCGTTCTACGATCTGCCTGTTAGGCGTTCAGCATGAAAATGCAAATCCGACGCTGCGTTAAACCCTCTTAAAATAAGGCTGACGCGCCCTCATGGGCGGGGCCCACCTGGGCCCGAAACCCGCCGAACAGCTCCCGCCCCACGCCATCATGGCTGTTTTGCACGGTGACGACGGGGGGGCGCTCCATAAGGCCGTCGACCTTGGCATCGAGGGTGCCCGCCTCGGCATCAAGGCGAATGATGTCCCCGTCGCGCAGCCGGGCGATGGGCCCCTCATGCAAGGCCTCCGGCGTGATATGGATCGCCGCGGGGGTCTTGCCCGAGGCACCGGACATGCGCCCGTCGGTGACCATGGCCACCTTGTGTCCGCGATCCTGCAGAACACCGAGGCTTGGCGACAGTTTATGGAGTTCTGGCATGCCATTAGCGGCGGGCCCTTGGAACCGGATGACAGCGACAAAATCCCGGTCGAGTTCGCCCGCTTTGAACTTTTCAATGAAGCTGTTCTGGTCCTCAAACACGATCGCGGGGGCTTCCACCACCCGGTGCTCCGGCGCGACGGCGGAGGTTTTGATGACCGATTGGCCGAGATTCCCTTTGAGAACTTTCAGCCCGCCCTCGGCGGCAAAGGGGTTGTCCAGCGGGCGAACAATATCGGCGTTGAGCGACTTGGCGATGCCGTCCCGCCATTGGGCCACGCCATCTTTCAAGAAAGGCTCTTGTTCGTAGGCCGCCATGCCTTCACCCGCTGCGGTCACAACATCTTCGCAGAGAAGGCCCCCCTTGCGCAGTTCACGGATGATAAAAGCGAGGCCCCCGCTGGCGTGGAAGTGATTCACATCGGCCGGACCATTGGGGTAAACCCGCGCGAGGAGGGGGGTGACAGCGGAAAGGTCGGTGAAGGCATCCCAGTTGATGATGATGCCAGCTGCGCGGGCCATCGCGACCAAATGCATGGTGTGGTTCGTCGACCCCCCTGTTGCGTGAAGGCCCACAATGGCGTTCACAAATGCTCCCGCAGAGGCCACGTGCATCATGGAATGCTCTGGCCCCATGGATAGGACCCGTTCTGCGGCCGCGCGGGTCAAGGCCCCCCGTAAAGGGGTGCCCGGATTAATGAACGCCGCCCCGGGCAGGTGCAGGCCCATCATTTCCATCAGCATTTGGTTGGAGTTGGCCGTGCCATAAAAGGTACAGGTGCCAGGGCTATGGTAGGAGGCCATTTCCCCTTCAAGCAATTCCTCGCGGCCGATCTTTCCCTCCGCATAGAGCCCTCTGATGCGTGCCTTCTCCGGGTTGGGCAGGCCCGATGTCATGGGCCCCGCGGGGACAAACACCACTGGCAAATGGCCAAAGGAAAGCGCGCCCATCACAAGGCCGGGGACAATCTTGTCGCAAACCCCAAGGCAGAGGACGGCATCAAAAATAGCGTGGCTGAGGCTTACCGCTGTCGACATGGCGATGACGTCACGACTGAATAGGGATAGCTCCATCCCCGTCTGCCCCTGGGTCACCCCATCGCACATGGCGGGGACACCACCCGCCACCTGGGCCGTACCGCCAGCGGTGCGGGCGGCCTCTTTGATAAGGTCAGGATAATCCTTAAACGGCTCATGGGCCGACAGCATGTCATTATAGGCGGTGACAATCCCAATATTGCCCGCCCCGGTCCGTAGGCGTAGCTTATCCCCGGCGGGGGCTGCGGCGTAGCCATGGGCCAGGTTACCGCAGGACAGGGCGTCCCGCTTCCCATCCCGCCGCATGGCTTCGCACTTTTCAATATAGGCTTTCCGCGTCTCGGTGCTTCGGTCTTCGATCCGCTTTTGAACGTCAGTCACGATCTGGTGGGGCATGGTCCGAGCCTCCTCATGTCAAGGGCACCTATGGCGCCCAAAAAATTCGTAAGGGGAGTGTCTCATCATCAAGAAGCGCCCGTATGGGCAGCATGGAATGGACGTGGCCATCCCCCTTGGCGCGGTCAAGAACGCCCTTTTTCTCTTGCCCCGTGATTGTCAGGAGAAGGTGCGCCGATTGCTTAAGGCTACTGAGCGATAGCGTAAAGCGCGAGAAGGGCGCCTCCGGCGGCAGCGGGTCAGGGGTGGTGCCGATGACCCGCGCAGGCGTGGTGAGTGCTTCTGCCATGCCGTCGCCCGCGGGAAAGATGGATGCAAAATGGCCGTCCGTCCCCATCCCCAAAAGCACGCTGCTCCACCGGGAAGGGAGGTGGCTAAGGGTATCAGGCCCGTCCAAAGGCGCAAACGTAGCGTGTCGCCCCACCCCTTTCAGCAGGGTGCGGCGTATCAAGTCCGTATTCCGGGCGCCGTCTTCTTCAGCGCATCGCCGCTCATCCGTGAGGGTTACGGTCACCTTTTCCCACGGCACAGTCACATCCGCGGAAAGGCGTTCATAGATCGGCCCTGGTGTGCTGCCGCCGCTGCCCGCGAACAGGGCGGCGCCTTGTTCGGTGACGTCCTGCCGGAGCCGATCAGCGATGGCGTGCGCCGCAGCATCATAAAGGGCCTCGCGGCTATCGAATGTCTCAACCTTACTCATGCCAGCTATGCTTGTTCCGTTCGGTCAATGTGTGTTTCGCAGAAGGGCCGTTTGCCCCCGCGCGATAAGGTTTAGGCGCAACGTAATGCTGTATCCACGCCTCGACACTGCCGTCTATCCATCGCCGGGCGGCTTCTTGTTCATCCCGCTGCACAAACAGGGAGGGGTTATTGTTGAGGGCATCAAGGATCAGCTGCTCATAAGCGATCCGCCGCCGGGCCGCTTTGCCGGACAGATGATCGGATAAAGACAGATTCAACCCCAACTCCTGCAACGGCATACCTCCTTCGGTGAGGCCGGGCCGTTTATTCATGATTTGAAGGGTGATTTCCTCTTTGGGCTGAAGAACAATGATCAACTCATTGGGGGAGGCCGGTCCCTGGAAAATCGAATGCGGTAGGCACCTGAACGAGATGACGATTTCTGTCTTCCGCTCGCTCATCCGTTTGCCGGTTTGCAGATAGAAGGGCACGCCGGCCCAGCGCCAATTTTGCACTTCCGCGGCGATGGCGGTGTAGGATTCAGTGTCGCTGGTGGCCGCTTCCACATCGTTGAGGTAGCTTGCTGCGCGGCCGCCGGTTTCGTCAAAACCCTCGCTATACTGACCCCGGATAGTTTTCTCGTTGATATTGGCGGCGGTGATGGGCGCGAGGGAGCGAAGCACCTTCACTTTCTCATTGCGTACTGCATCAGCGGAGAGGCTGGCGGGGGGCTCCATCGCCACAAGACAAAGGAGCTGCAGCAAATGGTTCTGAACCATATCGCGGATGGCGCCATAGGCATCGTAATAGCCGCCACGACCCTCCGCCCCAACGGTCTCAGAAATAGTGATCTGGACACTGTCAATAGACACAGCGCTCCATAGAGGCTCAAAAATAGTGTTGCCAAAGCGCAAGGCGATTAGGTTCTGGACTGTTTCTTTGCCCAAATAATGGTCGATGCGGAATGTCCGATCCTCGGAGAACGCCTCTGCAAGGGCGTTATTAATCTCCATACAGCTTTTAAGGTCGTGGCCAATGGGTTTCTCCACGACAATGCGATTGGGCGCGTCGGTGAGACCGGCTTCTTTGAGGTTGGCGGTAAGGGAGCTGAAAATATCAGGACTGGTTGAGAGGTAGAAGACTGCCTCGTCCTTTCCGTCATGAAGGGCCTCGCGCAGGGTCAAAAAATCATTGTGATCCTTCGCGTCCACGCTGACATAACTTACCCGCTCGGCAAAGGTGGCAAAGGTTTTCTCATCGAAATAGTCGCCTACCCGGTCTTGAACCCACCCGCGCATCTTCGCACGGAAGGCTTCGTCCGTATGGGGCGAACGGGACGAGCCAATAATGCGTTGGCCCGGCGCCAAGAACCCCTCCATATGCAGATAGTACAGCGAGGGGAACAGCATTCGGCGGGCCAGGTCGCCAGTGGCACCGAATAAAACGAATGTGGGCGTGGCCGTTGTCATGGCGTGTCTTTCTATCGCGAGCCGTCACGTCTCGACGGCTGTTACGGTCGCAAACACCGGTGAATGTCCTGTGACCGGCACATACGCAAACCTGCCGATCACGCAAGAGGAGGGGTCGTTTCGGTCCCCTATCGTCGAAAAGCCGCCGAGGCTTTTACCATTTGAGGCCCACCGACGCCCGCAGGGCGAGAACGTCTGTGGTGTCGCTGAACTGGCCGGAAACGCCGACCTGCACCTTTGCGTACTGGTTTTGGTAATTAATATCCGCCCCGATGAACGCAGCCCCATCTTCGGGCTCGGCGAGGAGGGTGAAGGTATCCGCCCCTGAGTCCGCTGGGCCGAAATGGTAGGTGGCCTCAAGATCATCGGTGATCAGCTCTTGGCTCCATCCCAAGGACAATTGCGGCGTCAGTGTACCAGGGATACCCGTATCGTAGGCGGAGGGGCGAAGCTCATAATCTTTGCTTATTGTGAGGCCAGCATTGGCGCGGAGCGATTCTGCATCCCGATCCTCGACGGTGAGGGCGACGACCTGATCCCCCTCTTCGGAATATCCATCCTCGCTCAAGGACACGAAATCGACACTCGCAAATGGGGTCAGCTTAAAGTCCCGAATGGTGGGTTGCTCGTAGCGGACCCGAGCATTCGCGGTGATTTGAGTGCCGTCCCATTCCCCGGTGAGGGTGCGGCGCTCATCGCCAACGTCGATGTTCCGCTCACTGTCTGACTGAGAAAACCCGTAACCCACCCGACCGTCGAGCAGCACTTTGCCCAGTCTTTCGGCGGCATAGAAATCAACGCCATAAGTGACGCGGTTAAAGGGGAAGTCGTCCCCCAGCTGCTCGTCATACCGGGCACTGGCAAAGTGGAGGGCACCGCCCACCACATCAATGGGGCCAAGGGGCGTGTCTGCCCCAACCGCCAACACAAAGCCGCCACCGTCAAACCCGTTCGAGCTTTCATCTTCACCGCGATTGATGAAGTAACCCTGCTGCTGCAGCCAGGCCGTGCGCGGCAAAGCGCCATCGCGGCGCAACGCTTCGGTCCGATGGGAGACAATTGTCGTCATCGAATTGTTTTGCGCCCGCACATAGGCAATGGGCGCATCCAGTGGCCCGGGCATAAACTCTTTGAACACGCCGAGGAATTCATCCTGGGTCGTTGCGTTAAAGAGAAGGATACCCAGATCATCATCCTGGGTCAGCGCTGAGACGAGCGGGTCGAGTGCATCCTCAAAGGCAGGTGTGAGACCAAGCGCCTCAGGCGTGCGCCGGGTCAGGGTGAGGCTCAATTCTTGAGTTGTTTCGTCCAACGAAACCGTCTGCTCGAACAGGAATGGTGACGATCCGTCCACGTTGAAGACGAGTGCGTCTGTGTCGGCATTAAGCGTGCCGCCTGACGTGATAATAACATCCGTAAATTCGGTCCCATCGAACGCTTTGGTGAAGAGGGTCCGGATTTCTGTTCCATCCTCTAGGGACACATCGCCGGTCGCATTGATCCGAGAGATTTGTAGGTCTGTATTCCCCTCCGTATCGACAATAGGCGCCACAGTGAACCCTAGGGCGCCAGGGGCCTCGCCGCCCGAGACGGTAAGATCCCCAACGGTGATAACCGAATTCTCGAAACTTCCCCCCGTGTCAGTTCGGGTACTGAGGAGGAATGCCCCTCCCTGGACATCAAGATCAAAGCTGCCGCTATTGAGGGTTTCGACAAAGCCCTGGAACGTCGCACCGTCCGCGAGTGTGACGGTGCTATTGCCCCCGTCAAATGTAAGAGCGCCTGTGACATTCGCGCCGTCAAGGTCGAGGATATTATTCCCCGTCCCAAAATCAATGTCGCCGGTGATGTTGGCCCCTTGGGACAAGAGCACGCTGTCATTACCGCCGCCGAGGGCAAGGTTACCGTCCGTTGACCCTGCATCGGCCCTGTACGTATCATTGCCGTCGCCGGTGAGGACATCACCAATCACAATACCGAAGCCCGAGCGATTCCCGCCGCTGAACGTGGCTTCCGGCACTGTGTTATTGATGGTGACGCCCGCGTCCACGGTGCTGAAATCAAGGGCAATGGCTTGTCCCGTCGCGGCCCCCTCAACCGCACTATCGTCGCGCAGCGTTGTGCTGATGATGCCAGTATTCTCGATACTGACAAGGTCACTGCTGCCGCTTTGGATCGCGATGGCGTTGCCATTGTCGGAGGTTAGGGTCGCTTCAATAACACCTGAGTTGATGATGGACATCACCTCGGCGCCGCTGGCGATAGAAAGTGCAGTCGCATTACCGTCCGTGCCGGAGGAGCTTGCACGGATGGATCCATCGTTAAGCAAAAGCGGGGTAGAAAGACCCGCGCCCAGCGAAAGGGCTGTCGCATCGCCGCCTTCGCCTGCAATGGCTTGGAAAATCCCATCATTGCGAATGCCATTGGCGATGGTGCTATTGGCGATGCTCGCCCCGTTAGCATCGATACCGTCATAAATGCCTTGCCCGTCAATGATGCCGCGATTGACAAAGCCGAAGGGGTCAACGGTGCCGGTCGTTAGCGGGTTGTCATAAACCAACTCAGAGCCCGGGTTTATATCAAGACCGGGGTCGACCTCGATGTCGTCGACATTGGCTGGTGCGCCGACGGTTGCCCCCTCGATGATCAGGGCGGTGCCCCCACCGAGAACTTGAATTTCAGCGGCGGTCGTTATCGCCTCACTGTCATTGTCCGGATCATCGTCATTTTCGACGGCGAAATCGAACTCCGATGGCAGGGGGCCATCGATCAGAATGCCGCCCCCAACGTCGCCATTAATGGTCACCCCGTCGCCAGATGTGAGGGCGGCTTGGGCAGCATTATTCTCGCCGTCTGCGCCGTCCGTTTCGGGGGACAGGTCTTCAAAGCCGGTGACGCGAACTTCACCGCCAATTCGCACACTGCCGGTGACGTCGCCATTAATGACAATACCGCCCGAATCCACGCCTGTCACACTGACATTCCCTGCGGAGCCGAGGTCAAAATTGCCATCAAGGTCGCCGTTGATCAGGATGCCCGTGGCGCCAGCGCCTCTCATCGCAATATCAGCAGACGTTGTAATATCGCCGGTGAGATCCCCCTCATAGAGCTGGGCGATAGAGCTATCACCGTCGAGGTCGATCACCACCGTGTTCGAAAAGCTGATGGACCCGTCATAACTCCCCGCGGCGAGGCGGAAGCCAAAGCGGTCCGCACCAAATGTTTCCGGCGGAACCTCGTCGTCGCCAACGGTCTCGTCACTGGCCAGGAGAATATTGCTGGTCTGGGTGAAGTTCGTGAAGGTGGTGGCGCCACCACCATTGTCGATCAGCACCCCGCCCGCATCATTGGCGGTGCCGTCGTTCACGGTAATGGGGCCTTGAATGTCGACTTCACCATCGCCTGCGACGGTCAGCGCTGTACCGCTATCAATGGCGATGCTGCCGGCGTCCGTGATCACCAAGCTGCCGGTGCCAACGACCTGCGGCGTCGTTAAAGGGCTATCAATGGTGGTTTGAGCAAACGCCGTGGTGCCCAGGGTCATGGCAGCTGCGCCGCCCAAAAGTGTCGTTTTCAGCCGTACCATGGTTCGCCCGTTGCTCATCTACGCCTCCCAACCAACCTTATTCACGCCTCCATCGACCCGGAGGCGGTAAAAGGGATCGTTAAGGCATACTCCTTGCCCAGTCGCTCCGTCATTGCAAGAACTTGACGAGGGTGTTTCGCTTACTCTTCGGGAAGAATTCGTAAGACTTCGCCGCCCGTGTCCGAGCGGCGGACCTCTGTGGTGACATAAAGGGCACCATCGGGGCCGACGGCAATGTCCCGCACCCGCGCATCCCGCTCCTTCAGCATTTCTTGCTGCGGTGCAGCGGGGTCGGCTGGGTCTGACACCCGCACATGCTTGAAGGCGAGGGAGCCGGTCAGCATTTTGCCCTGAAGGCCGGGGAAGGCATCGCCCTCATAATAGACCAAGGTGGAGGGCGCGATGGACGGGGTCCAGTGGAACTGCGGCTGCTGCATCCCGTCCATGACCTTAAAAGGCGTGATCTGCGCGCCTGAATAATCGATGCCGTAGCTGATGACCGGCCAGCCATAATTGACCCCCGCTTCCATCAGGTTCAGCTCATCGCCGCCCCTGGGGCCATGCTCATTGGTGTAAAGGGTGCCCCCTGGCCCCCAAGCGATCCCCTGCGGGTTGCGATGACCATAGCTCCACACTTCGGGCGCTGCGTCGTCTTGGCCGACAAAGGGGTTGTCGGCAGGTGCCTTACCGTCATGGGTAAGCCGAAGAACTTTGCCAAAGTGATTATCGAGCTTTTGCGCGTCCTTCATGTAGCGATAGCCATCGCCAGACGTGAGGAACAGGGTGTCATCCGCCCCCCAGACGATCCGCCCGCCATAATGCGCGCTGGTGCTGCGATAGGGTTGCGCTTCGAACAGCACCTCAAGGTTTTCAAGGGCCGCGCCGTCGTCGGTGGGCACATAGGTCGCGCGGGCGAGGACGAGGGTGTTCGACCGCTGGGTCCCCGACGCATAGGTGAGATAGAGGAGGTTATTGGTTGCAAAATCGGGGTGGGGCTCGGCTTCAAACAGGCCCGATTGGCTGCGCACATGGATATCGGGCAGCCCTGCGACCGGGGCGTCCAGCAACTCACCATCACGAATAATCCGTAAACGGCCCCCCCGTTCGGTGACCAACATATCACCCGACGGTAGCCAGCTAAGGTTCCAGGGGGTGTCGAGGTCATCGGCCAGCACCTCCACCCTGTATCCGTCAGAGGGCATCTGTGTGGCGGTTTCGATGTGGGGGGCCTCGCCAGCGGCAGCGAGGAGGGCAAGGGCGGCGGTAAGCATAAGGGCGTCTCCCGTCAGGACATCAACTAACGTGGCTTATATAGACCACGTGCTTGCCTTTTCCCACTGGCCCGGTCACATCCATGGAACCATGTTTGGGAGGCTTTTATGCGGTTTGGTGGGATTGTGATCAGCTGGCTCGTGGCGGCCGTGGTGGGGTATGCTTGCGCCTCAGCGGCGTCGACCTTCATCACCTTGAATCAATTGGCATCCCTTGGTGCGGAGGTCTCTTTGTCAACGCGGCTGAGTTCCACCTGGGCGGATATATTGGGGCTGACATCCTATCTCATGGTCATCGCCATCGGCTTCCTGGCGGCGTTTTATATTGCAAGCCTGGTGAAGGCGTTCATCCCCGTCCTGGCGCCCATTGCCTATCCCATCGCCGGTGCGGGGGCGATCATGACCGCCCTTGAACTTATGAAATGGCAGTTCGATATTTACCCCATTGCGGGGGCGCAGGACCCCATTGGGTATTGGATGCAGATTGCGGCCGGCGCCATTGGGGGATTGGTGTTTGAACTCCTCCGCCCCAAGACGGCTTAGCCGCCCAAATTCGCTAGCACGTCAGCGGCATTATAGCTGTCGGGTCCATCTGGTTTTTTGCCCCGACCCATCACGATTTCGAGGCGCGAGGTCACCGATTGTTGGCTGGTGCCGCCGAGGGGGACCGAAACCCCAACCCCTAAACCGCCGCTTCGCCCGCCGGTGGAGCCCCCAATGCCGATAGAGGGGCCGCGATTATTGCGCCGCTCCGTATCACGATCTCGGGAAACCACCGTGAAATGGTCATAGCCCGCAGCTCTTGTGAGTTCAGCGGCCCGGCGGAGGGCGCCATCACCGGCCTGGGCAATATCCCGCCCGCGATAGGCGACGCGGAACCGTCCCTCTTCAATCTTTTGATCGGTATAGCCAAAGGAACTTCCCCCCGCACTTTGCGGGCCATAGCCCGGCGACGTGGCGCAGGCAGCGAGAAGCAAGAGGGCGGTGAGGGGAGCTGCAATTTTCATCATGGGTAAAAGCGTAAACCATAAACGAGTTGGCGCAAATCACTTCCGCATCACCTCAATATCGAAATGCATCACCTCTTCGCGGGTGCCGAGCTTCTCATAGAGGGCGATGGCGGGGTCATCGCCGTAGTCGGCCTGGACGAAGATGACATAGCCGTCCTTCTCTGAGGCGATGTCCCTTAGGTCCTGGTCAGGAATTAACGTTTATGGTCGTTCGTGTCCAAAATCGGGTCGGACCAGAAGCAAACCGCAAGGAAGGGTTATTCCCTTTCGAGGATTTGCGACACAGTCCGGGGCGATTTTGGCCGAACCCTTTTGGGGCGCGGTGAAAAATGGCCATCTTCGCGTCCCTCCTCCTAGAATATGCCAGCATGTCCGTCGTCGTCGGTCCTAAAA